>Ga0136651_10001502_pt1 | contig 12847 bp, 11 predicted proteins | sample Mar14236cmmetaG_FD_94867 | JGI IMG/M metagenome (GOLD analysis project Ga0136651, IMG submission 94867) | Marine hydrothermal vent microbial communities from Guaymas Basin, Gulf of California to study Microbial Dark Matter (Phase II) - Marker... ...
AGCCAGAAAGGCCGTTGTGCGCAGTGCCCACTGGCGCTGTATCCGTCGCCCGGGTGGTCGCTGCCGATATGCACTGCAAATTCCGGCAGGTGCTCGTCCCTGCAGCCAACTTTCTCGATAGCTTGCAGGCCCAGGCGACTGCGCAGTCTGTCCAGCAGGCTAGCCAGGGGTTCGTGTTGGTTGCGGGGGCTGAACAGGTCGATACTTTCCTGCTGACCGGCTCGCAATTGCTGGCAGTTCAGGGCCAGGCCCTCCACGCTGCTCACCAGTTGTAACTGCTCGAAGCGAATACAGGTAAGCTGGTGCCAGTTTTTCCAGTCGCTATGGCTGGAGGTGCTGCGCACACACACCTCGCGCAGCTCGTGGTCTATACCAATCAGCTGCCAGTTGATCTCCACTGTTTGCAACTGGGTATTGCGCAAAAAGCGGCACAGGGACTGTAGCAATAACTGCACCACCGGCAGCAATTCCTCGTTGGTTTTCACCTCGTAGCCAAACCAGTACTCATCGCTGAATGTTGCGGGGGGCTGGTAATCCACCTGCAGGTCTTCCCGCTGTCCCAGTACCTGTTGCAGGAAGTGGGTAAATTCCACACCGCAACGCCGGCTCAGTGCCGCAGCCGGCAGCGCCAGGACATCACCCAGAGTATGCAGGCCTGTCCGGCGAAGGGAATTCACGGCGGCGGTGAACTCATCCAGCAGGTTGAGTGGAAGGGGGGCGAGCCGTTCCTCCAGCGGTTGCTGTATGGCCATAGCCGTATCACCTGCCGCAAAAGACAGTAGCCAGGCAGCCCTGGGTGTCGGTGCCAGCCCGTACTGTGCCTGGTATCCACGGCCGCCGATGCCACTGGTCACTTCCGTCAGCAGGGTGTCCAGCCCCCGGAACAGGTTCAGGCAGCCGCCAATTTCCAGTTGCAGGCAGTCCTTGCGCCAGATATGCAGGGTAGGGGTGATGCTGTAGGCCCAGCAACACAATTGCTCCAGGCAGCGCTGTTCGGCGCTTTCATCCCGCTCCAGCAATTGCACCGGCTCGGCGTCTGCCAGTGTTCGCAGCGTTGCTGTGCCCATGCCCGGGCGTATGCCCAGCACGGTGGCGCAGTCGTTGGCGCACACCACGCGCTGCCTGGCCAGCACCGCCACCGGTTGTTCCTCACAGCGGTTCAGGCAGTGCAGGGGCAACTGCTCGAAGCGCAGGCACAGCCATAGGCTCACGGGATTATTCCGCAGCGGGAGTCTTTATCCAGCGGGGGCAATATCCCCATTTTATAACTAATACTGTACATATGTACAGTATTATAGATATGGGTGTGCTTGTCTACTTATTGCCGCTTTATACGCCCGCGTTTTCCGGCAGGTAGGTGATTACGAATTTGAGCAGGAAGCCGAAAATACCTATGGCCAGGCTGATGTACAGGATCATGGTGCTGAACTTGCCGGCATTGCTGCGTTTGGCCAGGTCTCATACGATAAAAATCATGAACAGAATGAAGGCGCCTACACCCAGGGTCATGCCGTATTCAGTGAGCCATTCGTCTATGGCGGGCTCCCGGTTCAGGATTCAACGATTACCTCAGTCAGCAGCTCGGTTTCGGCCAGCAGGGACTGGGTGACCAGGCAGCCCGTCTCGGCCCTGCGCAGCAAGCGCTCGGCTTTGTCAGGATCAGTGCCGGGTGGAACCGTCAGTGTGACATTGATGGTAAAGCTGGTGAAGCGGGTTACCTTATCAATCCGTTCCAGCATGCCCATGGGGGAGCAGTCCAGGTGTGTCCACTCAAGGCTGGAGTTCCTGGCGATGGCCCGAAAAGTCAATATAAAACAGTTGGCAACGCTACCGACCAGTAAGTGCTCGGGGGACCATAGGTTGCCCGGGCCTCCGAATTCCAGGGGAGCGGCAGTGATAATTTCGGGTAAATCACAGGCGTTCATGGCGATGTGGCTATCGGCTGAGGCCTTGGCTGAAGCGTAGTAGTGGTGGGGTAGGTCTTGCATGATGAAAACTTCCTGTTCTCCAAGTGAGTATGGGAAGTATATACGCTTTCACTATTGAGCAATATCGATAGAGCTACTACGGGAGAATTACCCTGTTCATTCAGGCCACCGGTGACGCTGCCCCCAATACGGCATCGTGCTGGCCATTGGCCGGCCAGGTCGGCAGCTCCCACAATTGCGGCTGCTGTGGCACATCTTCCGACGGGGGCAGGTCCACATCGATAGACTGATTGCCGCCGCGCTGCTTGAGGATGTGCACCTTGCGGTACTCGCGCATCTGCAGGCGCAGGCCGGCGGGTGAGTGGTTGTGGGCGGCCTGGTTGGGGCGAAACATTACCGCCAGGCTGTCGCCGCTGGCGGCGGCCAGCTGCAGTTTGCGCAGCTCGGTGTAGCTGTATTGGTGTGTTCCCAGCCAACTGAACACGGCGCTGGAGGTGGTGCTGCGCAGAGCCTGCTCGGTGCTCCACAGCAGGTCCTGGTGGTTCTGCGGGTGAACCAGCAATATCTGCCGGGTGTCGATGCCCCGCGCCGCCAGCAGGGGGGCGTAGGGTATATAAGGTGGCGCGATAAAAACCTGCCAGCGGCCCTGCTCGCTGAGGGCCTCCATGGCGGGCAGGAACAAGCCCATGGAGCCCAGTCCACAGCCGTCGCTCAATACTTCAATAGCGCTGCCTGTGGGCCAGCCGCCCTGCTGTAACTGCGTATTCAGTGTTGTGTAACCCGTCGACAGGCCCTCGCAATTGTGCAGATCGCTGTTCGCTGAAAAGAATTGGCCCTGGAGGTGGCTGTGGCGGCCGCGCCAGGTGTCGCTGCGGTTGATGACCTGTTCCAGCATCTCATTCATGGTTTTTGCCTCCAGAGAGTCACTCACTCAGTATACTGTATAAATGTACAGTAATCCTGTCATGAATCGAATGCAAGTGCTATCGACATGCAGGTGGCAGTAGATTAAATTGGTGATCCGGCGCAATGTGGCATGCCACGTAAGCGGGTATGGAATTTATATTGTGCCAGTGACTGAGTCATTTGCGCGTTGATGCCGGCATATTAGTTACCGACATAGTTAGTTACCGACATAGTTGAGAGGTTGTGGCCAGGAATGGAGTTCAAGGACTACTACAAAATACTTGGCGTCGATGCCGATGCCAGTGAGAAAGAGATCAAGTCAGCCTATCGAAAACTGGCCCGTAAGTATCATCCGGACGTCAGCGATGAAAGTGGTGCGGAGGAGCAGTTCAAGGGTGTTGCTGAAGCTTATGAGGTATTGAAGGACCAGGATAAGCGCGCGGAATACGACACGTTGCGGCAGTACGGTGGCGAGCGCTTTGAACCGCCTCCCGGGTGGCAATCGGCTGCCTCCGGGGCCTCCGGTGGTGAATACGAGGGTGGATTTTCCGACTTTTTTGAAAATATCTTTGGCCAGGGGGGGCACGGTTCTCAGCAGGGCTTCTCGCGGCAGCAGTTTGCCCAGCGGGGAGAGGATATCGAAATGGGCCTCTCCATCTTTCTGGAAGAGGCCTACCGCGGCGAGACCAGGACGATTACTTACCGGGTTCCCAGCTTCGATGAGCAGGGTCAGCTTTCTCGACAGACCAAAACCTTGAATGTGAAGATACCGGCCGGAGTTACCTCGGGAGAGCGCATGCGCCTGCAGGGGCAGGGTGCGCCCGGTATTGGCGAGGCCCCTCCCGGCGATTTGTACCTGGAGATCAGGATTGCGGATCACCCGCTGTACGAGGAGGAAGGTGTCAACCTGTCACTGGCGTTGCCCATCAGCCCCTGGGAAGCGGCGCTGGGCTGTAAGGTGACCGTGCCGACCCTGGACGGCAGGATAAACCTATCGGTTCCCGCCGCCAGCCAGAATGGCAAACGCCTGCGGGTCAAGGGCAAGGGCCTGGGTAAGGCAGGCAAACGTGGTGACCTGTTTGTGGTGCTGAATATCTCTATGCCCCAGAGCATGGATTCTGAGGAATCGGCCCTGTGGCAGCAATTGTCTGAAAAATCAAGCTATAACCCACGTGAAAATTGGGGTGAGTAATATGACTGATACAAGCTACTATCTGACATTGACTGAAGTGACCCGGTCTATCCGCATGCCGGAACAGACGGTCATTACCATTGTGGATCACGGTATCGTGGAGCCCATGGGCAAGCGGCCGGCCGACTGGCGCTTCGATCCGCCCATGCTCATTACCATTCGCAAGGCGTGCCGTCTGCAGCATGATCTGGAACTGGACTGGCCGGGCACCGCATTGGCTCTTGAACTTATCGGGAAGGTGCAACAGCTGCGTGAAGATAACCGGAGACTGCGCCGGCAACTCGATCGATTGATGGGGTAAATTTTATTTGACTCGAATGGGGCCACTCTTGGTTAGGAACTCCATGCCCTCTGACCCTTTGGGTTTTGAATGCTGCCGGAAGTAGCGGGACATACCCTGAGTTAAAGCCATTCCTCTTTGGCCCCACCTACCTGGCAGAGATCGGCAATAAGGGTCTCCAGATTATCCCAGGGCTTACCACCGGCATAACCTTTGATGCTGCCATCTACCGCGGCAGCCTGTTCCAGCAGGCGCGACAGAGAATCCGTATTGTGCCGGGACAGGGCAGCCTGCATCAGGGGCATGCGGTTGTTCCACACGCGTCGGGCACTCAGGGCCTGTTGTGCGCTCTTGCCTTTGTCGCAATCCATTTGTGCCTCGTACAGGGTGCGGATCTCCCGCGTCAGGGCCCACAGTGCTACCGGGGGTTCGGTGCCCTCGCCACGCAGGCCGTGCAGCATACGCAGGCTGGCGGTGGCGTCACCCCTGAGGGCGTTGTCGGCCATATCGAACAGGTTGTAGCGGGCATTGTCAGATACTGACTCGGTAACCGTCCGGGCGGTGATCCGTGAGTCTGTTGCCAGCAGCTTGAGTTTCTCTACTTCCTGCACCGCCGCCAGCAGGTTGCCCTCAACCCGGTCGCACAGCAATTGCAGGGCATCGTTGTCTATGCTCATACCAGCGTTGCGTACGCGCTGTTGCAGCCAGCGAGGCAGTTCCCGGGCATCCACTGGCCATACCTGGATAGTGGCGCCGGCCTTATCCAGGGCCTTGTACCACTTGCTGTTGGTGGATTGTTTGTCGATTTTGCCGGCGATAATCAGCAGCACATCCTCACCGCTGGCAATATCCAGGTATTCGCACAGGGCTTTGCTGCCCTGGGCCCCGGGTTTGCCACTGGGCAGGCGCAGTTCAATCAGTTTGCGCTGCGCAAACAGGGACATACTGGTGGCGCTGTGCAGAATGTCCTGCCAGTTGAAGCTGGAGACACCGGCGTCAATCACTTCCCGGTCGCTGCAACCGAGCTGCCGGGCGCGTTCGCGGATCAGGTCACAGCACTCCTGCTGGAGCAGGGGCTCATCGCCACTGACAAGATAGACGGGTAAAAGTTGTTGTTGCAGTTGGTCGGCCAGTTTCTCGGGGTAGAGACGCATTATCAGAGCCTGCTAAAACCTGTGAGTTACTGAGTGCTGGCCGCATAAAAGCCGATGCGGCGCATGATTTGCTGAGCCAGTTCAGTACGCATTTCAGATTTGAGTATGCGTACCTCCTCAGCCTTGCCCACTACATTGCGCGGATCGTTTTCCATTTGCCTGATAACCGAGGCATCGGTCGCCGGTATCACTTCGTTATCGTCGGCATCGCGTACCGCAAACTGTGCGCGCATAGTGAGCTCAAATTCTGCGACACGGGCCTCGGAGTTGAGAGACATATTGTGTCGGCTGAAGCGCTCCGGGCCCAGCGTTAAGAGGTAATTTGCTTGTTCCCGAGCTATCCACTGAACGCCGTTGGCCGCAAACTGGGTCTGTACGCTGCGACTGAATTCACTGTTGGGATTGCCGGTAATCAGGTGCATGCTTTTCCATGCATCGGGCACTACCGTGCCAGTATCGCCGGTGCCGCGCAGCTGGAAACCGCAGGCGCTGAGCAGGCAGGTAATGCCCAGGATAAAGGTGTAGCTAGTGAGGCGCCTGTGCATAGTGAATCTCGGTTGTTGGGTTAGTTGGCTACAATATTAACTAATTTACCGGGTACCACAATAACCTTGTGCACGGTAACACCCTCCAGAAAGCGCTGCACGTTGTCCTGTTCCACTGCCAGCATCTCGATTGTGGCTTTGTCCGCGTCTGCGGCCACCTCCATTTTCGCCCGCACTTTGCCGTTGACCTGCACCACCACTTCGATGCTGTCCCGAGTGAGGGCGGACTCATCGACCGTGGGCCAGGGGGCATTGATCACCTCGCCCTCGTAGTCCAGGGCCTGCCACAGGGTGTGGCAGATATGGGGCACTATGGGGCACAGCATCAGCACCACGGCGTGCAGGGCCTCGCCCGCCACCGCGCGGCTCTGTTGATTGTCAGTGTCGAGCTTGCCCAGTTCGTTGCACAGTTCCATTACGGCGGCGATAGCGGTATTGAAGGTCTGGCGACGGCCAAAATCATCGCTCACCTTGGCAATGGTTTCGTGGGTCTTGCGGCGCACGGCTTTCTGCTGGTCATCCAGGGCCGCCACGTCCAGTTCGGCCGCGGGGGCCTCCAGGTGCCTGTTCACCAGTTTCCACAGGCGTTTGAGGAAGCGATTGGCCCCCTCTACACCCGAGTCCGACCACTCCAGGGATTGCTCCGGTGGCGCGGCAAACATACTGAACAGGCGTACGGTGTCAGCGCCATAGCGGTCTATCAGCGACTGTGGGTCAACGGTATTGCCCTTGGACTTGGACATCTTGCTGCCGTCTTTCAGTACCATGCCCTGGGTCAGCAGGCGAATGAAGGGCTCATCAGAGTTGACCAGTCCCTCATCGCGCAGCAGTTTGTGGTAGAAGCGGGCGTACAGCAGATGCAGGATGGCGTGCTCTATGCCCCCCACGTATTGATCCACCGGCGCCCAGTAATTGGCTTCACCGTCCAGCATGCTGCTGTCGCTGCGCGCACAGGCGTAGCGGGCGTAGTACCAGGATGACTCCATGAAGGTGTCGAAGGTATCGGTTTCCCGGGTGGCGTCACCGCCGCAGGCCGGGCAAACAGTTTCGTAGAACTCGGGCATCTTTTTGATGGGCGAGCCCACACCCTCAAACGCCACTTCGGTGGGTAGTACTACCGGCAGGTCCTGTTCCGGCACTGGCAGGGCGCCACAGCTGTCACAGTTGATAATGGGAATAGGGGCGCCCCAGTAGCGCTGGCGGGATACGCCCCAGTCGCGCAGGCGAAAATTCACCGTGCGTTTGCCCTTGTTGTCCTGTGCAAGGCGATCAGCGATAGTGTCGAAAGCCTGCTGAAAATCCAGTCCGTCGTATTCGCCGGAATTGACCAGTACACCCTTGTCGGTGAAGGCGGCACTGCCCAGGTTGCACTTCTCGTCACCGGCGGGTGCGATGACCTGCACAATGGGCAGTCCATACCGGGTGGCGAATTCCCAGTCGCGCTGGTCGTGGCCCGGTACCGACATCACAGCGCCGGAGCCGTAGCTCATCAGCACAAAGTTAGCGACCCAAATCGGTACTTCTTCCCCGGTGAGCGGGTGGGTCGCACTGAGACCGGTGGCCATGCCCAGCTTCTCCATCGCGGCCATTTCGGCCTCCGCCACCTTGATATTGCTCTGTGCCTGGTTGAATGCGGCCAGTTCCGGATTATCCACCGCCGCGGTCTGGGCCAGTGGATGCTGCGGTGCCACCGCCAGATAGGTCACCCCCATCAGGGTGTCCGGCCGGGTAGTGTAGACGCTCAGCGCTGTGCCGTCGGGCAGGGTGAAATCCAGGTCCACCCCCTCTGAGCGGCCAATCCAGTTGCGCTGCATGGTGCGCACCTGTTCCGGCCACTGGTCCAGTTGGTCCAGGTCCACCAGCAGTTGTTCGGCGTAGTCGGTTATCTTGATAAACCACTGGTCGATCTCACGCCGCTCCACCGGGTTGTCGCAGCGCCAGCAGCAACCATCCACCACCTGCTCGTTGGCCAGCACGGTCTGGTCGGTCTCACACCAGTTGACATCAGCCTTTTTCTTGTAGGCCAGGCCTTTTTTGAACAAGCGGGTAAAGAACCACTGCTCCCAGCGGTAGTACTTGGGGTTGCAGGTGGCAATTTCCCGGTCCCAGTCGTAGGCAAAGCCCAGCCGGCGCAGCTGCTCCCGCATGTAATCGATATTTTGCGCTGTCCACTGGGCGGGGGGTACGTTGTTCTGGATAGCGGCATTTTCCGCCGGCAGGCCGAAGGCATCCCAGCCCATGGGCTGCAGTACGTTCTTGCCCTGCATGCGCTGGTAGCGGGCGATGACGTCGGCAATGGTGTAGTTGCGCACGTGGCCCATATGCAGCTTGCCACTGGGGTAGGGGAACATGGCCAGGCAGTAGAATTTCTCCCGCTTATTGTCCTGATGTACGGCGAAACTCTTGTTCGCCAGCCAGTGCTCCTGGACGGTTTGTTCCAGGGCCTGTGGGTTGTAATGCTGATCGGTCACGGCTTTCGTGTTCGTCCTTAACAATGTTTGGGGAACTGGTATGATCCTAGAAACCGCATCCCATATGGGGTCGGCGCCGGTAAAAAGAAGTGCGGATTCTATCAGTATTTGATACAGTCTGCGATGGTTCTTGGTGCTCTGCAGACCTGAATCGCAGCTGTGGCAGAGGTAGCCCCGGGTATTAACAATCTACATTTCTGGACTGTGCGAGGCAGGATGCCCAGCATCGGGTGTTGCTCGAAATCCTGGACCTGATCAAGCAAGCGGGGGCGGACAGTCGCGTGCTCTATAAATTATAGTCCGCGACTATTCAGTATCGCGCCAGAAACCCACGTACATTATTACCATCAGCAGCAGAGTAATACCGCAGGTGAGAATAATGGGCACTGTGCCAAAACTGCCAAAAGGCGTGTTGCCCAGCATCACCTCCGCTTCCCCCACCAGTGTGGCTTCCATGAATTGCTCCGTGCGATCTACGATGCGCCCCTGGTGGTCGATGATGGCGGACACCCCGTTATTGGCGGCGCGCAGCACGTAGCGGCCGTTTTCCCGGGCGCGCATCTGGGCAATTTGCAGGTGTTGCAGGGGGCCGATGGAATTGCCAAACCAGCTGTCATTGCTGATGGTGATCAACAGGTCGGTATCGCGGGCGCTGGCAGCCACCTGGTCGCCGTAGGCTATTTCGTAGCAGATAAACGGGGCTACCCGATAGGGGCCTACCCGTAGCGGTTTCTGGTCGGCCGGACCCGGGCTAAACGCGGACATAGGCAGGTCGAAAAAGGCGATCAGACCGCGTAGCAGGCCTTCCAGTGGAACGTATTCGCCGAAAGGCACCAGACGCTGTTTGTGGTATATCCCTTCGCCATAACCCAGTGCGGCGATACTGTTGTAGTAGGTTGCACCTCCGGCCGGGTGAAATGGAATACCGGTGATTAGTGTGGTATCGATGCCTGCCGCGCGCTGGGCAAGGGGTTCCAGAAAGCCCTGGGCGCGCTGGTAATAATTGGGGATGGCGGCCTCCGGCCAGATGACGATGTCGTGGCCCAGCAGTGGGTCAGTGGCCTCCTCTAGCTGGCGCAGGATAGGGCGATACCAGGCGGGGTCCCATTTGTGCTGCTGGGGGACGTTCGGCTGGTATATGGCAACACTGAGGGGGTGTTCGCTGGCCCTGGCGACCCATTGTGTCGGTTTTAGCACCGCACCGCCTCCCCACAGGGTGATTACGACCACCGCGTAGGTCGTACAGGCAACAGGCTGGCGGCCGCGCCAGGCCAGAAACAGGCAGGTGCCGGTCAGGGCGCAGATAAAGGACAGGCCGAATACGCCGAGAATCGGGGCCCAGCCGGAGATCCATGTCTCGATGTGGGCATAGCCCAGATACAGCCAGGGAAACCCTGTGAGAATCCAGCCGCGCAACCATTCGAACAATACCCACAGTGCGGGAAACCCCACCAGCATGCCCCCCGGCAAGGGGCGCACGAAGCGTACATAACACCAGGCGAAGAGCGCGTGTAGCAGGGCCAGACCGGCGCAGAACAGCACAGTCAGAAATACTGCCAGTGGCACGCTGGCGTTGCCGTGTACGTGGATACTCACGTAGACCCAGGATACCCCGCTGCCGAACATGCCCAGGCCATATAACCAGCCGCGCCATATGGCCTGGCGCGTAGTGCAGGTGGACAGCAGGTAGGCGTACAGGGCGCAGCTCAGTATGCCGAGTGGCCACAGTCCGAAGGGCGCCAGGGACAGGGTGACCATGATGCCGGCCAGCGGAGCCAGAATAAGTATAAGCAGAGGATGCAGGCTTGATTCGTTGGGCATGGAGGGAGGAGGAGTCTGCTTCAGTCGTGCAGTGGGTGCATGCGGAGGCTGTGAATCTTGCGCTGGTCGGAATTTATCACCTTGAACTCGAAGTTGTCGATGGTGGCTATTTCATTGCGGGCGGGCATATGCCCGAACGCCTGGATGACCAGGCCGCCGATCGTGTCGAAATCCTCATTGTTGAAAGCACTGTTAAAATACTCGTTGAATTCGTCGATGGGGGTGAGTGCTTTGATATAAAAGTCGTCACTGCTGATTTTGCGGATGAAGCGATCCGCCTCGACGTCTGTCTCATCTTCGATTTCACCAACGATTTCTTCCAGGACATCCTCGATAGTCACCAGTCCCGCCACGCCGCCGTACTCGTCGATCACAATTGCCATGTGGTTGCGATTCTCACGAAATTCCTGCAGCAGGACATTCAGGCGTTTGCTCTCCGGTACCACCATGGTGGGCCTGAGCAAGTCCTCGATTTGGAAATTGTCGTTGTTCTCGCTGAGAATCTGCGGTAGCAGGTCCTTGGCCAGCAGGATGCCGAGAATGTCGTCGGAACTGTCCCCGATTACCGGGTAGCGGGAGTGGGCGGCGCGGATAATCTGGGGCAGAATTTCTTCCAGGGTGGCTTCAGTCTTGATCACCACCATCTGCCCGCGGGGAATCATGATGTCCCTGGCCTGCATGTCACTGACCTGCATGGCCCCTTCCATGATGCTGCGGGCGTCCTCGTCTATAACCTCGTTCTCGGCGGCCACAGCCAGTACGTCTTCCAGGTCGCCACGATTGCGCGGTTCAGTGGAAAACAGCAGTGCGATTTTGTCGATCCAGGACTTCTCGCCCCCTTCGCTGCCAGATCGGTCGTCACTCATCACGCTGAATGCTCCTGATGCAGGTTGTTCTGATGATAGGGGCAGGGGTAATCGAGGCGGGCGAGAATGGCGCTTTCCAGGGCTTCCATGGCGGCTGCTTCACCCTCTGCAATATGATCGTAGCCCAGCAGGTGCAGGGTGCCGTGTACAGTCATGTGGGCCCAGTGCGCGCTCAGGCTCTTACCCTGCTGCGCTGCTTCTGAGCGCACTACCGGTGCGCAGATGACAATATCACCGAGTAGAGGCAGTTGCAGTTCATCGGGCAGGTCCGAGGGAAAAGAAAGCACATTGGTGGGGCCGGCAGTACCGCGGTAGGATTCATTGAGGGTCGTCATTTCTTCGGTATCTACCAGGCGCACACTGATTTCGGTTTCCTCACACCGGGTCAGGCCGGCAAGGGTGGCTACTATCCAACTGCGTATGTCATCCTCGCTGGGGACCGGCCCGGTGCTGGCAGTCTGGATATCCACTTGCAGGCTCATCGCTGGCTCTTGTCCAGTACAGCAGTATTATCCTCGGCTGTGTCATAGGCTTCGACAATACGCTGTACCAGGGGGTGACGCACCACGTCCTTATTGCCGAAGTAGGTGAAGCCGATACCCTTCACGTCGTCCAGGATATTGCTGACCTGGGTCAGGCCCGATTGGGTACCCCGGGGTAAGTCTGTCTGGGTGGCATCCCCGGTTATCACCGCGGTGGAGCCGAAGCCGATTCGAGTCAGGAACATTTTCATTTGTTCGCGGGTGGTGTTCTGGGCCTCGTCGAGGATGATGAACGCGTTGTTCAGGGTACGCCCACGCATAAATGCCAGGGGGGCGACCTCGATGATATTGCGCTCGATGTACTTGTTCACTGTCTCGAAACCCAACATTTCATAGAGGGCGTCGTACAGCGGGCGCAGGTAGGGGTCGATCTTCTGGCTCAGGTCGCCGGGCAGGAAGCCCAGCTTTTCACCAGCCTCAACCGCAGGGCGCACCAGCAGAATACGGCGCACCTGCTCTTCGAGCAGGGCCTCGACCGCACAGGCCACTGCCAGAAAGGTCTTGCCGGTACCGGCGGGGCCGATGCCGAAGTTGATATCGTTGTGCTTGATGGCGCGCACATAGCCATGTTGGGTTTTACCCCGGGGCTTGATCGAGGTGCGCTTGGTGCGAATAACCTGGGTCGCTTCCGCCGGGACTTCCTGGCTGGTCTCAGCCAGATGTTCCAGCCCCGCCTGTTGCAGATGCAGGTGCAGGGACTCAGGGCTCAGGCCCACCCCCTGACACACCTCTGCGTAGAGGTGGACAAGCAGTCGCTCGCCCATGGACACATTGACCGCCGGGCCATTGAGTAGGAACTGGTTGCCCCGGTAGCTGATACCAATACCCAGGCGCTGCTCGATCTGGCGCAAATGACCATCCAGCTGGCCGCATAACATGGCCAGGTGACGCGCGTCATTGGGTTCGAGAGTGAGGCTTTGCTGAGTCGAGGCTTGGGTCGACCGTTGGGGGGGAGGTTCGCTGTTCAAGGTGTCCCGTCGCCGCAGTGGGCAGTATTGTTACTGATAAGGATATACCGGAATTCGCTTGCGTCAACCACCGCGCAATATACCGCGCAGGGAGTTGGGCAGGGCCTCGATGATTTGCACAGTGACAAACTGCCCGATCAGGGCCTGGTCCGCCGTTGAAAAATTCACCACGCG
>Ga0136651_10001505_pt1 | contig 12839 bp, 8 predicted proteins | sample Mar14236cmmetaG_FD_94867 | JGI IMG/M metagenome (GOLD analysis project Ga0136651, IMG submission 94867) | Marine hydrothermal vent microbial communities from Guaymas Basin, Gulf of California to study Microbial Dark Matter (Phase II) - Marker... ...
ATATTGGTGAAACTTATTTTTATAAAGGAGGATTACTTAAAACAAATTTTGAAAGCAAAGAACACAATAGGGTATTTGATACCATTTATTTAGTTACAAGTTTGGTTCAGACAGATCATGGAAATAATATGGATAAATCCGAATCGGATAAGTCACAATCAAAAACGAACAATAAGGGTAAAAATGAAACTGAATTAAAAAAAGTAATTGAAAAACCGGGTTCGATAAAAATTGCCGAATTAGTTGAAAATTATAAAAAATACGAAGGAAAAATCGTACAATTAAGCGGTAAATGTGTAAAAATAAACCCTAATATCATGGGTAGAAACTGGATACACCTTAAAGATGGCAGTAAAGATGATTATGACCTCGTGATCACTTCTGATACATTTGTTCCCGAAGGATCAGTGATAACAATGAAAGCAACGGTAACCTTGAATAAGGATTTTGGTGCAGGTTATAAATATGATCTGATCTTAGAAAATGGAACTTTGGTGCCATAAAATAAGATACTCCTAAGAAATAATTTTATATTTCTTCTTTTTAAAATAGGCTATAGTGCTTATTACTACAATAAAGCCTACAACAATATACACCCATTGAGGAACCGGAACAGGATCTCCGGTTGCATAAGAATGTAAGCCTGACAGATAATAATTTACCCCGTAATATGTCATAAGTACAGATGCTAACCCAAAAATTGTAGCCACATTGAATGCAAATAATCCGTTTAATTTTGGGATTAGCCTCATATGTAGTATAAAAGCATAAACCAGTATGGTAACTAGAGCCCAGGTTTCTTTTGCATCCCAGCCCCAATACCTTCCCCATGATTCATTGGCCCAAATTCCTCCTAAATAAGTGCCAATACTAACCATAAACAAGCCCCCGATCAAAGTTAATTCACTGATATATGACATCTCTTTTATGATCCTTTTTATCCTAATTTTATTTGAATCTTTTAGAAACATCATCAAGATTAGATTTATTAACCCTATGATGGCACCTAACATTAAAAAGCCGTAACTACCGGCTTCTAAGGATACATGTATTGTAAGCCAATACGATTTCAGTACAGGAACCAATGGTGTAATTTCAGGATCAAGAAAACTCAACATAGATACTAAAAGTATGGTTGCAGCTAATACCATGGTTGCTGCTAAACCTCCAAATGATTTTCTGGTAAATAGAACACCAGCAAGAGTTGAAGTCCATGCAATATAGATCATGGATTCATAGCCGTTGCTCCAGGGAGCTCTTCCTGATATATACCACCTTAAACCAAGTCCAACAGTGTGAAAAACAAAGCCTAGCACAACCAAAGAAAATAATACCTTATAGGCTAATCTTAAATTTATATTTGGTTTGAAGACCGATAAAAACAAAAAGAATAAAAATGCAATACCGAGTAACATATATAGTAAAGCCAAACGGCTAAAAACATTAGAATTGTTTAGAAATATTTCTGCATTGATCTTTGTTTCTGATGGCATTATCGACCCTCCTTTTTTATTTTGAAAATCTTTCAGTTCGTCTAACAGTTTATCAGCACCAGAATAATTATTGGATCTCATTGCTTTTTGAAGAGCAGAACTATAGGCATTAAAAAAAATATCTGCTGTGTTACTTTCATTATTATTATGGCTATGATCGTGATTGGCAACCCAGGTATTATTGGGGTCATTCGTATCAGGAATTATCTTTAATAAACTACCAGAAAATACCATACTCAATATGTTGACCCTTTCATCAATTTTCAACAGTTCTTTTTCGTAAACTCCTCTGTCTACTGGTTTTAAATTGTATACTTTACGAACTTCCTCTTTTAATTTATAATCTCCATTTTTTAAAAAGAAATCTTTATAAGAAGCGTATTCGCCAGAAACTCCTAATTTTTTTTGTATGTCTTTATGTTTACCTAACTTTATTATCTTAACCCCATACCATTCGTTACTGTTCACAAACATGCTTAAGACCATCTGGTCTGCAGTTAATCCGTATAAACTTTCTTTCCGTGCTAATTTTCTCATTAATTCACTTGACAAGGTATGAACAGGTTTCATTCTGCCTTTGTGATCTTGAACTATGAGTTTGCTGAATTTATTAGCGTGATCAATATCAACCACATATTTCACCTCTAAGTTTTCTTTTTGTAATTGGGCAAACGAAAATGAGGAGGATAACAGGAAAAAGACAAGAATGAAAGTCGAATTCTTTATTCTCAATTTTTTTATTTTTTGAATGACTAGATAAAATCTTGTTTTCTTACTAAAAAAAGTAAGAAGCATACCTAATGTTAGTAGACCATAACCTATGTAAGAAATTAAAGTTCCCCAAAAATCATTATTTACACTCAAATAAGTGCCTTTTTCATCTTTGTCAAACGAGGATTGAAAAAAACGGTAACCATTATAATTTAAAATATTATTCATGTAAATACGGAAGTCTTTAGTTACATTTTTACTTTTATCAATCAATTGAACTTCACTTGCATAAGAAGAGGCACTATTAGTACCGGGATATTTATCTAAAATAAATTTATTCAATTTAATAGAAAAGGGGAGGGTTACCTCTTTTGCTCCGTATGAAATGGAAAGATCCAATTCGTCAAAATGAAGTTTTTGTGGTCTTCCTGACATGCCTCTTTGTCCATAAACATAGGATTGTTTCATATTTCCGTTAACAGATAACTCCATTAAAAGTGCTGTTAAACTTTGACTTTGGACCTTAGCACTTTCTGACTCAATACTTGTTTTACCATTTTCAATAAATTCAGGACAAACAAAACTATGAACACCATCTGAATATAAAGCACGCAATTTCAATGCTTTATAGTTATTTGAAGGATATATGGTATCTTTCTTTTGAGTGGCCATTACCATTTGGGTAAGAACTTTGTTGGTTTTAAATAATAATGAATCGTTTTTATACTTGATATTTATGGCTCCAGAGATTTGATCTTCTTTAAAGTTATAGATAACATTTCTAATCCTTTTTGTCTCTCCTATACTAAGAGAATATTCTTCCCTGCCATTCATGCCGGAAACAACTATTTTTAAAGTTGGATTACCATCTAAACTTTCCCTTAAAATTTGTTTTGGATTAGGTATAAATTCTTTTACTCGCACATCAAGCATATCTTTTCCGATCAAAAATGATTGGTGCCAGTTATTATTTCCTAATGTTGCAAAGAGTGCAGGCTCATTAAAATCGAATGTTTCATCGTTTTTATCCACCTTAAATTTTAAAAAAGTGTTGGCGGAAAGAAAACTATTTGAAGTATCATTTTCTCTGATATGCATCATGCCCTCCGATCCGATATATCTGGTAATGCCGGCTCCAAATAAAATTATTACTATAGCAGTATGAAATATAAGTAGTGGCCATTTTTTTTGTTTTATCATTTTAAACTTAATGATATTCATTATTATAGAAACACAAAATAATAGAAGTAAAAGTTCAAACCACCATGATCTAAAGATCACTTTTTGAGCAGAGCTTGTGCCAAAATCATTTTCAATAAATGTTGCGATTGCTATTGCTGCTGCAAACAATAATATATAAATTCCAGCAGCTCTTGTATTGAAAAATGGCATTAGAAATTTATTAACTTTTAAAAATATGTTTTTCATGAAAAGGAAACTAAGTACAATTAATAATAATCAATATTTTCAAATTTAATTAAAATTTATTGTTTACTCCATAAGAATTTAAATTTGATAAAATAATGATGTAGTAGCCAGTTGATTAAATCTTATAAAGCCATACTGGTCTTATAACCGATAAATTATATTCGCAATAAACTTAATGGTGGTATGAGTTATTCTTAGACTTCTTAAGTAAACAGATCTGAAGATAAATATCTGTCTCCCCTATCACAAATAACAGTAACAATGATTCCTTTTTCAATTTGTTTGGCTAACTTTAAAGCAGTAGCCACAGCACCACCACTGCTCATACCAGCAAAAATACCTTCTTCCTGAGCCAATCTTTTGGTCATGCCTCTGGCTTCAATTTCGCTAACTTCAATGATCTTATCTACTTTTTTTGGATCAAATATTTTAGGTAAATATTCTGCAGGCCATTTTCTTATTCCGGGAATTTTTGAATTATCAGTTGGTTGTGCTCCAATAATTTGAATATTTTGATCTTGTTCTTTTAAAAAGGTGGAAACACCCATGATAGTTCCAGTGGTTCCCATGGCCGAAACAAAATGTGTGATCTTTTTATTGGTATCCCTCCAAATTTCTGGTCCGGTAGTTTTATAATGTGCTTTCCAATTATCGTTGTTAGAAAATTGATCGAGCATAAAATATCCTTCATTTTTTACTTTATTTTCGGCATAATCTCTTGAGCCTTCGATACCGTTTTCAACAGAAGTTAAAGTTACTTTAGCTCCAAACGCTTGCATGGTTTGAACACGTTCTTTGGTTGAATTTTCAGGCATTACTAATTCAATATCCAATCCAAATAAACTAGCTATCATTGCCAAAGCTATACCAGTATTACCACTGGTGGCTTCTATCAATTTATCATTTTTTTTGATCTCTTTTCGGTCAAGAGCGGCCTTGATCATATTGTAAGCCGGACGGTCTTTAACACTTCCGCCGGGATTATGACCTTCAAGTTTGAATAAAAGGGTAATATCCTTATTTTTGATGAGGTTTTGGGCTTTTACTAAAGGGGTATTTCCTATAAGTTCTAAGATATTTTGTGTTTTCATTTATTACATGTTTCTGATTTTGAAGGAACTGTTGTGTATTTGAAAATTAAGCTTCCGACCTCTTGTTTCTGTCTTCTGACTTCATTTTCAATTGAATTTCCGATTTATGATACACAATAGAATTAGCTGAGACCGATTCGGTTAACCAAACATTTCCACCAATAGTGCAATTTTCACCTATTATCGTATCACCACCTAAGATAGTTGCTTGAGCATAAATTGTAACATTGTTTTCAACTGTCGGATGACGTTTTTTATCTTTCATTTCTTTGGAAACCTGTAAAGCACCTAAGGTTACACCTTGATAAAGCTTAACATGATTTTTGATGATGGTTGTTTCTCCAATTACTATTCCCGTTCCATGATCAATAAAAAAAGGAGAACCGATTATTGCACCGGGATGAATATCAATGCCGGTGAGCCGGTGTGCATATTCGCTCATCATTCGAGGGATCAACGGCATATTTTGTTTATTAAATTCATGACTTAAACGGTAAACCGCAATTGCAAAAAACCCTGGGTATGCCAAAATTACCTCCTCAACACTGTTAGCAGCCGGATCATGAAGATAAATACATTTTGCATCTTGATTTAGTTGTTTTAAAATATCGGGCAAATTCACCAAGAACTTTTTCCAGATAATTTTACAATCAAAATCAGGATGTTTACATGAAATGGAAGTGATTTCATTAAAAGATTTGGCCAAAGTGTCCATATTTTCTTTTAAAGAAATCGTTGAATCAAACAGAACATAAAATAAATTGTTCGTAAAATTTTCGGTCTTTTCTTTTAGACTAAAATCTATAAGATGATTTCTTTTATTGTTATTGATACTTTGAATAGTTTTTTCAATTGACATGATGAAAAATTTAAGTGATGGTAAAATGGAAATACTCAATAAATATTAGCAGGAACAATAATCGCAACAAACAGGCGCAGCTGTTCTGAGGCGATCATAATAATAGGTATAATCTAACGCTTTCATGTTATACAAATATAAAGGTTTTACCCTTTGTAGAAGACGTTTAAAGAACAATATGCTTACAATTAAAAAGTATACTTCAAGCAAACGCCTTATTAGCTAGTTATGTCGTCCCTTTATAATGATCCATATTGATGCTCATAAATTGGCATTCTTTGTTCAAAATTTATTTTTAAATGGTGCATTCTATTTAAACTGATCGGTATACTTCCTCAAATGGAATTCTGAACCGTTCACCAAAAACACCTTCAGGAACACGAATTCCACATGCAACAACCATATTAATTTCTGCACCAAAGGGTAAGTTTAAGAGCTTTTTAATACGTAAAGTGTCTGTACCTTCCATAGGGCAGGTATCATAACCTGCTTCCACCATACTTAACATAAATGTTTGAGCAGCTAAAGCTGCGCTCTTATGAGCTACGATCCGCATATCACTATTTCTGCCCTGGCGGTAAATTGGCCTGAATAGTCCAATAATCCAATAAATAATATATTTTATCCATCCAAAAATACCTAAAAAATCAAAATAAGTGATAGGGATAAGTTTTGTGTAATATGTATTTGCAAATTTTTCTCTCCTATTGTAATCTTTAGGATCTTTTCTGCCTGCAATTTTATTTATATGCATTAAATTAGCTTTGGCCCTTTTTTTCCAAAGATCTTTTCTTACTACAAAAACGACCATTTGTTGTGCAGTTTCTGAAGCACTTTGGTCAAAGCAATATTTTGATAGTTTTTTTAATTTGTCGGAAGAAGTAACATGATGAAATTCCCACAATTGCATATTACTGCTATTTGGAGCTAGAGTAGCTTGCTCAATACATTGTTTTACAATATTTGAGTCAATTGGTTTGTTTGGATCGTATTTCCGTATAGATCTTCTGTAATTAACAACTTCGGAAAGGTTCATTATTGATTTTTTTAAATTAGCGTTTAAATCTACGAAAAAAGGAGTAAAATAAATTACTCCTTTTTTAAAAACAAATATTTTAAACTGGTTAGATGATTGTTGATTGCCCTAATGATATATTTTCAATATAATACAGCACGCTTTTTTTATCTATAATATAATCAGAAATAAATTTACCTACATCTGAGGTGTGTGCAAATTTTCTGGTAGTGTTCAGATCCGGTGTAGTTATATTCAATTCGATAGATTTTTCAACTGCGTTTCTAATCGCATCCCCTTCTTCGTGTAAATTAAAATGTTCTAAGAGCATTGCGGCAGATAAAATCGTTGCTAATGGATTAGCGACGTTTTTTCCTTTATATTTTGGATAGGAGCCATGTACAGGCTCAAATAAAACTGAATTCTCACCTATAGAAGCTGAAGCTGATAAGCCAATGGAACCAGAAATAACACTAGCTTCATCTGATAATATATCTCCAAATAAATTTTCGGTTAAAATAACATCAAATTTGCGAGGGTTAATAATAAGTTGCATTGTAGCAAGATCTATGTGTAAAAAAAATACTTTTACCTCCGGATATTCTTCAGCAATTTTTTTGACTCTTTTTCTCCATAAACGTGAAGTTTCCAGAACATTGGATTTATCAACTAAGGTCAATTTTTTTCGTCGGGATTTGGCAGCCTTAAATGCTAAATGTGTTATTCTGTCAATTTCTTTTGCACTGTAGGAACAAGTATCTGAAGCTGAGTTACCATCTTCTGAGACTTTTTTTTCACCATAATAAATACCACTGCTCAATTCGCGATAAATAACAAAATCTGTGTTTTTAATTACCTTTTCCTTAATAGGAGATTTATGAATTAGAGGTTTGTATGTAGCTATTGGTCTTATGTCTGCAAATAAGCCTAATCTTTTACGAAGTTTGAGTAATCCTTGCTCGGGTCTGTTTTCAATTTTAAGATCATTATATTTTGGATCACCCACAGTGCCAAATAAAATAGCATCCGAATTTTTACAAACTTCTAAGGTGTCTTCCGGGAGAGGATTGCCTGTTTTGTCAATTGCATCAGCACCAACCAATGCATTGGTAAAAATGAAATTATGTTTAAATTTTTGAGCAATTGCTTCTAGTACTTTAACAGCTTGAGAAATTATTTCAGGGCCGATTCCATCACCTGGTAAAACAGCTATTTTTAAATTCATTTTAAATGATATTTATGATGCAAATTTATCTAATTTCATCCTAATAAATTCAATAATTTTATAAATATCTTCATCTTCAACCTCTTTTTTCTTATCGGCGAATTTTAAAAATTCAGGATATATTTCATCCAATTCAATTTTAGTTAGATCAAATCCAATTTTTTTTGCTCTATAAGCTAAGGCCGCTCTTCCGCTTCGGGCGGTTAAAACTATAGATGATTCATTTACGCCAACATCTTCAGGATTCATTATTTCATAGGTTTCTCTCTTTTTTATAACACCGTCCTGATGTATTCCTGAGCTATGAGCGAAGGCATTTTCACCAACAACAGCCTTATTTGGCTGCACAACGATACCCATATGATGTTGTACCATACGGCTTGTGCTATATAATAATTTGGTATTAATATTTGTATCTAAGTTTAAATAGGGGTGTTGTTTCATGATCATAACGACTTCCTCTAAAGCCGTATTTCCTGCTCTTTCACCGATTCCATTTATAGTGCATTCAATTTGTCGAGCACCATTTTGAATACCCGCAATAGAGTTTGCAGTTGCCATTCCTAAATCATTATGACAATGACAAGAAAGGATAACTTTGTCAATTCCTTTTACATTTTCTATTAAATATTTCATTTTTGCTCCGTATTCTTCCGGTAAACAATAGCCAGTTGTATCGGGTATGTTCAAAACAGTTGCTCCTGATTTGATCGCTTCTTCGCATATTCTTGCTAAATATTCATTATCTGTTCTCCCGGCATCTTCAGCATAAAACTCAACATCCTCTACAAAGGTCTTTGCATATCTAACCGCATCCTTGGCTCTTTCAATAATTTTTTCGGGAGTTGAATTGAATTTATATTTAATGTGAGATTCGGATGTTCCAATACCTGTGTGAATTCTTGGTTTTACAGCATGCTTTAAAGCTTGCGCAGCTGCATCAATATCATTTTTGTTCGCTCTGGTAAGTCCACAAACCGTAGCATTTTTTACCAATTTAGAAATTTCCACTACCGAATTAAAATCACCCGGACTTGAAATAGGAAATCCGGCTTCGATCACATCTACGCCCAGTATATCTAAACGTTCGGCTATAACTAATTTTTGTTCTGTATTTAACTTACAGCCAGGAACTTGCTCACCATCTCTTAAGGTTGTGTCGAATATTTGGACTTGATTTTTGCTCATTATTAAATATTTTTTATCACTTTTGAATATCAAAATTAATTTGAATGTAAGATATTTGTGTTGATAAATTTAATTGATTACTATATTCAAATTATTTGAAGAAGTTGTAATCAACAGAAAAACAATTACTTAAGGGTATATTATTACGATGTCTATGGAAAAAAAAGACACACTTTTTGTGCTGGTAAAATCCTTGTCTAAGTCGGAAAAAAGACAATTCAAATTGTATGCCGGTAGATTAGGTGGCAATTCTGAAAAGAACTTCATGGCATTATTTTCTGTTTTGGATAAATTGGAAGATTTTGATGAAAAACAAATACTTCTAAAGACAAATATCAAAAAACAGCAATTATCCAATTCAAAAGCACATTTGTACAGGCAGATCTTGGTTAGCTTAAAGTTAAATCCATTTCATCAAAATACGAAGATGCAAATTAGAGAACAACTTGATTTTGCGACTATATTGTATAATAAAGGGTTGCATAAACAAAGTTTGAAGGTTTTGGATAAAGCAAAAAATGTTGCTTTGGTAAACGAAGAACACAATTTGGCTTATGAAATTGTTGAACTTGAAAAAATTGTAGAATCACAATATATAACTCGTAGTATGAGTACTCGTGCAGATGATCTGGTTACACAGTCAAAAGAATTGAGCGAAAGAACGGTTCTATTGAGTAAACTTTCAAATTTATCTTTACAACTCTACAGTAAATTATTGAAAAAGGGCTATGTAAGAACTGACGAAGATTTTGAAGAGATCAAGACTTATTTTTTATCTTCTTTACCTGAATATGATTTTTCTACATTAGGAATTAAAGAAAAACTTTACCTATACAAAGCTTTTCTTTGGTATAATTTTATAACTCAGGATTTTGTTTCCTGTTATAAATATGCACAAAAATGGGTGGATTTATTTTATTATAACCCGAAAATGAAAAAAAATAATCCTGTTTTTTATTTAAAGGGTATCAATTATTTATTGGAATCTTTATTTTTGATTCAGCATATAACGAAATTTAAGTCTACACTATATTACTTGGAAGATGAGCTAAAAAACCACAATTTTTTACTCAATGAAAATACAGAATCCCTTGCTTTTTTGTATTTGTATTTGAATAAAATAAATTTATATTTCTTAGAAGGTAATTTTAATAAAGGAATAAATCTAATTCCTAAGGTTTTGGATGGGATCGAAAGCTATAAGCAAAAGATCGATGAGCATCATATCATGGTGTTTTATTATAAGTTTGCCAGTTTATATTTTGGAGATTCACAATATGAAAAATGTATTTTTTACCTGGAAAAGATCATTAAGAATAAAAATTTAAAGATGCGTGAAGATCTATTGTGTTTCTCAAGCATATTGAATCTTGTTGCACATTATGAAGCGGGTTTAGATCAAAATCTGGATGCTCTGATCAAATCAACGTATAAATTTTTAATTAAAATGAATGAATTGCATTTAGTGCAACGAAAGTTCATTACATTCTTACGTGGTTTAAGTAATATATATCCACACGAATTAAAAAGCGCTTTTATTAATTTACACAAAGAACTGAAAGTATTCGAAAACCATCCTTATGAAAAAAGATCCTTTATGTATTTGGATATTATTTCCTGGTTAGAAAGTAAAATTGAAAATGTTTCTGTCGAATCTATTGTTAGAAAAAAAGCATTGAAAAATTATAAATAATTTTTTTATATTTGTCGTATAATATTTGCTTAAACAAAAAAATGAATCAAATTTCATTATATAACACAACAATTATTGTCCTTATTATTTCACTTTTGAAAGAATAGGAAGTATGGTGTAATTTAATAATTTAAAACCTTCCTATTTTTGGGAGGTTTTTTTTTGGTTTAAACTTTGTAAATATGTGTTTTTAAAAAACTCTATATCAATTAGTTAAATATATCTATTCCTAATTGAATATTGTAATAAAATAAATAAAAAGAAACAAGGGCCTTGGATGCTTTATATTTTTGAAAATTAATTAAAGAAACAAACCAAAAAAATAAATATCAAAGTGTTTTAAATACTTTCCATATTAATGAAAAATCTAAATAAGCATAGTAAACGATTAACACAAGATGATACCCAACCGGCAGCACAAGCAATGTTGTATGCTGTTGGTCTTTCTGATGAAGATATGAATAAGCCGCAAATTGGTATAGCAAGTACTGGTTATGATGGTAATCCTTGTAATATGCATTTAAACAAATTGGCTTATCAATTGAAAGAACAAGTAAATAAGAAGGGTCAAGTTGGGTTAGTTTTTAATACTATCGGAGTAAGTGATGGAATATCCATGGGTACATCGGGTATGAATTATTCTTTACCATCAAGGGATATTATCGCTGATTCTATGGAAACTGTTGTTAATGCACAAAGTTATGATGCTTTAGTGCCAGTGGTTGGTTGTGATAAAAATATGCCCGGATCTGTGATGGCAATGCTGAGGTTGAATCGACCCGGAATTATGATTTATGGAGGTACAATAGCTTCAGGTTGTCATAATGGAGAAAAACTCAATATAGTTTCTGCATTTGAGGCACTCGGAAAAAAAATAGCAGGTAAAATTGATGCGGTTGAATATAAAAATATAATCAAAAAAGCTTGTCCCGGACCAGGAGCATGTGGAGGAATGTATACGGCAAATACTATGGCATCTGCTATAGAAGCTATGGGTTTTTCATTACCGTATAATTCATCTCTTCCTGCTGAGAACCCTATGAAGGACAAAGAAGCAGAAAGAACAGCTGATGCTATTAGGAATCTTTTGGAATTAGATCTGAAACCTTTGGATATCATCACAAAGAAATCATTGGAAAACGCAATAACAGTTGTTAATGCATTAGGAGGGTCAACTAATTCGGTATTACATTTTTTAGCCATAGCTCATGCTGCCGATATTGAATTTACTCTTGAGGATTTTCAAAGAATTAGTGACAGAACACCAGTGATTGCAGATTTAAAACCAAGCGGAAAATATTTAATGGAAGATGTTCATGATGTGGGGGGAACACCGGCGGTAATGAAATATCTTTTAGAACAGGATTTATTACATGGTGATTGTTTAACCGTTACCGGAAAAACTATTGCTGAAAATTTAAAGGATGTTAGAGCTTTAGAATTTGAACAAGATGTGATTCACCCAATGGATAAAGCATTGAAACAATCGGGCAATTTGCAAATTTTATTTGGCAATCTGGCTAAAGAAGGTGGTGTGGCTAAAATAAGCGGTAAAGAAGGTAGCTTATTTAAAGGCCCGGCAATTGTTTTTGATAGTGAAGATGAAGCTAATGAAGGTATTAGTGCAGGAAAAGCCAAAAAAGGTGATGTAATTGTTATACGCTATGTGGGTCCAAAAGGTGGGCCAGGGATGCCGGAAATGTTAAAGCCAACCTCGATGATCATGGGTGCCGGATTAGGTAATTCAGTTGCATTAATAACTGATGGTAGATTTTCTGGAGGTACGCATGGTTTTGTTGTGGGTCATATAACTCCTGAAGCTCAAACAGGAGGTTTGATCGGCTTGGTTAAAGATGGCGATGTCATTACCATTGATGTAACCTCTAATAGTATAAATGTTAAATTATCGGAAGAAGAAATTGCTAAGCGAAAAACAAAATGGGTTGCACCGGCTCCAAAACATAAAAAAGGAATTTTATATAAATATGCCAAAATGGTTTCTTCTGCATCAGAAGGATGTGTAACGGATAAGTTTTAAAGTTAATGGTTCGAGGATTGCTATTTCTGTTTAATACGAAATAATAAACTCCGAACTCCAAACAAATTATTATGGAGACAATAACAAAACAGGAACAA
>Ga0136651_10001508_pt1 | contig 12821 bp, 8 predicted proteins | sample Mar14236cmmetaG_FD_94867 | JGI IMG/M metagenome (GOLD analysis project Ga0136651, IMG submission 94867) | Marine hydrothermal vent microbial communities from Guaymas Basin, Gulf of California to study Microbial Dark Matter (Phase II) - Marker... ...
CATCCTGCATCATCCATCCTGTATCGTGCATCTTGCATCGTGCGCCCTGCATCGTGCGCCCTGTCACGACACCAGTTCGCGGGCAACAATATCCATGTCCTGGAGACTGCCCCTCACCACCTCCCCGAGGTCCAGTGACCTAACTGTCTCACCGGCCTGCTCATCTCTTTCAGCACAGCCCTGGAGGATCCTGATGCCGTTGAGGTAGATCTTTTCCACCGCCTCCCTTGCAAAAAGCCTTGCAGCGGCCCTCATATACGAGGGTGTGCGAGCCTGGCCCCCCGTGTAAACGGCCCCCTTGTGACAGAGCGCCCCGGCTGTCTCGGCCCAGGTCATCATATCGGCCAACAGGAACATGACGTGCTGGGATTTGGTAAGTTTTTTCTTCCTGGCGCTCAGGATCACCTCGTTCATGACCAGGATGGCCCTTGCCAGAAGAGGACCGCCCGTCTCCTCGGAGAGAGAGGCAAGGCGGTCTGCCATTTCCTGGTAAAAGCCCCCTTTGGAGCGTACCGTGCTTCTCATGCGGAACATGGAGATGATGTTTCGTTGAATCTCGCTGGTCCCTTCGTATATGGTCAGGATCTTCACGTCCCGCTTTATTTTTTCCACCTCGAACTCCCGGATATAGCCGTAACCGCCGAAGGCCTGGATCGCGTCATTGGCCATGGCGTCTCCAGCCTCGGTGGCAAAATACTTGGCAATGGAACCTTCTACCTGCAGATCCTCTTCATCCGTATCGAGCCTCCGGGCCACTTCCTCGATGTAGGCCCTGGCCGCCTCCAACTGCACGGCGTGGGGAACCAGGAGCCTGTGGGTGTATCCCTGTTTCTCGGCAAGGGTCGTGCCGAACTGTACCCTCTCCTTGGAGTACTTGACCGTCCTTTCCAGGGAGGCCATTCCGCCTCCCAGCCCGAATGTGGCCACCATGAGCCTGGTGTAGCCGAACACCTTGTTGGCCTGCTTAAGGCCCTGGCCCTCTACGCCTCCCACAAGGTCCTCCACGGGCACGAAAAGGTCCTCAAGACTCAAGGGGCAGGTGTCAGAGGCCCGGATGCCATGCTTATCCTCATGTTTGCCGGGAACGAGCCCCTGGGCCCCGGCCTCCACAATGAAAAAGGAGGGTCCGTCCGGGGTGTCGGCAAGGATCGTGTAGAGGTCTGCAACGCCCCCGTTGGTGATAAACTGTTTCTGGCCGTTGATCCTGTAGCCCGTGATATTTCCGCCTTCATCAAGGACGCGCTCGGCCCGGGTCTTTAAAGACTGAACGTTTGATCCTGCCTCAGGCTCGGTGACACCGTAGGCCACCACAAGGCCCTGCTCGGCGATCTTGGTGATATACTTCTCCCGCTGCTCAGGGGTCGCACCAACCCTTATGGGGTCCATGCCCAGACATATGGCCAGAAACGAGGTGGCAATGGCCAGGTCCATCTTTGCCATCCTCTCAGATACAACGGCTATTTCCGTGGCACCTGCCCCCAGCCCCCCGTACTGCTCCGGTATGAATATGAGGTGAAGGGCAATGTCAGGCCCAAGCATGAAGCGAATCAGATCTGAGGGGAAATCGCCTGCCCGGTCCATCTCCAACTTAATCTCAAGGGGGAGTCTTTCTCTCTCAAGTTTATCAATGGTATCGAGGACCATGGACAGGATCTCAGGGTCCATCCCGGTCTGCTGTGTCATGAACAATCCTCCGATGGTGTTTTTAAACTCCTTAAGCATGTGGCTCAGGATGCAGGTACTCAGGGCCAGGGCACCTTAAAACCGATTACGTGAAAGCAGGCATCCGGCAACCATCCTGAGTCTTGATTATTAAACTTCCGGGCCTGTCCGTCAAGTGCAAAAAGAAACTGCTGCAATTCCCATACAAGGGCCATCCTATCCAAAAGCCTTGACAATGGTACTCCATGAAAATAAAATCATCTTCAGTCGGTGTTGAGCTCTGAGCGCACAGGATTGCCCAGGTGGTCGGCCCCTGTGAACGGCTGCCCGGGCAGTACCGCTACCCACCAGAACAGGGAGAAGATTAAGCCTTTGGAAGACGACTCTGAGCAGGGGTTCTGGAGCCTTGTCAAATCCTTGATCAGGAAAAAGAACCGCCTGGACCAAGGCAGTGACCTGACCGAGGAGATACACGACCTGATGGACGAGGGTCAGGCCAGGGGCCTCATTTCCGATGAGGAATCCCATATGGTCTACGGCGTACTGGATCTGAAGGAGACCCCGGCCCATTCCATAATGATTCCGCGGACAGAGATCTCTTCCGCATCCGTAGACTCCACCCTGGGAGAAGTCATCCATCTTGTCACAGAGTGCGGACATACCAGGATCCCTATCCACAAGGATAATATCGATCGGATTGTGGGCATTCTTCACTCAAAGGATCTTTTGAAACTCCTGGGTGAGCCACCCGAGTCAAAGATCCCGCCGAACATCCTGAGGAAACCTTTCTTTGTGCCTGAAAACCGCCGGGTCAGCGATCTGCTGAAGGACATGCAGGAAAAGACCACCCATCTGGCCATTGTCACCGATGAATACGGGGGCACTGCCGGCATTATCACCATAGAGGATATCTTAGAGGAGATCGTGGGCGAGATCATGGATGAGCATGATCACGAGGAGGAGCTGTTGAGGGTCCTCGATGACGGGTCTCTGCTGGTCGATGCCCGCCTGGAGGTTAAAAAATTGGGGGAACAGCTCAACATGGACCTGCCCAAGGGTGACTTCGAGTCTGTGGGGGGCTTTCTCATCAGCCTCACTGGAAGGATCCCGGAGATCGACGAGAAGGTATGCTTTGAGAATATTGAGATGAGGGTCAAGAAGGGGGATCAGCGAAGGGTAGAAAAGGTTCTCATCTCCCGCATAACCGAGCCTGATTCTTCGGTCGATGGATCATCCCCGGTTTACGGTTCCGGATGACCAAATCCAGTAATGGCTACCGCAGAGTCCAACTTCCGGCTGCGCAACCTGCTCCTTGCCGTCCTGTCAGGGGTCCTGTTGACCCTGGCCTTCCCCCCGGGCCGTCTTTCATTTGTGGCCTGGTTTGCCCTTGTCCCCCTTCTCGTATGCCTTGAAAACCGGTCACCGGCCAGGGCCTTCATTTTGGGCCTTGTCTCTGGCCTGGCCCATTATCTCAGCCTGATCTACTGGATCGTGGTGGTGTTGGGACGTTACGGCAACCTGAACGCCCCCATCGCCTTTTTAGCGCTTTTTCTCCTTTCCCTCTACCTCTCCCTATACCTTGCCCTCTTTGCCTGCATGTCAGGTCTCGTGAGGGAGTCTGGTTTCCATGCTGTTCTGGCGGCCTGTTTCTGGGTCGCTCTGGAGTATCTGCGGGGGTATGTGTTGACCGGTTTTCCCTGGTGTCTTTTAGGTTATACCCAGTATGAGCAGCTTTGGCTGATCCAGATTTCAGATCTTGCGGGGGTTTACGGGGTTTCCTTCCTGATCGTCTTTGCGAACGGATTAATCTTTAGCATGCTTATGAGGCGTGGTCCTAAAGACGCCGCCTCTCTCAGATGGGAAATCCCCCTTTTTTTGATCTTTCTCACAGGAACGTTCATATACGGGAACAACCGGCTCCAGAAAGAGAAGACAGGGGATGGGAATACCCGCGTGATCAGGGCCGCCGTGGTGCAGGCAAACATCGACCAGTCGATTAAATGGGACCCGGCCTTCCAGACGGAGACAGTCAGGACCTACCAGAGGCTGACCCTCTCAGCAATGGCCTTTGAGCCCGGCCTCATCGTGTGGCCCGAGACCTCTCTACCCTTCTTTTTTCAGAACAGCAGGAAGTTTTTTCCTGAAATAGTTTTCCTTGCAGAGAGATCAGGGGCCATCCTTGTTTTCGGCAGCCCGGCCTACAAACCTGTTGATGGCGAAATCAGGTATTTCAACCGCGCCTACATGATCACACCCAACACCCGACAGATCCAGTACTACGATAAGACCCACCTGGTGCCCTTTGGTGAATACGTGCCCCTGAAAAAATACATCCCCTTTATCGGGCAACTGGTCCAGGCGGCCGGTGATTTCGCCCGGGGAGAGACCCTGGCCCCCCTGAAAGCAGGGTCTATTTCAGCGGGGATACTCATCTGCTTCGAGGTGGTATTCCCTGAACTGGCCAGGACCCTTACGAGGGAGGGGGCGAACCTGCTTGTAAACATTACAAACGATGCCTGGTTTGGCATGACCAGCGCCCCGTATCAGCACCTCAGTATGGCCGTATTCCGGGCCGTGGAAAACAGGAGACCCATGATCCGGGCCGCAAACACGGGGTTCAGCGCCTTTATAGGACCAGAGGGGACCATCCTTGCCAGGAGCAGCCTCTATACGGAAGAGGTGTTGAAGCGCGCCCTGTCCCTGCCCGGGCCCTCTCTGACCTTCTACACCCGCTTTGGGGACCTGTTTGCCCTGGTTTTGTCCCTGGTCACCCTATTCTCATGTCTATGGGCAGGCTGGAAAAGGAGGCGGTGAGGTTGCCTTATCAGGGGCATTGTGCGAGAATCACCAAATGGCGTTCTTGAGGAAAAACCGTGTAGGTCTTGCCCTGGGTGGAGGGGGCGCCCGGGGGCTTGCCCACATAGGCGTAATAAGGGCCCTGGAGCGGGAGAACGTTCCTGTTGACATTCTGGTGGGAACGAGCATCGGGGCCCTTGTAGGCGGGGCCTATGCCAGCGGAATGAGCCCCGATGAAATGGAGAACAGGGTTGATGAGTACCTCAAAAGTCCCATATTTGAAACCTCCGCCATAAAGGCCTTTGATCAGGCCCATAACCAGGAAAATCTGGATCTCACGACAAGGATCCAGAGCTACCTCAAGAACCGTTTTTTTCTGATTCAGGCCATGTTCAGACCCGGTATCCTCTCCAACGAGGATTTTCAGGCCACCATCGATTTCTTTGTCCCTGACATCAGGATTGAAGAGACCCGGCTTCCTTTCCGGGCCGTGGCCACTGATCTGGTCAGCGGTGAGCTGATCGTTTTCTCCAGGGGCTCCCTGAGACAGGCGGTGATGGCCAGTTGTGCTGTTCCCGGGGCTGTAATGCCCCTCAGGGAGGGGGAGAGACTCCTGTCCGACGGGGGCATCATCTGCCTTATCCCCAGCTCAGTCGCCAGGATGGAGGGGGCCGACGTTGTGATTGCCGTGGCCGTGGACCGGGATGTGGTCACCGATGAAGAGCTCAGGACAGTGGTGGGCATATACCACAGGGTCAGCGAGATCATGTCAAGCAGGCTGAGGAAGGTGGAGCTCGACAACGCCGACGTTGTAATCCTCCCGGAGGTGGGAGATATCCACTGGACCAGCTTCTCCAGGGCCGGCAACCTGATCCGGGAGGGTGAAGGGGCGGTACATGATAAGATCCACGAAATACGAAAGGCCACCAGAGGCCTGAAGGGATGGTTCAAAATAAAGGGGGTGCTGAAATCAAAACCGCTTCGCAGGGCCGTCAATTGATGAGGGTGATAGATTTTCTCCCTGGAGGTCCCGGGAGATTTCCTTTTATCTTGACAAGGTCCGTAGCCCCTGATAGTCGTCACTTTATAGCTAAATCATAGCCATGTTAAAGGCGTCTTTTTTTGACCGGAGGGCCCTGATCCAGACGTGGGGTCCATGGGTGGAACAGGGTTTGAAAAGGGGTGCCGGGTTTTCTCAGATAATTCTGAACTGTTTTTCCTATAAGCGTATATTTCCAAAATCGTGTCTGAACAGGGTTCCTGTCAGGGTTCCAAGAAGAGAGGAGGGTGACCCATGGGTATTGTACCAGAAATCATCAAAATTGTCGGCAGGGAAAACGTATTCGACGATCGCGTGGAGTGCCTCAGTTATTCCCGGGATCTTTCGGTCCATGAGGGGGTCCCCGATCTGGTAGTCTTCGCCTACACCACAGAGCAGATTTCAGATATTATGCGCCTGGCCCATCAGGAAAAAATGCCCGTGACCGTACAGGGTTCAGGCACGGCCACCACCGGGGCCTCCCTCCCCGTTGAAGGGGGCATACTGCTTGACGTTCACAGGATGAACAAGATCCTTGAGATCGACAAAGACAATTTCTACGCAAGGGTGGAGCCGGGTGTTATCTGCAACCAGCTCAACACTGAACTGGCCAGGAACAACCTCATGTTTCCCCCCAATCCAGGAAGCGAGGCCATCGCCACCATAGGGGGGATGATGTCCACCAACGCCAGCGGCCATCGTGCCGTCAAGTACGGTACGGCAAGGGACTACATAAAGGCACTCAAGGTGGTTCTGGCAGACGGGACCGTTATTGAGACCGGTTTCAAGACCCCGAAATCTTCCTTCGGGTATGACCTGAACCGTGTGTTTGCCAGTTCTGAGGGAACCCTGGGGGTTATTACCGAGATCACCGTGAAGATCCAGGTCCGTCCCGAGTATAACGCCCTGGCCCTTGCCATATTTAACGATCTTTTCGCTGCCGGGGCCGCGGTAACCGACATAATCGGCTCCGGGATCCAGCTTACGGCCTGCGAAATATTAGACAAGTACAGTCTGAAGGTGGTGGAGGAGGCCATCGAAAGGGATATCACGGGGATCGAGGCCATGCTGATCATTGAATCCGACGGGGTGAAGGAGACGGTGGTCAAGGATATGGATAGGATCGGGGAGATATGCGGGAAGCACGGGGTGAAGGAGTTTACCTGGTCCGATGATCCCGCGAAGGCCGCCGAGATCATGGAGGCGCGGGGGAAACTGGTGCCCACCCTCTCGAGGATCAAACCGGGAAACAGGCTGGTGGCCATATCCGAGGATCTGGGCATACCTCCCACCAGGATCCCGGAGGTGATCAAGAGGGCCCAGGAGATATCGGACAAGTACGATCTCCTGCTCACCACCTTCGGGCATATTGGTGACGGGAACGTCCATACCACGATGGTTACGGACATGAGGAGCAGGGAGGAGTGGGAGAGACTCAGGCCCGCCGCCGATGAGTTAGCCGAACTGGCCCTTGAGATGGGAGGGACCATAACCGCTGAACATGGATCAGGTATTGCCAGGGCCCCCTACGCGGAAAAGCAGATGGGCCCTGCCCTAGATGTCATGAGGTCCATAAAGCAGGCCCTTGATCCCAATAACATCCTCAACCCGGGCAAGATGGGTCTGGAACGGAAGGAGTACGACATCTACGACCACTTCGCCTTCCAGCCCCTCATTGACCATCCCGAAGGTGTCAACTCCTTTGGTGAGTTTATAGACAACGAACTCCTGGCATGCATCTACTGCGGGTTCTGCCGCCTGGGATGCCCCACCTTCAGCGTGACCCACAGGGAATCGAGAAACGCGCGCGGAAGGAATGTCCTTGCCTTCAACCTTTTGAACGGGACCCTGGAACCATCCAGGGAGCTGGCCGAGGCCATGTACAGTTGTACCACCTGCCAGGCGTGCACCTACTTCTGTCCGGCCCAGGTAAAGGTGGATGAGATCGTGGAAGGGGTCCGCGAAAAACTCTACAGGGAAGGCCTGGCTCCGGAACCGGTGCTTGCGGTGGGTGAGAATATCAGCAAGACAGGAAATGTGTTTGCCAGTGCCAGGGAGGAGAGGATAGACATATACCCACCGGCCCTCAGGGAGAAGGCGGCAAAGGGAGAACTCAAGGAGCGGGCAGAGACCCTGCTGTTTATGGGATGCGTGCCCAGCTACCTGGACATGAAGATGGTCCCGAGCCTCATAAAGCCCCTGGATGCGGCGGGTGTGGACTATACCACCCTTTCCGTTGAGGAGAGCTGCTGCGGTTTTCCCCTCTATCTCATGGGGGCAAAGGACGACTTCAGGGACGGTGCCCTTAAACTCATGGAGAGGATCCAGGCCACGGGGGCCAGGGAGCTGGTGACCCCCTGCGCCGGGTGTTACAAGACCTTCGCCAAGATCTATCCGGAGGTAGGGGACCTGGGGCTCGAGGTCTATCATTCGGTCCATTATCTGGAGAAGCTAATCAATGAGGGTCGGATCAAACTGAAGGGGGACCTGGGGAAGAAGGTTACATACCACGACCCGTGCGATCTGGGCAGGGCCTTCAAGATCTTTGAAGAACCCCGTAATATCCTTCAGCAGGTCCCTGGTCTGGAGTATGTGGAGATGGCCCGGAACCGGCTCCAGGCGCGGTGCTGCGGGGGCGGCGGAGGCGTACAGGCCAATAACCCCGATATGGCCATTGAAATGGCGGCGGAGAGGGTAAGAGATGCTCTGTCAGTGGGAGCGGAAATCATTGTCTCGGGTTGTGCCGCCTGTAAGGACAATCTGAAAAAAGGGGCAAAGGCCATACCCAAAGGGGAGCGGGGCAAGATCAAGATCATGGATATAACGGAGATGGTGGCAAGGCAGATAGATGGTTGATGCTGGATGCTGGATGCTGGGTACTGGAAATTGGGGATAGCAAACAATTAACTTCCTTTAAAAACCGGCATTCCAATATTCCATGTATGCGGCAAAAAGACTAAGACTTAATAAACCACTTTAATTTCAATAAGTTGTAGAATTTCCGAGACGTCGAGTTATTTGTGGATGAGGGAAGAAATGTCAGAAGAAAAAAAGGTCACAAGGAAAAAGATTGAAGCGGCCAAGGTATGCAAGAAGATCATGGCCGATCATTTTTACGAGATGGACGAGGCCTCAAGGACAGGTTCGAGAAAAATAGCCTGGTGTACCAGCGTGGGGCCTGCTGAACTACTGAGGGGCATGGGCTTTCTGGTGTATTACCCTGAAAACCACGGGGCCATGTTAGGGGCCACGCGCATGGCAACGGACCTGATCCCCTACGCCAATGCTCTGGGGTATTCCCCTGATATCTGTTCCTACCTGACCTGCGATGTGGGTTCCTATCTGCAGAAGAAGACCCCCCTCAAAATGGCCTACAACATTGAATCGGTCCCTAAGCCCGATGTGCTTGTCTTTAATACCAACCAGTGCAGGGACGTGCAGGACTGGTTCTCGTGGTACGGGAGGGAGCTGAAAGTCCCGGTTGTGGGCATCCATACCCACAGAGATATCGGTGATATAGGAGGGGCCCAGATAAGGGATATTGCTTCACAGATAGAGGAGTTGATCCCCGTGCTGGAGGAGGTCAGCGGGGAGAAGTTCGATATGGACCGCTTCAAAGAGGCGGTCGGTTATTCGAGACGCACGTCCCAGCTCTGGAGGGCCTGCCTTGAGACCGCGGCCGCCATCCCCTCTCCCTGGACCTTTTTTGACGCTACCATCCATATGGGGCCCGCCGTTGTGGCACGGGGAACCAGGCAGGGGGTCGAGTATTACGAACTGCTCCTGCCTGAATTAGAGCAGAGGGTCAAAGACGGCGTGGCCGCGGTGGAAGGGGAGAAGTACCGGATTTACTGGGAGGGGATGCCCATATGGGGCAAACTCAGGGCCCTTTCAGAGCAGTTCTTCTCCCTCAGGACCTGCGTGGTGGCCTCCACCTACTGTAACAGCTGGATATTCGATCAGCTTGATCCTGATGATCCCTTCGAAAGTATGGCCAGGGCCTACACGGAGCTCTTTATCGTCAGGGATGAGCCCTACAAGGAGGAGTATATCACCGACTGCTTCAACAGGTTCAAATTTGACGGTATCCTCTTTCACGACGCCAAGACATGCCCCAACAACTCCAACAACCGCTACGGGATGCCTGAAAGGCTGAGCGAGAAACTGAGGATACCCGTGCTCACCATAAACGGGGATTTGTGCGACCTGAGATGCTATTCAGAGGAGCAGGCCAAGACCAATATAGAGGCATTCATAGAGCAGTTGGAGGAGAGGGGTTAATGTCACAGGACCGGACCTTTAAGGCCGGTATCAGAGGCAGGGTTATATGAGCGACAATGAACCGGTAACTATGCGAGAAGCGTTCTTCGCGGGTGTTGACGTGGGATCTTCCCGGACCAAGGTGGCCATCCTTGACCGGAAAAAGAGGCTTGTGGGGCACGCGGTAAGAAGATCGGGTACCGATTTTTCCGAAACGGCAGAGGTCTGTCTGAAGGAATCCCTGGACATGGCCGGCCTTCCGAGGGAGGGGATGGCGCGGTGCGTCTCGACCGGCTACGGGAGAAAGAACGTCCTTTTCAGTGATGACACAAAAACGGAGATCGGTTGCCACGCCAGGGGCTGTTACCACTACTTTCCCGTTGCCATGACCATCATAGATATCGGGGGACAGGACAACAAGGTAATCAAGGTTGACGCACGGGGCCGGCGCCTGAACTTCAAGATGAATAGAAAGTGCGCCGCGGGTACGGGGGCCTTTCTGGAAGAGATGTCCATGCGCCTTGGAATACCCCTTGAGGAGATGGACTCCCTTGCCCGGGAATCGGAGCAGATGGTGGAGTTGGGGAGCTACTGCACCGTCTTTTCAGGCACGGAGGTCCTGGAGAAGATCAGAGAGGGCAAAAAGGTCCCGGATATTGTAAAGGGGCTCTTTTTTTCCGTGATCAAGCGGGTCCTCGAGATGGACTCCCTAACGGACCGGGTGGCTATGACCGGCGGGGTGGTGGCCCATAACCCCATCCTCGTGGAGATGGTAAAGGAGATAACGGGCCGGGAGATACTCGTTCCCGAATACCCGCAGCTAACCGGGGCTGTGGGCGCCGCGCTCTTTGCCGTGGATGAGGGGGCCTCTGAGGGTCAGTAAAGTGATTCAAATTTTCCGGCGGCGGCCTGATCTTTTTGCCATGGCCGCCAACAGGCTAAATGACAGAGGGAGGTATTGAAATGAACATAAGCAAATGGACACACGCGGGAACCATATTGAAGATGAACGCCCTCAACTATCCTGACAAGCTGGGGTGGCAGGACAAGGCCCGGGAGTTCAACTTCAGGGAGTGGAACGAAAGGTCATGCTCCTTTGCCAACGGGCTCAGAGACCTGGGCGTGGGGCATAAGGATACCTTTGCGGTCCTGGCCTACAACAGAGGCGAATGGATGGACATATACGCCGGCTGTGCAAAGGGTGGGCAGATCGTTGTGCCCATCATGTTTAGATTGGCGGGCCCTGACATAGAGTATATTACCAACCATTCGGAGTGCAAGGCCATTGTGGTTGAGGCCCCCTTTGTGGAACTGATTGACGGCATCAGGGACAAGCTTCCGATCCCCGATGGTAATTATATCTACCTGGGGGACGGTCCTGTGCCCGAGGGGTATGTGGGATACGAGGATCTCCTGGAAAGATCCTCGTCAGACGAGCCGGATATCATGGTGGACTCCGCCGATATATGGGTAATAATGTACACATCAGGGACAACGGGGAGGCCCAAGGGGGTAATGAGGACCCATGAGAGCACCGTGGCCCAGTACTATCTGAACGACATCAACATGGGGGTCAGGCCCACCGACAAGGTTATGCTGGTCATGCCCATGTGCCATATCAACTCCATATACTACTCCTTTGCATACACCCTGGTTTCGGCGCCCGTGTTCGTTTACAACATGGTGAGCTTTGATCCTGAAGACCTCCTGAGGACCATCGCGGAGTATGAGATCACGTTTACCTCACTGGTCCCCACCCACTACATCATGCTCCTTGCCCTGCCCGATGAGGTCAAGAACAGCTTTGATGTCTCATGTATGAGGCAGCTTCTCATATCCTCGGCCCCGGCCAGGAAGGACCTGAAGCTGGCCATCATGGACTACTTCAAGAACGCTGAACTCTGGGAGGCCTACGGGAGCACCGAGGGAGGACTGGTGACGCTCCTCAGGCCCGAGGACCAGTTCAAGAAGTTGGGCTCCATCGGCAAGGAGATCTTCGGGACGGACCGTATCAGGATCCTTGACGAGGACAGAAACGAGGTGCCGGATGGCGAGGTGGGAGAGCTGTTCTACCGCACCCCCATGCTGCTCAAAGAGTATCTCAAAGAACCTGAAAAGACCAAAGAGGCCTTTGATGGAGAATGGTCATCGGCCGGGGATATGGTCAGGCGGGATGAGGACGGGTATTATACCCTTGTTGACAGAAAGGCCAACATGATCATCACGGGCGGGGAGAACGTCTATCCTTCGGAAGTGGAAAGCGCCGTGGGGGCCCATGAGGCTGTTAAGGACATCGCGGTCATAGGTGTGCCCGACGATAAGTGGGGTGAGGCCATCAAGGCCATCGTGGTGCTTAATGACGGCTATGAAGAGAGCGATGAACTGGCCAAAGAGATCATGGAGTTTACCCGCGGAAAGATTGCGGGATTCAAGAGGCCCAAGAGCGTTGATTTTGTGAAAGACGAGGATATGCCCAGGACACCCACGGGAAAGATCCTTCACCGCATTCTGAGGGAGCAGTACGGGAAGTGGGGGGAGTAGGGACTGGTATTATTGGGTACTGGGTATTGGGTACTGGATACTGGATGCTTGATACTGGATGCTGGATATCCCACTGTGGCGGGACTGGATGGGAAATGTCGGGCATCGATAGAACAGCAAGCATCATCTTTCGTCATTTTAGGCATTTCTTTTTTTAATCTTAACTTAACTGGAGGACTATCAATATGTTGAAAAAGGCTTTCGTACCTTACAAAGGTTATTATTCAACCCCGTTCAGCAGGTGGCAGGGGAGCATGGCCAATGAGAACTCAATAGTTCTGGCCGGGAATACATCAAAGAGGTGGCTGGCGGAAAAGGGCTGGGATGCGGGGATGTTCGACTACCTTATACTGGGTATAACCATCGGACAACACCATCAGTTTTATTCGAGCCCGTGGGTCGCCGCCCTCATGGGTGCGGGGGGAATCCCCGCGGTAGCCCTCAGCCAGGCGTGCACCACCTCCACCACCTGTATTTACAACGCGGCCATGGGAGTGGAGACGAGGCTTTACAAGAACTGCTA
>Ga0136651_10001510_pt1 | contig 12798 bp, 3 predicted proteins | sample Mar14236cmmetaG_FD_94867 | JGI IMG/M metagenome (GOLD analysis project Ga0136651, IMG submission 94867) | Marine hydrothermal vent microbial communities from Guaymas Basin, Gulf of California to study Microbial Dark Matter (Phase II) - Marker... ...
GGGTATAGTGCAGGGTGCCTGTTCCGCCGGAAGCAGCCACGGTGATGGCCCCGTCCGCCGCGCCGTTGCAAGTGATATCGGTAGCGGAGGCCGAGGTGATGGTAATGGCCGGGGGTTCGTTGATGGAAATATTAGCAGTAGATACCGGACCACATGAATTTACGTCTGTTATCGTTACTGTATAAGTATTGGCCGACAGATTAGTGAAATTACCAGTTGTATTTGTTATATTTCCGGGGTTAAGTGTGAATTGCAACAACCCGGTTCCGCCGGTAGCAGTTACCGTGATGGTTCCATTGGTAGCTCCATGACAAGAAATGTCAGAAAAGCTGGTTCCGGTAATTGTAATAGCATCAGGCTCTGTAATGGTAACAGGACCATAATTAGCTGTACAACCATTATTGTCAGTAACGATTAGATTATAATTTCCCGGAGTTAGACCCGAGATATCCTCACTGGTGGAGGTGTAACCGGAAGGTCCGGTCCAGGCAAAATCGTATGGTGGAGTCCCACCTGATACTGTGATGTCAATGGAGCCGTCATTTGCTCCGTTACAGGATATGTTGGTAGCAATAGAGGAAACAGAGATAGCGAAAGGTTCGGAAATTTCTACAGAATCTATTACGCTTGTAAGATCAGCATCCTGTACTTGTATGACGTAGGTGCCGGGAGCCAGTCCTGTGATACTGCTATCGGAAGAACTAAAGCCGGCGGGTCCGCTCCATGAATAAGTATAAGGGGAAGAACCCCCCGAAGGAGTTACTACAGCCGATCCGTCATTGGCTCCAAAGCATGAGATATCTGTGGATTGCAAAGAAATCGATAATGGATTATTGTTTACGCACAAAGTAAACGACCCACTGGTATAATTATCATCCACAGATATCCAATACCAATTACCAGGCGTGAGGGTATCTGCTGTGAGGTAGGTATCTCCGGCATAAACGGACGGGCCAGAACAACCTAGTTCAACATCGGCAGCATTCCATAGCGAGAACTGTTGTCTGCGCATAGATCCGTAAACTGTACCTGTTCTGACTCTAATACTTACTTCAGGTTTGATAGCCTGGAATTTGAACCATACATTTTTATTTTCTGTGCCACCCCAGCAGGATCCCATACTCCTGTCAGCAGTAGCATAAAGATTACTATAATTGGCATCTCCCGAGCACCAGTCATTCAGATCTGTGAGTTCAATAGCTCCTTCTTTAAAGTCAAAGTCAACCTGATCCGTTATACATAAGGAGAATGTGCCACTCCTGTAGTCGTCGTCTACAGCAATAAAATACCAATTACCGGGAGTTAATGTGTCTGTTTGGACAGATATAGTCCCTGTATATCCTGTAAGCATGCGTGTACAGGCAATTTCAGTTCCGGCTTCATTAAAAATTGCAACTTGTTGCCGGTACATTGTGCCGTAAACATTTCCTGTTTTAACCTGCGCTTTAATAAAGTTAGTAGTTGCCTGGAACTTGAACCATACATTTTTCAGTCCGGTGCCATGATTATCGGTCCAGCAACTACCGGCGGTTTCATCAGCTGTTGCATAAAGATTACTATACTGAGCATCTCCGGAACACCAATTGTTCAGATCGGTTAACTCAATGGCTCCTGCCTTGAAGTCATAGTCTTGTGTGATATTGTCATCTACACAGAGGGTAAAGGTTCCCGGTATATAATCATCATCCACAGAAATGTAATACCAGTTACCCGGGGTAAGGGTATCTGTTTGCATGGAAATGGTTCCCTGGTTATAGGTCCACCGGGTACATCCTACCTCATCGCCGGCCTCATTCCATAAGGCAACTTGCTGACGTTGCATAGATCCGTAAACATTTCCGGTTTTTACCTTTACCTTAATATAATTAGTAGTAGCCTGGAATTTAAACCAAACGTTTTTCACTCCGGTATGTCCTGATACTGAACCGTCAGTCCAGCAACTACCGGCGGTTTCATCCGGTGTTGCATAGCGATTGTCATACTGGGCATCTGAGGAGCACCAGTCATTCAGGTCTGTCAGCTCAATAGCCCCGGCTTTGAAATCATAATCCAGGGAAATCTGATCGTTAGCGCAAAGGGTGAAAGTACCGGGAATGTAATCATCATCCACAGAGATGTAATACCAGTTTCCCGGTGTCAGTGTGTCTGTTTGCAATTTAAGGTCACCCTGATTATAAATCCACCGGGCACATCCCACCTCGTCGCCGGCTTCATTCCAAAGTGCTACCTGCTGTCGTTGCATGTTTCCATAGATATTGCCGGTTTTGACGGTTATCCCTATATAATTGGTAGTAGCCTGAAATTTGAACCAGACATTTTTCAGACCGGTGTGTCCGGAGACAGAACCATCGGTCCAGCAGCTGCCGGCGGTTTCATCAGGAGTTGCATAAAGATTACTATACTGTGCATTGGAAGAACACCACTCATTGAGATCCGTTAGTTCAATGGCCCCTGACTTGAAATCATTATCTTCGGTGATTTGATCATTAACACAAAGGGTAAAAGTGCCGGGGATATAATCATCATCTACGGAAATATAATACCAGTTTCCCGGAGTCAGGGTATCCGTTTGCATGGAAATAGTGCCCTGGTTTCCTAACCATTTCATACACCCAACTTCATCACCGGCCTCATTCCAAATAGCGGCCTGCTGGCGTTGCATACTACCATAAACATTTCCGGTTTTGACCAAAACCTTGATATAATTAGTGGTAGCCTGGAATTTAAACCAGACGTTTTTCAGGCCGGTATGTCCGGAGACAGAGCCGTCTGTCCAGCAGCTACCGGCAGTTTCATCCGGTGTTGCATAGCGATTATCATATTGGGCATTTGAAGAGCACCAGTCATTCAAATCTGTCAGCTCAATGGCCCCGGCTTTAAAATCGTAGTCTTCAGTGATTTGATCGTTGACACATAGTGTAAAAGTACCTTGTATGTAATCGTCATCAACAGAAATATAATACCAACTTCCCGGGGTCAATGTGTCTGTTTGCAAGGAGATAGTTCCCTGGTTGTGTATCCATCGGGCGCAACTTACCTCGTCGCCGGCTTCGTTCCATAGTGCTACCTGCTGGCGTTGCATACTACCATAAACATTTCCGGTTTTGACCAAAACCTTGATATAATTAGTGGTAGCCTGGAATTTAAACCAGACGTTTTTCAGGCCGGTATGCCCGGAGACAGAGCCGTCGGTCCAGCAACTACCGGCGGTCTCATCCGGGGTGGCAAAACGGTTGTCAAAAGCAGCTTCACCGGAACACCAATCGGTGGTATTGGTTATTTCAAGAGCGCCGGACTTATAGTCGAAGTCAACTGAGTCGTCCACACAAATAGTGAAGCTGCCACTGGTATAATCATCATCCACGGAGATCCAGTACCAATTTCCGGGTGTGAGTGAATCCGACTGCATTTTTATGGTGCCTGTAGTGTATAACCATCGGGCACAAGAGACTTCGTTACCGTCAGCATTCCACAGTGCCACCTGTTGCCTTCGCATGGTCCCGTAAGAATTTCCTGTTTTAATCTGTATATTAATCTGGTCGGTGGTGGCTTTGAATTTAAACCACTTATTGTTATAAGGAGCATTGGTTGCGGTGGTCCAGCAAGATCCTCCGTATGGGCTTGCCGGTTCTCCGCTATTCGAATAGGCTCCGGAAACTGAGCACCAGTTATCAATATCAGTAAGCAGGACTGCCGGAGGCATGGTATAGCTAATGTCATCATCAATACAAAGGGTAAATGTTCCGCTGATGCTATCATCATCAACAGAGATATAATACCAGTCTCCGGGGGTCAGCGTATTTACCGTAAGGGATTGTGACCCTCCGTCACCGGACAGCGGTCCGGTACATCCTATTTCTGTTCCCGAATCATTCCATATAGCTATCTGCTGACCTCGCATTTCCCCATAATCTCCTCCGGTGGTAACATTCACAGTGGTTTGTGTAGAAGTGGCCTGGAATTTAAACCACACATTCTTATTTCCCGTTCCGGCGATATCTGTCCAACATGATCCGGCGGATTGATCAGGGGTGGCCAGGCTGTTGGTATACTGAGCATCATCCGAGCACCAGTTGTTGAGATCATTTAATTCATATGCGTTTGCCTGATCATCATTAGGAATTGCATCGGTGACACACAATTTAAATGTTCCCCGGTAACCGGTACCGGCAGTGTTATCCACGTCGATATAATACCAATCTCCTATGGTCAGTCCTGAGGCTGTCATTTCAATATCGGCAGTAGCTCCGATTCGGTATTTGCAAGCTATTTCAGTTCCTGAAGCATCCCAAAGAGCAGCCATCGGATAACGCAAAGACCCTTCCGTTCCGGTGGTTCGTACCATAATGCTAATCTGTGGAGCTGTGGCCTGAAACTTGAACCAACGGTTATAATTAGGTCCGTTACCCCAGCAGGAAGGTCTGGCTTCGTCCGGGGAAGCTCCGATGGTGGTATAAGCCCCATCACCGGAACACCATCCATTGATATCCGAAAGTTCAATAGCTCCTGCCTTGAAATCGTAATCAATCTGATCATCCATACATAAGCTAAAGGTGCCTCTGTATGCCAGGGCATTGTAGTTATCAACGGAGACATAATACCATTGTCCGGCGGTCAGGCCGCTATAAGCGATTTCAATATCGTCATATGCATTTGTATATCGTTGGCAGGCGAGTTCGTTTCCGGAACTGTCCCACAGAGCCATGAATGCATTCCTCATAGTTCCTTCATCTTCACCGGTTTTAACCCATATGGTAACATCTGGTCCGGTAGCCTGAAATTTGAACCAGCGGTTAAAGTTCGGACCGTTATACCAGCAGGACCCTGCACTCTCGTCGGGAGAAGCATTGATGGTTGAGAATTGCTGAAGTGCAGAGCAGTAATTACTGTAATTGACTATCTCATAGGCTCCTCTTTTAAAATCATAATCTATGGTGTCTGTTACACAGAGCGTGAAAGACCCCCGATAATAAGTGTTATTGGAATTATCTACGGCGATATAGTACCAGTCTCCCGGCGTTAAGGTATCAGAGCCTATTCTCAGGTCGCTGTATTGTGAGGTATACCTGCCGCAGGCTACTTCATTCATGGCCGTATCAAAGATGGCTACAAAAGGATACCTGAGAGTTCCTTCATCACCTCCGGTTTTCACATCAACCATAACCATATTGGTAGTAGCCTGAAACTTAAACCATCGGTTAAAGTTGGGTCCGTTGGGCCAGCAACTACCTTTGATTTCATCAGGGGTGGCATCTATGGTGGTATATTCTGACTGGGACGAACACCAATTATGGATATCGTTTAATTCGATGGCAGCATCTTTGTAATCATAATCAATGGTGTCGGAGATACACAACTTAAATGATCCCCTGTAATTAAGATTATTATAATTGTCTACCGAGATATAGTACCAATTTCCCGGGGTAAGATTGTTATTGCCGACTGTCAGGTCGCTATACTGTGCAGTATATCTGGTACAGGCAACTTCGTTCAAGGCATCATCCCATAAGGCAATATAAGGATAGCGCAACGTCCCTTCATCTCCACCGGTTTTCAGGTCAACTTTAATAAATTTTTTGGTAGCCTGGAATTTGAACCAGCGGTTAAAATTGGGTCCGGTATTCCAACATGAGCCCTTGCTTTCATCAGGTGTGGCAAGTACGGTTGAATAGGCGGCATCCGGCGAACACCAGTAGTTTAAGTCATTCAATTCAATAGCTGCATCTTTGAAATCATAGTCGATGGTGTCATTCACAGACAGTGTAAAGGAACCACGATAGGCCGGATTGTTATAATTATCAACAGAGATATAATACCATTGGCCAGGTATCAGGTTATTGGACCCTACGGATAAGTCACTATACGCGGAAGTATAACGAGTGCAGGCGACTTCTGCGTTGGAATCGTCCCAGATAGCTACATAGGGATAGCGCAATGTTCCTTCAGAACCCCCTGTTTTAACTTTTACCGTTATCATATTGTTGGTAGCCTGGAACTTAAACCACCGGTTGAAGCCAGGTCCGTTAGGCCAGCAAGAACCTTTTGATTCATCCGGCGAGGCGTTCATAGTGGTATAAGCAGCTTCGGAAGAGGTCCAGTTATCTAAATCGGTTAACTCAATAGCTCCCGCTTTAAAATCATAATCAATACTGTCCCTAACACAAAGGGTAAAAGTTCCTCTATAACCGGTATTGGCATAGTTATCCACAGAGATGTAGTACCAGTCGCCAACGGTAAGTCCGGTAGCTCCGACACTGAGATCGCTGTATGTTGTGCTATAGCGGGCACAGCCAAGTTCATTTCCTGTCGAATCCTGCAAAACGAGGTAAGGATACCTGAGTGTGCCCTCATCACCTCCGGTTTTTAGCTGAACGAGTACCTGAGGGGTGGTAGCCTGGAATTTAAACCAGCGGTTATAGTTGGGGCCGGTATTCCAGCAACTTCCCTTTATTCCGTCAGCAGAGGCATTCATGGTGGAATAAGCGGCATCACCCGAGCACCAGACACCGGTATCGGGAATCTCCAGGGCTCCTTCCCTGAAATCGTAAGTAATGGTATTGTCTATACATAGAGTGAAGGTGCCGCGATAAGTTACATTGTTATAATTGTCCACTGAAATATAGTACCAATTTCCCGGAACCAGGCTGGTAGAACCGATGGAGAGGTCCGAATAGGTTCCGGCATACCTGGCACAAGCTATTTCATTGCTGGAATCATCCCATAACGCAATATAGGGATTCCTGAGTGTTCCCTCATCGCCCCCTGTTTTCAGGGTGATGGTTATGTCACTTGTGGTAGCTTGGAATTTGAACCAGACGTTAAAGTTGGGGCCGGTGTTCCAGCAGCTTCCTTTGGATTCATCCGGCGAAGCATTCATGGTGGTATAAGCTGCATTGCCGGAACACCAGTTATTAAAGTCGGTTAGTTCAATAGCCCCGGCTTTGAAATCGTTGTTAACCGAATCATCAACACAAAGGGTAAAGGTTCCTCTGTAACCTGCGTTGTTGTAGTTATCTACGGAGATGTAATACCATTCTCCCGGTGTCAGGCCGGCACTTCCCAAACTGATATCGCTATATTGACTTGAATACCGGGCACAGGCAATTTGTGATCCGGATTCATCCCATATGGCTGCCAGGGGATATCTCATGGTTCCTTCATCGCCGCCAATTTTCACCTGGACAAATACCTGGGTTGTGGTGGCCTGGAACTTAAACCACCGGTTGAAATTGGGTCCGTTGGGCCAGCAGGAACCTCTCGATTCGTCCGGTGTTGCACCAATGGTAGAGTACCGGCCATCTGAGGAACACCAATTATCTATGTCCGAAAGAATGATAGCCCCTGCTTTAAAATCGTAATCTCTTACCTCGGTGTAGGCTGTATCTGCATTGGTGCATCCGTAAGCATCTGTGTATTGATAGATAATCTGATGAATGCCTACGCCGGCAGAGTCGGGATAAAAGATGTCACCGGTCATGCCGGGGCCGGAGAATGTTCCACCGGCAGGATTACCGGTAAGTATCACTGCCGGGTCGTTGATGTCGTAGAGTGTATCCAACCCGGTAAAACTAACGGTGGGAATGTCATGCACGGTGGTTATCTGACTTTCCTGCCCCGTACATCCGTAAGTCGGGTCGGTATATGAAAATATGATAGTATGTGTTCCGGGGCCTGCCAGCACAGGAGAGAAAATACTGTCGTTAATGCCCTCTCCGTTAAAAATACCATTTGCCGGTGTGCCATGGAGGGTGTCATTATCATCATAAATGCAATAATCTGTTTGTAATCCGCTGAAACTAACCTGAGGAGCCTCGTGGATGTCAACTACCAGTTCGCTTGAATCTTTTTCTCCGCAACCAACTGTTTCGATAACTTTAATAAATCCTGAAATGCCTCCTGTCGAACTCCAGGTGATATCAACAGTATTTGATCCTGAGTAAGATGCAGGCGTCCCGTTTACAATCGTCCAGTCGTACGTTGACCCAGAATGATTTTTAACGGAATAGGTGATTGTTTCACCGGCACATACATTGATATCACTTGGGACGATAGGTGAGATGTTGGGAGGGAAACAATCTCCGCAGGAAATAGTGGCTACCCAGCCTTCCCGCGTATATTGACCGTTTGATTTGAAAAAGAATGTTAGGCAGGAGTCGCTGGAAGAAACCGAGAATGTTCTCCCTTCCCCTGTATAAGCATCGATCAAAGGGGCAGTTACATCCGGTCCGTCATAAATCCAAAGTGTATCACCAACCCTCACCTCAAATGTGGTAAAATTAAAATTAATATGTTGATTGTTGTCTGAACAAAAGGTTACCGTGTAGGATTCATTATCATCATAGTATCCTCCTGCACCATTGTTACTGTCGTAAAAAGTTCCGGCACAACTGTTTACGGTTTGACCGTTGTAATCGTCAATATTGTATGTTTGTGCTTTAAGGGAGAATGTAAACATGAAAAAAAGTACAGCAGGAAATATAATTCTATTCAGTACGAAGAGAATATTTCTTATAATCATGGCTATTTGATGTTTCATGGACGGTTTATCTCTAACTATAACAAATAGATCCTACTTTGTTATTTGACCTGAATTGCTTCAAAATAGTTGCATTTCAGTACGAATTAATAAAATTTTTCAGTCACAATCAAATATAACGATATTATAATCATTATTATCAGTATCCTTCTGTTGGTTAACAAGGCAATGTACGCCTGCAAATTATATTTGTTTATTTGTTTTCCCGGTTATGTGGTTGTTTTTGACGAAATGCAAAAAATTAAGGATGAACGTCGAAGTCTTTACATTAGGGAGTCAGTGTCAAAGGAGTGTTTCGGGCATGAAAAAGCGTGATTATTCCCAGGCTTTGTGCTGTTCTCAGGTGTTCATCAGAGTCATCAATGAACAGTGTTTCACACGGAACAAGACGACTTTTATTTAAGACATATTCAAATATAGCAGGTTCTGGTTTTCGCAGGCCTGTTTCATAGGAATAATAAGCTTTTTCAAACAGTTCATTAAGCCCGGAAATATGATATTTTTTTGAAATGATTTCATTGCACTGTTTTATATGAATAATATTGGTGTTGCTTAACAGAAATGTTCTGTATTTTTTTCTTAAACACTGAAGTAATTTTATTTTTTGTGGTTGAAAGTCCACAATCATTTCATTCCAGGCGGTTTTTAGTTGTTCTGTGGTTATCGGTTTCCCTATCATGTGTTTTAGTTCTGAGAAAAAGATTGTTTCTGAGATTAATCCTCTTTCCAAAAGAATGAATATATTTTTATTTTCCGGCTCTTCATGAAGATGGAACATGGATTCGTCAAAACCCAGGCGGGAAAGGGCACTTTGGGTTTTTTCAATGTCCAGATCCATAACTACACCTCCCAGATCAAAGATGATATTTTTTATTTTTTTGGGAATCTTCATAATGGTTCATTACTTTTGTCCGTATAGAATAGACGAAAGTAAAAATAGAAAATTTTCCCGTACATGCAGGTTGGAAGTAAATATTATGAGTCTTTATGGTTTGACATGAACCGTCCCGGAGAAGTAAAGGTCATAGACCAACAGCGTTTGCCCTGGGAGTTTCAGGTAGTCGTATTGGAAAGTGTGGAAGATGTATATATTGCCATCCGGGAGATGACCGTACGCGGGGCCCCGGTGATCGGGGTGTTGGCTGCTTTCGGTATGTATTTAAATGCTTATAATCATGCCGATGATCCGCAATTGCGGGACAGGCTGGATCATGCAGCCGAATATCTGATTTCCTCCAGGCCCACGGCGGTAAATCTGGCTTATGCTGTCAGGAAGCAACAGAAAGTTTATCGTATCCTTTCTGATTCTTCTGCCATCCCTGCGGCCTTATTAAAAAAGGCTTTGGAAATGGCAGAGATGGAAAAAGAAGCTTGTCGCCGGATAGGTGAGTTTGGATTTTCTCTAATACGAGAATTGGCTGAAAAAAAACAGGGGAAAGTGGTGAACATATTGACCCATTGTAATGCCGGCTGGTTGGCAACCATAGACTATGGCACTGCACTGGCTCCGGTATATGAAGCACACAAACGCGGGATTCCCGTGCATGTTTGGGTAGATGAAACCCGTCCGCGAAACCAGGGTGCACGGCTGACAACCTGGGAACTTGACCAGGCAGGTGTGCCTTACACATTGATTGCTGATAATACCGGCGGTCATCTGATGCAGCACGGGTTGGTGGATATTGTCCTGGTTGGCAGCGATCGCACTACGCGTACCGGTGATACTGCCAATAAGATCGGAACTTACCTGAAAGCATTGGCTGCCCATGACAATCATATCCCTTTTTATGTGTCACTTCCCGTGTCAACCATTGATACGGAGTTACAGGATGGCGTCAGGGATATTGACATTGAACAACGTAATGCCCGTGAGGTCTTTGAAATCGAAGGAATGTCGGGGCCAAAAGTGAAAAAAATAAATATAGTCCCGCCGGAAACACCGGTAACCAATTACGCTTTTGATGTTACTCCGGCAAGATTGATTACCGGATTAATCACGGAAAAAGGAATATGTAAGGCTTCTGAAAAGGAAATTATTACGCTCTTAAACCGAACATAATTTTCAGGGTTTGTCAAAATAATAAATAAAAATAGATGCCTAAAATTGGAATCATCGGTGGATCCGGTTTGGAAGATCCTGATATTTTCAGTAAAGAATCGGAACAAAAGATAAAAACTCCTTATGGTGAACCCAGTTCATCTCTGATATTCGGTCAAATCGAGGGAGTGGAAGTGGTATTGTTGTCACGTCATGGAAAAAGACATACTATTCCTCCTTCGCAGGTGAATAATCGTGCAAACATCTATGCATTATATAATGCCGGATGTACACACTTGTTGGTTACTACAGCCTGTGGCAGTTTGCGGGAGGAGATCCGGCGGGGGGATATTGTGATCCCTGACCAATTCATCGATTTTACAAGACACCGGATCAGTACCTTTTATGAGAGCTTCAGGCCGGGAAAGTTGAAACATACCCCCATGGCCGATCCGTTCAATGAAAACATAAGGGAGGTATTGATCAGGGTTGCCAGGGAGATGTCACTTCCCTTTCATCCACGTGGTACCATTGTCACCATTGAGGGACCCCGTTTTTCAACCCGGGCTGAATCACGTATGTTCAGGCAGTGGGGCGCTGACGTCATTAATATGTCCATTGCACCGGAAGCAACCCTGGCTAATGAGATCGGTCTTCCATATGCCTGCATTGCCATGAGCACCGATTATGACAGCTGGCGGGATGATGAGGAGCCGGTGAGATGGGAGGAAGTGCTGAAAGTCTTTCAGGATAACGTACATCATGTAACTTGCTTGATACGAAAGGCGATACCTGAAATATAAAGTTAAAACAAAGGATTTGATAGTTTTGAAAAAATACATATTTAAATATTTATTTAAATATGTATTTAAATAAATATATTTTCAGGGCATGGATATTATTTATGATAATTTGCTGAAATCAAGTTATGTAAAAAATATCTTCATTTTGGATTATTAAACAGAGTATGTATCTTTGCGTTTTCTTTTAAGAATTTATCTACAAGATTTGGGCGATTAGCTCAGTTGGTTCAGAGCACCTGCCTTACAAGCAGGGGGTCACTGGTTCGAATCCGGTATCGCCCACACTAATATACAGCGGCTTACAGGCTTTTCAGCTTGTGGCCGTTTTTTTACGAACAACAATTTGCACAACATCTCAACTTATTATAACATATCTTTTTGGTCATGCTATTTTGCAGGGAAAGTAACCTGTCTGCCTACTGTCAAGGCAGTCCTTCCGGCAGGCAGGCGGGCGAGCGATCTTTGCAGTAAAAAACGATCATAAGCAGAGAAGAAAAAATTGAGATGATGGTATCGCTTTTACAATAACGTAATTTAGCCAACGGCGGAATTCCATCCGTTCCGGCCAGAAATCCCGTAGGCGGGACTTGTTCGACTTAATAATTTCAAAAAGCGTAGCTGCATTGAAATTATAGCCTTGCTGAGTTCCAGTCAATTTTAAACTTTAATAATTTTTTATTGGGTGTAAACCCTGTTTGTTGGATATTACTAAAAACAATGTTTGTGAACACAGGTGGTTTTAAGGGATTAATGAGTTTGAAATCGAAAATGAGTAGATCAGATAAAACACGGGAAGAGCTTGTTTATCAGCTGTTAGATAAGTTTTATCACAATCGCGAGGAATGTTCTGCGGAAGAGATATCCCGGGTGAAAGAATGGTTTTCGGGATTGAAATTCGGAAAAGAAGTTTATCAACGGGCCAGGAGAGAATGGGACGAAACCTTTTCGTCAGGTGATCAAAAAGAACTGTTGGATGAAATCCTTTATAAGATTTATTATAGAATACGTGTTGAGGAATTCAAAAAAGAAAAAGAGGAAAAAAAAGTAATTCGTTTAAGGAGAATTATTGCTTCGATAGCTGTAAGCGTTATTTTAATAATTGTCGGATATTTGTTTGGTAATGTGAATGATTCCGGATTGAAAAATGTTTATTCAGAGTTGCATGCTCCTTACGGTTCAAGGGTAAGATTTGAGTTGCCGGATGGTACAGCGGGATGGCTGAACAGCGGTAGTTCTTTAAGATATCCGGTGAGGTTTACCGGTAAAAAAAGGATTATCTCACTCGAAGGTGAGGGGTATTTTGATGTGAAACATGATCCCGGAAGACCTTTTATTGTTCAGACCTCAGGAACGAGAGTTATAGCACTGGGGACTTCATTTAATGTCCAGGCTTTTGCAAATAGTGAGGAGGAAGAAATAAC
>Ga0136651_10001511_pt1 | contig 12797 bp, 12 predicted proteins | sample Mar14236cmmetaG_FD_94867 | JGI IMG/M metagenome (GOLD analysis project Ga0136651, IMG submission 94867) | Marine hydrothermal vent microbial communities from Guaymas Basin, Gulf of California to study Microbial Dark Matter (Phase II) - Marker... ...
CCCGTTCAGCAGATCGACCTGACCATTCGCACCGCCATAGCGGGGACAGAAGTTACCTCTTTCCGTACCGATGAAGGAAAGGAATACCCCGTGGTGCTGCGTATGCCGGAAGGCGACTCCGTCAGGCTGAGCCACCTCGACCGCATCCATATTACCTCGGTCACAGGCCGGCAGGTGCCCCTGCGACAACTGGCTGCCTGGGAACTGCGCCGGGCTCCGGGGGTGATCAGCCATACCGGTCTGGAGCGATGCGCTACCCTCACGGCCGATATTGAAAAAGGTTATTTCCTCGACCAGGTAATCGACAGCCTGGAAAAAAAACTCGAAGGATTCCGGTGGCCTGCGGGTTATACTTATAAATATACCGGCGAGCTGGAAAGCCGGGAAGAGAGCTTTGCCGGCGTAGCCCGGGCCAGTTTGCTGGCCGTTCTGGCCATCCTGGCCATTCTGGTGCTGCAGTTCCGTTCCTTTACCCGTCCGTTCATCATTTTCACCGCCCTGCCTCTGGCCTTTATCGGTGCCTGCCTGGGTCTTTACCTTACCGGGAACAGCTTTTCCTTCACCGCCGCGATCGGTTTTATCAGTCTGATCGGGATTGTGGTGAACAACAGCATATTGCTGGTAGATTACACCACCTTGCTGACCGGCGAAGGAAAAGGACTGAAAGAAGCCATCATGGAAGCCGGAGAGACCCGTTTCCGTCCCATTGTATTGACCACCCTCACCACGGTGGGAGGGCTGCTGCCGCTTACCCTGCGGGGAGGCACCCTGTGGGCACCCATGGGATGGACCATTATCGGCGGACTGCTGGTGTCTACCTTCCTTACCCTGATCGTGGTGCCGGCGCTTTACCTGCTTTTTACCCGGTTTGGCCGCCAGGTGGAGTCGATTACCACCGGATGAGAAAGGAAAAGGCATACGGCTGTCATTTCCATTCCAATTTATTCTTTTTGAAGTTTTATGAAAAGCAAGGATGCATGAACAGGATGATCAAACCCCTGTTGTTGTTCCTCATTGCATTCAATGCTGCCGTAACCAGGGCCGGTGAGCCTGTGGAAGCGCCGGCGGGAGAGGTTATGAAACAGGTGATCGACCGCATCAACCGCTCCGATGCCCTGGAGCTGTACATGCAGCCGGCTTTCCGGAGTGAAAAGGGAATGGAAACCCGGGAAGGCTTTCTGCGAATGCACTTGCTGACATGGCGAAGCCATCGTCAGGGTTACGGGTTATCAATGGGTAAGTAACATAAAAAGGCCCTATCCGAATTTTTTTCGACCCACCGCCTTACCAACTCACCGCCTACCAGTTTCTGATTTATCCAAAAACAACAGAGCAGGAGAGGGCAATTTTTTATTATCTGTTCGTATCTGTGGATTAAGATTGTATCTACAGCAAAATTTCCAGACAATAAGAAAATAATAACAAAACTTTACATAAGTAAAATTTATTAATTTACTAATGTAAATTTACAAATGTGAGATACGCAAATTCAAATTCATATTATATCAAAGTAAAACCGTCCCCATAAACCCATGTTACAAATGTAGTACACTGTGCATATAATACTGTATACCAGTATATAATACCAACTATTTAAAAAAATAATGTAAATAAAAACCTGTCCATGCCTTCCTCTGCAGTTAAAATATCCGATAAATACATCACAAACTACAATACGCCAGGCATATATGAATTATATTTAAATTATTCGTTAAGTTTACTCTACTTAAACACGTTATTCCATATTATGGCATAGTAAAATGCCAGTAAATAAAGATAATGATCATTAGCCAGGTGGGAATGGAAGCTAAGAATGAAGCAGGCTCCGGCATTCAGCCATGTTACAAATGTGAATTAATAAATTTTGTTTAAATGTTACACATGTAAATGTAAAAAGTATTACATTTGTAAACACGGAAAAACCATGCAAAACCGGTTACAGAAAATACTGGAAGACAAAAACCTGAATCCGACCGGACTTGCCCGGTTGATCGGAGTGCAGCCTTCTACTATATCCCATATCCTTTCCGGAAGGAACAAGCCGGGTTTCGATTTTCTGCACGCCCTGTTGAAGGCTTTTCCCGATATCAGCGCCACCTGGCTGATTACCGGACAGGGACCCGTTTACACAAGTCAAATAAGCGCTTCTGAGGCGACAAATGTCATAAAGAAGGAAGAACCCCGGCTGTTTGGAGAAAGTGCCTCAGAAACGCTGAAAAAGCCTGAAAATGGGGTGGAAAGTTCTCCGTTGCCTTCGTATGGAAAGGAAAAGGGTCCGGGGAGGAAGGTGAAGCGGATTGTGCTGTATTACGATGATCATTCCTATGAGGAGTTTTTTCCTGAGTAGGCCGGTGCTTTTCTTATTTTTTTTCAATTTTTATTCACAGACGGCATGATGACCCTGGAATGTTCTGTATATTTGTTTCGCCGGCTCCACTCCCGGCGCACGAAGCATGAAAAAACGCATCGACGATCTGGAAGTAATCGAAAACCGCAGGGTGAACGGGGAATATTTCGTCCTGGTGCTTTCTCCCGGAAAGGATCTCCCGGGGTTTCTTCCGGGTAATTTTGCGGAATTCCGGATCGACGGGTCGCCGGATACGTTTTTGCGGCGGCCGCTGTCCATATACGATGTGGACCCGGATACGGGAAACCTGCATTTCCTGATCCGCCGGGTGGGAAAAGGAACCCGCCGGCTGGCCGGAGCGCGTCCGGGTGACTGCCTGAACCTGATCTATCCCCTGGGAAATTCTTTTTCCATGCCACCTGGCCGGAAGGTGCTTCTGGTGGGTGGAGGTGTGGGGGTGGCGCCTTTGTTGTACCTGGGCAGGGTGTTGTGCCGGGAAGGATACAGCCCGGAATTTTTGCTGGGCTACCGTACGCGTTCGCTGATCGTCGACCGGCAACGTTTTGAGGCATACGGCCCGGTGCATCTAACTACCGACGACGGGTCGGAAGGGGTGGAGGGACCGGTCACCGGCCATCCGCTGTGGAAAGCTTCCGGATTTGATTACTGTATGATCTATACCTGCGGCCCGGAGGTGATGATGAAAGCCGTGGCAGACCTGGCCAGGGAAAAGGAGGTGCCCTGTGAGGCTTCGCTGGAGAATACCATGGCCTGTGGTTTCGGGGCCTGCCTGTGCTGCGTGCAGAAAACCCGCAAGGGAAACCGTCTGGTGTGTACCGACGGACCGGTTTTTAATACGGAGGACCTGGTATGGTGAACATGAAGGTCGATATTGCCGGTATGGAATGGAAAAACCCGGTGTCGGGGGCTTCGGGATGCTTCGGGTTCGGAACGGAATTCGACGATTTTATCGATGTGAACCGCCTGGGGGCGGTGTTCGTGAAAGGGACCACCGGAGCTCCGCGTGAGGGCAACCCCTATCCCCGCATGGCCGAAACGCCTTCGGGGATGCTGAATTCAGTGGGCTTGCAGAACCCGGGGGTGGATCATTTTATCAAAGAGATCTATCCCCGTATCAGCCGGTACGATACGCATATCATCGTGAATGTGAACGGCTCAACGGTGGAAGAGTATGTGGAGGTGGCGGAGAAGATCAATGAACTGGAAAAAGTGCCGGCTGTCGAGCTGAATATATCCTGTCCCAATGTGAAGCAGGGGGGCATGGTGTTCGGTACCCACTGTCCTTCGGCTATTGCGGTGACGGAAGCCGTGCGGAGGGTATATCATAAAGTGCTGATCGTGAAGCTGTCGCCCAATGTTACTTCGATTGTTGAATTTGCCCGGGCGGTGGAAGGGGCGGGGGCCGATGCCATTTCACTGATCAATACCCTGCTGGGGATGGCGGTGGATGCAGAAAAATGCCGTCCGGTGCTGTCGACCGTTACGGGCGGGTTGTCCGGTCCGGCTATCAAGCCCGTGGCCCTGCGCATGGTGTGGCAGTGTTACCGGGCGGTGAAGGTACCCCTGGTGGGTATGGGGGGTATCACAAACGCCACCGATGCCATCGAGTTCATGCTGGCCGGGGCCTCGGCAGTGCAGATCGGCACGGCCAATTTTATCGATCCGCTGGTTACCGTGAAAGTGGTGGAAGAAATGGAAGCCTGGGCAGAGGAACACGGGGTGAAAGATATCTCGGAACTGACCGGGGCGCTGGAGACGTGATGGAATGGTGGTAGGCGAGGGATGGGGAGCCGGCTGCCAGGGAGCTAAGTAGGTTGGAGACTGAGAGAATGGGCGATTGTGTAATCGGGTAATCGGGTGATTGAGAGAATGAGGGTATCGGACGTGACGTCCCCTTATTTTTGCAGCAAAGTCTCTGCGGGTTCCACGCTTATTTCATTATGGCGGGCAGGTTTGCAAGAAACCAGGCCGCCTGCATGCCCTGACAGGGGTAGCTTCGTCAGGGGGTCTTATGGCACATTTTATCCGTTGTCTCTGCTACTTACCTGAATTTGATGATTTTCCGGGATGCGGAATATGATCCCGCACTCAGTTTCAGGATATATATTCCATGACGGATTCCTGAAGCATTCCAGGTTACGACATGACGGCCTTCGGGTGCCGGTTCGTTCCACAAGGTGCAGATCTTCCTTCCGGTGAGATCGAATATTTCGATCAGTACCTCCGTGCCGATTGCTGTGGAGAAAGCAATGTCTGTCTGATCGCCGAATGGATTGGGAACATTCTGATCCAGGCTGAAACTTTCTGTCATATGGGTTTCTACCCGGGTGGCTGTCAGTATGGGTCCCCCGGGTTCCAGGATAACCCCGTTGGCGGTGATATCATCATCTCCCCGCAAACCGTCCGTCAGGTATAGAAATACGGTATCCTCATTGATCACGGCCCCTGTTTCTCCATCATAATCAAACGCATACCAGTGTGTATCTTCATCCGGTGTAGCCCCGTATTTGAAGTAACTATTCACGCCGGGTCCGTTATGGAGCAGCAGGGTAGCCATGGTATGGCTTCCCGGGGTGAGGCCCGTGATGGAAAAACGAAAAAAGCCGTATGGATAGGTGTCTTCTTCTGGTGCCCCCGTGGCATCCGGGTCGGGGTTGTCTGTAGCCTGTACGTTCTCCAGCACAACGGAATCGGGTACGGCCAGGGTCACATACTGCTGCCCGTCGGATGTGCTGAATGAGGTCACGTGGGCCTGCTGATGATCGGGCCGGCCGTCGGAATTTCCGTCGTAACCGGGCTGATCGCCATCGGGTCCCTGTTCTTCCCGGTCTCCGATACCGTCCTGATCGTTATCGGTAAATAAGCCCGGATACCCGTTCTTATCGATTAGCTGGGCATAAATATCGTAATGTTCCCCATTCCGCTTATCAGCCCACACAATGATTGCCCCCTGGTCGCCGTCGGAAACCGGCACAGGGGCTTCCTGGTATCCGGGGGCGGTGCATACGGCTGTTCCGTTTGCATTCCATAAAACCTGGCCAGAAGCATTCAGTCGCTGGGCATAGATATCTCCCTGGCCGTCGTTCCGGTTATCGATCCAGGTAATGATCACTCCCCCGGCCTTATCGGAAATGGCAACCGGAATATACTGTTCACCGGCTGCCGGGCAGGCTGCCACTCCGTCGGGTTCCCAGAGCTTTTCCCCCGGGGCGCTGATACGCTGGGCATAGATATCGGAATGCCCGTTGCGCAGGTCCTGCCACACAATGATGGCACCGCCTTCGCCGTCGCTGACAATATCCGGGATTTGTTGATCTGAAGCCGCACTGCACACCGGTATCCCGTTTTCAGTCCATAACGCTTCCCCGTCAGCGTTGACTCGCTGTGCATATATGTCAAAATTTTCCGCCCTGGTGTCCTGCCAGGCGATGATGGCCCCGCCGGCGCCATCGCTTACGATGACTGGCCATTCCTGGGATGAGGTGTTTTTACATACCGCAACTCCGTTGGCAGTCCACTGTACAGTTCCCTCTGCATGTATTTTCTGGGCATAAATGTCCGATGTTCCGATACCCTGGCGGCTGTCGCTCCAGGTAATGATGGCTCCGTTGCTCCCGTCGCCTGTGAGTTCGGGATTTGACTGGCTTTCTGCCGCCATACAGATTTCTTCCCCGTTTACGGTCCATAAAACGGTCCCGTCTGAATGCACTCTCTGCGCGTAAATGTCAGTTGAACCGGGCGTACCGGGCAAATACGCCCAGGTAAGGATCGCCCCGCCCGCACCGTCGCTGATGATGTGATGGAAAGTTTCTGTTCCCGGTGCATCTGAAATAGTCACGTCGTTTGCTGCCCATTGACGCTCCCCATCGGGATTTACCTTCTGCGACAGGATGTCGTAGTTATAAAGGAATAGCGGCGACCGTCCCCAGGCTATGACGGCCCCGCCATCCCCGTTTTCCGCCATAACCGGGCTGAATTGCCCTTTATTGAGAGTGGCGGCATTGATTCCAAGACCGTTGGTGGTCCAGAGAGCGTTTCCTCCGATATCCAGTCTCTGAGCGAAAATCTCTCCTCCAAATATGGAGTTGGTATACCGGTAGTCGCGCCAGGAAATGATCGCGCCACCGTTTCCGTCGGAAATGACAGAGGGTTCTCTCTGGTCTTTTTCTGCCCGGGTAACCGGGGTATTAATCCCCACATCATTACTCCACTGAGCCAGGGTGTGTCCTGACAACATGCAGGGCAGCAGAATGCAGATTGCAAAACGGGCATTTCTTTTCATGATTTTGAGTGTCAGGTAGTTGTTATCTGGTTCCTTTTCAGCCGGCCGGCCGGCATTTTCCCTCTTACTGTTCTCTGGCGCCTGCGGCTTTCAGTATTTCCGCGATAGCAGTCAATCCGGCCTCACTGGCTATGGACAGGGGTGTTTTTCCGTTTGCTGCCCGGGCATTCACGTTTGCTCCGTGGCGGACCAGCAACTTTACCAGTGCTTCCTGATTATCTTCCACTGCCCAGAAGAGGGGAGTATATCCTCCGTAATACTCCGTTGTATTTACTTCATCCACTTCAGCCCCCCGGGATAAAAGGAATTCGGCCAGGCCGGTTGTTACCCGACCGCTGATAATGCCCACCACGCAGTTCGTAAAAACGCCGGTTCCGTTATCCGACCGCGCGGTGATATCGGCTCCTTTTTCCAGTAGCAGTTCGGTCATTTCCTGTGAATTCATTGCCGCCACCATCAGAGCGGTGGCTCCGTTATTTCCCCTGACATGGATATCGGCTCCCGCTTCTATCAATATTTTCGTCAATTCGGTATAGTTCGAGTTGAGGGCCAGCATCAGTGGGCTGTAGCCGTATATTTTGTCGCGGTGATTGATATTTGCACCGGCATCGATCAGCAATTTCGCCATTCCGGGGTGATTTCCGGTGATGGCCAGGGCCAGCGGCGTGTATCCCATCATGTCGTCCTGCACATTCACGTCGGTTCCTTCGGCTATCAGTTTTTTCACGCCCAGGGTGTCGTTGGCCCTGACCAGGGAGAGCAATTCCGGTTCCTGCGGGAGCACGGTAGCCTGTGTGGTCCAGCCCATGATCCCGGCCAGGAACCATATGATCCATAAATTACGCGGAACTTTTTTCATGTCCGTTCTTTTTCAGCTTAAAATTTCAGAGCCACTCCGATGTTGAGCCAGGCAATGCCGTATCCCAGTTCGCCCATGGCAGCCAGGTTTTCGGTGAAATAATACCTGGCCCCGATGAACCACGATCCGGCCAGGCCGCTCGAAGAAGCGGAATAATTGTAACCCGGAATGGGGGTGCCGAATTCGGAGGCTGATACGATTCTGAAACCCAGTAAAATACCTGTATAGGTATCCAGCTTGTCGATAAAAGGATAATGGAAATTCCCCCGGGCTCCGAGAATGATATTGGTGTATTTCCACCCCCAGTCCATGTATTCCCATTTATAGGAAGAGAAACCGAGGTATGGCCCAACTCCGACAGATCCTTTGTCTTCAATGAGTTCATCCAGCAGTCCGATCTCCAGCGAACCCGACACCGGGGGAATCTGGCCTGTGTAAAAACCTCCGGTATAAAGGGTGGAACCGAGTCCCAGACTGAAATTCAATACTTTGTCGCCTTTGACAAAGATGGGATCCTGTGCCGAAAGTTGTGTCAGTGTAAATACGGCCAGGAGTGAAAGAAGCAAGTATCTTTTCATTGTTTTTGAATTAATTGATTAATAAATAAAGATTAAATAAATATCTTTCAAATAGATATGAATAACAGGTTTTCCGGTTTCAGGCTTATTTTTCTGCACTCATTACCAGCCGGAAGCCCAGATCACTGGCATGACCGTCTGCCGGATAAGGCCAGGAGGAACTGATCCTGACATCAGGATAATAACTGAAAGCCCCACCTCCTCTGGTAATCCTTTGTTGCCAGCTGTCAGCCTGGTCATAACACCATTCCCAGGCATTCCCGCTCATGTCATAAAGTCCCAGGGCATTGGGTTTCCTGTTTTCCTTCACATCCTGTACATCCTGAGGGTTTTCCATGTCCGGATCATCAAATTTATAAACGGCCACCAGTGAGGTGACTGCCAGATTATCTGCAGGAGCTGTTCCGCCGCTGGCACATTGGCCGCGTGTCCAGTACTGACCGCTGCCGGCAGGATATTCGTAGCAATCACCGGCGCTGCTACTGCCCTGCCAGCGGGCAGCGCATTCCCATTCTGCCGGGGTGGGCAGTCTGAATCCCGTTTTATTAGATTCATATATTGTTTCATTTGCCCACCATTCCTCATCAATGCCTGAGTATACCCTGCTTAGCTGTCCGAGACCCGTTCCCTGCTCGGTAAGCCAGTTACATGCCATGATAGCTCCGTACCATGTGATATCGGTGCAGGGGTAATCATCAAGGCCGCTTCTTACCTTAAAACCGCCATTTAATTCAATATCGTGGAAACCATATACCTGTGACCCTCCCATATAAATGAGTGGCTGATCACCCCATTTCACATAGTCTTCACAGAGGTAGTCCGGGGCGTTATCATCTTCCGTATCAAATATGGGCTGGCCTCCCGTGATGGCGCCCGGAACAATATCCAGTCCGGAAGCACAGTTGTAAATCCATGCCAGGAGTTCATTTGTGACCTCAGCCTCCGATATCCAGAAAGGCTCAACGGTCACCTCCGGCCCGTCTTCAAAATCGAGGTCGCCGTCGTTATGGTTCGACAGGAAAGTGCCGCCCGGGCAGAAGATCATTTTGACGGTACCACCGGGGTAATTGAGGATCAGGGCGGATTCCCCCTCTTCTTCATCAGGGTTGGTTTTTTCGCAGGCTGACAAAGGGAAAAGCAACAGGCAGGTGATCAGCAACCTGATTACTAATCTGCATTGGTTCATGGTATGGTCGCTTTGATTTATTTCCTTTTGGGTAAATCGGTGTAGGGATTTCCCAGGGTAACTTCCATTGCAAATGTTCCGTTTTCCACCGATTCTTCAATAACAACATTGTATCCGTTTTCCTGGCTCAGCACTACCTGTCTCGAATCTCCTCCTGCCAGGGGCACTTCGTAGGTGAGATCGGGACAGATGGTGGTCAGCACGGCCATCTGTTCGAGGTTCAGGGTCAGGGTATAGGTGAAACCTGCATCACGATTTCCCGTAACATTGACCGCAGTGGTCCCGCTGATCACCCCGTAACACACGTCTCCTTCCACCGATCCGCTGACGGAGAGTATCCCGTTTCCTTCCACCAGTACCGTATTCTCGCTGCCCTGTGAGGTGGTAAGAGGTATTACACCACCCGTTTGGATGACCATTGCGCCTCCTTCAATATTCAGCTCCGAGGTAATGCTGAGGTAGGAACTGCAGTTGATAAGTATTTTCTCGAACCGCTGCATAAGGTTATTGAAGACACTGCCTTCATCACAGCCCAGTAAAAACATGCTCTCCATCATTTCGGCAATGGTATGTGTGTAATCCCTGTCGCACAGGTCTTCGGGGGTGCACTGTTCCAGTACCTCATTCACCCCTTTGCTGACCACATTTTCGCAAAGCAATTCTATTTCTTCCTCGAAGGTATGCTGCCCGGGTTCCAGGTTATTGTAATATCCCAGGAGGTTGCGCTGGGCAAAGAAACGGATAAAGGCGGCTGTGGTCTCTTTCCAGTCGTCCCATATGGCTTTGTGTATACGTGTATCACACTGCATGCTTTTCCGGCCGGGTGTGATTCCTGCCCAGGAAATATCCATGGCATCTACCAGCAGATCGAGTTGGGTGTTAATCTGTTCCAGGCTCATCTTTCCTTCGGCGAAATCGCCCAGAAACGCCGTGGTGGCTGTGACCGTGCGGCTACCGGCTGAACAGGCATGATCGCCCAGCGGGAGGAGCCAGTTTTCCGACCGCACCCGGTACAGGGTTACTTTTTCCAACTCGCTCACGGCCGTATGATATTCCACGGTGATCTCCACGGGCTGGTACAGGCTGAGATCAGCAGGGCGTATCTTAAACACCGGCAGCCTGCGTTCTTCAATCGGCAGGTTCAGATTGTTCGTTGCAACAGACAGGGTTATGTGTATGGTTTCCGTCAGCGCCCCGTCGGGGAAAGTAACGGTAATGTTATTTCCGAGTTCATCGCTCACCTGGAGACACCCTCCTTCGGGCGGGATATCTGCTGCTGCTGATATATCGTTATTCCCGAGCGGGTCCGGTTTTTCCGAACAACCCTGAAGTATGAACACAGAACACAACATCAGAAAAAAGAATACGGCCTGTTGGTTTTTTTTCACTTTGAACCCCTGATGGGATATGCGGAAGACATTACTGACAGGTTCTGGGGTAAGGGGTATTTTTTTCATTACTTTTTCAGTTATCCGTATTATTCGGCTTTTACAAACTCCACCCGGCGGTTGCTGGCCTTTCCTTCCGGTGTAACGTTCGGCGCTATGGGTTTGCTTTCGCCGAATCCCCTGCTGGTCAGCCGGTCGCGGTCGATACCCATGGCAATGAGCCGGTTCATAACCGTTTCAGCCCGGTCTTCAGACAGTTTCTGGTTCATATCGGCATCACCGTCACTATCGGTATGGCCTTCAATGCTCACTTTTACATCAGTATGTTCGGAAAGCATCCCATATATTTCGTTTATTACACCCATTGATTCAGGTCGCAGAGTTGCTTTACCCACATCAAAGCGGATGCCGTTTGAGACGATCTTGCCATCCTGCAGGAAACGGTCATAGTACTTGACTCCGCCTTCGGCTATGCGTATATTTTTAATCATATAGAGGTTATCATCTTTGGCATGATAGGTATAGAGAGTCATGCCGGTCGGATTGAAGTCAAGATGAGGTATGTTGATAAGCCGTGTGTCATCCATGTAAGCTTTCAGTTTGCCGGAGGTGTAAGCAATTGAAATATGAAACCACCTTGCTTTATTAGAAAGGCTTTTATCAGGATGTGTGCTTTTTGCCGGGCCAAACTCATACTCGTTTTCCACAATTCTTAAATATGAATATCCTGTGGGGCTCGGATCCTTCTGGTTTTTCCTGTCATACAGGTAAATTTCGAACCATCCGTTTCCGGGATGGTATAGATCCATCTCTATAGTAAATATATCCGGCAGGTAATCCTGCCCGGGGTTTTCAAGGTATGGAATAATAGAAGGAGTTCCATCCCTCATCATAATAACATTTTCACCTCCGAAAACAGCGACTTCACTGTTCCCCTTCACCAGGTCCCATCGCGAAGGGAATTCTCCGTTTTCCTCCCCGATGAGGTTATCCTCAAAGATTATCTTGTCGCCCGGCACAAAATCGTATTTGCTCCAGACAAGCTCCAGGGCTTTTTTTGTGTTTTCCTGTCCTGCCGTGGCAGCTGACTGGCCGGCAGCGTGGGTGTTTTCTGTCGCCGCTTCCTTTGCGGTGGCAGGTTCTGTTTTTTCTTCCGTTTTTTCTTCGCCTTCCACAGCGCCTTTAATGCCTTTTTCCAGTTCGTCGAAGCCTTTTTTCACGGCTTTGTTGGTTTTTTCGTTGGCGCGTCGGGCCGCTTCTTTATTGATCTTTTTCTTCAGGTTGATTTTTACCTGGGCCGATCCGTCTGCGGGTGCCAGGGCGAACAGAAGGATCAGGACTCCGGAAAAAACTGAATTTTTCATGATGACCATAGGTTTTAAGTCAGACAAAAAAATACAACCGGATTGCTTGCCGGACAAGGGTAAATGAGCGGGCAGGGGGTATGAATGAGAATTTACCGGAAGGAAATGAGAATCGGAAACGATACGTTTTCGCCTAAAGGATCATTACCGGTAGAGGTACTGCCTGATCTCGTCCAGCACCTTTTTCCTCAGACCCTGTGAAACGGGCAGGGAGGAGCCGTCTTTCAGCACCAGGTATCCTCCGTCTCTTTTCACGAATTTTTCCACGTATGCCAGGTTGACCAGGTGCGACTGGTGTACGCGGATCATGCCCGATCCCGAAAGGAGTTCGTCATATTCCTTGATGGTTTTCGAAACCAGAATGCGCTTTCCCCCGGTTAACCGGAAAGTGGTATAGTTGCTGTCGGCCTCCGCGCGGATGATGTCTTTTACCTCAACTACATGCAGATCTTCGGCCGTAGGCAGGATGATGCGTTTCAGTGTTTTTCCGTTATTCAGATTTTCCGAAAGCGTTTCCAGCTTCAGCTTCTCTGCATGGTGGTCGATCACCTGCAGGGCTTTTTCCACAGCCTGTTGAAACTCAACAGGATCGACTGGTTTCAGGATATAGTCCACCGCGCTTACCTTGATGGCCGCCAGGGCATATTCCTGATGGCCGGTAATGAAAATTACCCGTAGATCGTCGCCGGGGATCTGTTTCAGCAAGTCAAAACCGGTCCCGTCGGGGAGTTCCACATCCAGAAAAAGCAGGCAGGGTTTGTGCTGCCCGGCG
>Ga0136651_10001512_pt1 | contig 12796 bp, 10 predicted proteins | sample Mar14236cmmetaG_FD_94867 | JGI IMG/M metagenome (GOLD analysis project Ga0136651, IMG submission 94867) | Marine hydrothermal vent microbial communities from Guaymas Basin, Gulf of California to study Microbial Dark Matter (Phase II) - Marker... ...
AAAGGATCGAATTAAGGGGCTTCGGGGTTTTCGAGGTGAAGAGACGCAAACCAAGGATAGGAAGAAACCCCAGGACTAAGGAAGAGGTAAAAATCCCGGCAAGGAAGGTTATAACCTTTAAGCCATCTAAACTCATCAAAGTAATCAAAGAGGAGAGGTAGGATGCCCTGCGGCAGGAAAAGAAAGAGAAAAAAGATTAAAAAGCATAAACTAAAAAAAAGAAGAAAAAGAGACAGGCATAAAAAGAAGAAGAGATGAAAGCCATTGTGCTTTCAGATACCCATATTCCTCACCGGGCTAAAGATTTGCCGGAAAAGGTGAAAGAAGAAATTAAAAATGTGGATGTCATAATTCATGCCGGAGATTTTACCGCGTATGATTTTTATCTTGAACTTAAGAGCTTGAAGCCTATTTATGCGGTGAGGGGTAATATGGATGACGATGATGTCTACGATAAACTGCCGGAGACGATGATATTTGAACTGGAAGGGGTTAGTATAGGTCTTTATCATGGGATAGGAGCTCCATGGGGTATTGAAAAGAAGGTGCTGGCTAAATTTAAAGATAAGGATAAGCTCGATCTTATTATCTTTGGACATTCTCATAGAGCACTTAAAAAGGAAGGTAACCCCATTCTCTTTAATCCTGGCAGTCCAACGGATAGATTCTTTGCACCAAAGAGGTCGTACGGCATCCTGGAAATTAAAGACGGTAAGATTGTCAGGCTTGATCATGTCTTTTTATAATGCGCCCGTAGCTCAACCGGATAGAGCACGAGATTCCGGATCTCGGGGTTGGGGGTTCAAGTCCCCCCGGGTGCGTAGTTTTACTGAGTAGTAGTGGACATTAATAGTATCCGGGAGTATTTTCCTGTAACAAAAAGATATATTTATTTGAATCATGCCTCCACAGCTCCTCTGAATACACTTTCTACTGAAAAGTTGGAAGAATATCTACACTGTTTACGAGATAAAGGAGACCCGGAATGGAGCTATCTTCAAAGTATAGGTGAGTCTACAAGACAAAAAGTAGCAGATTTATTAAAGACTAATAAAGACAATATCGCTTTTGTTTCCAATACATCTCACGGGATTAATGTAATTATTGATTCTATACCCTGGAAGGAAGGTGATGAAGTCCTGATCCCCCAAAGCAGCTTTCCAGCTAATGTCTACCCCTGGCTTTACAATAAATATGGAGTTGTGGTAAAGTTTGTTGAAGGGGATTTTACTGAAAATTTTAGAAAATATATCACAGTTAAAACTCGATTAATTGCCTTTGACTGGGTAAATTATTTTACAGGAGAAAGGGTTAATCCTCTTCCTGTAGTTGAATTTGCAAGATCAAGAGATATTTATGTTCTCGTGGATGCAATACAGGGTCTTGGTGCTGTGCCTCTTTATCCAGATAGGATAGGCGTTGACTTTGTTGTTTCTGGCACAGCTAAATGGCTTCTGGGACCCCAGGGTTTGGGTATTTTGTATGTAAATCCTGAACGCCTTTCGGATTTAAAATTTACAAGTATTGGCTGGCTTTCAGCACCCTGGAAAGATTTTTCTGATTTTTCCACTTTGCCCTCACCTTTTCGTGAAGTTAGAAGAATAGAGTGTGGAACAAAAAATTATGCAGCACTTTCTCTTTTTAGTGGTTCACTGGATGTTATACTTCGATGGGGTATTGAGGAAATATGGAATCGCATTTCCTATCTCACTGAGATTCTCTTTTCGGAGTTAAAAAGAAAAGGATTTGAGATATTGACGCCTGAAGAGTTGGATAGGAGAGCAGGTATAATTACTTTTAGAGGAAAAGGGGATGTAAAACAACTTTATGAAAAACTCAAAAACTCAAATATTATAACTTCCTTAAGAAATAATGCCATAAGAGTATCTCCTCATTTCTACAATACCCAAGAAGAAATTGAATTGCTTGTGTCCAAACTTTATTAAATGAAAAAGCTCCCCCGACCCCAGGGAGTTGAGGACCGGGGGAGCTTTTAGTTTATAATTTAGTTCACTACAAGTATTTTCTTTGTGCTATTGAATGTATTATCAATATTCATTCTGAGGAAGTATACACCTTGAGAGAGTCCCTTAGAGTTAAACCTTACCGAGTGGATTCCCGGCTCTGTCAGTGCATTATATAGAGTTTTCACCTTTCTACCTGTGACATCAAAGAGTTCGAGGCTTACGTTCGTCTTTTTCGCAACTGAGAACTTAATTACTCCGATGCCTGATACGGGGTTTTCCATTGGGCCATAAAGGAGATTCCTGTAGCTCTGTGCGTGGTTATTTTCACCGATACCAACTATAGCACCACTTGTAATAAAATCGTCAATGTACCACCCATCGTAGGTAACTGAACCGTCAGATCCGAAATGAAACCTGAGCTTAAAGTAAGTTCCCTGAGGGATACTGAGATTGAATACTGCAAGTTCCCATCCATCTGAGCCACCGGTAAAGCCAGGTTCGTCGTTAAGAGAGACTATTGTTGAGTCAGGGTATCCACCCTCAGGTTCAATAATTGTCCATGTAGCTCCTCCATCTGTAGAGATTGAAACATTTCCACCATCCCAGCTTGATTCTATATTGTACCAGTGATAGAAAGCTATTCTGGGGTTGTCATTGGTGGCATAAAGGTCTATGGAATAAAGACTCCAGTCGGCACTATTTGCATATTCGCCTCCAAGGACTGTAGCCCAAACGTTTGTTCCGGAATGGGCTGCATTTGGCCCAGTAGTGGGAACGCCCCATTCCCAGGCGCCTGCGGTTGGTTCTGCAACAAATCCTCCATCGTTAGCTTCAAAATCTATTACATTCTCCGCTACCACAAAGTTCATACTCATGGTGTCGTTAGTAGGGTTCTGATCTACACTTAACAGTGTGTATGCTATAACTCTGTAATCAAGGCTTGAGGTGTTAAATGTATATTGGGTGAAGGATACCTGCGTTGTATTATCCGGGAGGATATTTGATACAGTCTGAGTATCAGAATATATGAGAGTAGTAGCATCATAAATTTCATAGATCACGTCAAAGGTTTCTGTTGAGGTCCCAAAATTCTTTACAGTCACCTGAGGTGTTACAGTAGTTCCAGTAAGGAGAAGATCAGGTGGCGAATCTATAGAGAAAATAGCCACATCATGATCAAGCACAGGGCGGATAAAGAGGATGGAAAGAGAGTCCTTAGGCACTAAGGGGTTTCCATTATATGTATAAAGCAGATAGTAATCGTTGATTCCTTCTGCTCCCTGTATTCCAATTGTTGACTCGTCCAATCTGGATGGCATACTTAGATAGTTAAACTTTATATCTCCATTGGGATAAAGAATAACCTCAAATGTATATGGACCACCAGAGCTAAAATGAGGCACCTGATACCACTCTATCACCGCATATTCAGGAGTTGCTAAGTAGTAAATTGTACCACCTGAAGTTGGGTCAAGATCATCCCAGAAGGGAGCAATTAGATTATGTTTGGTTGAGTCAGGTAGTGTATCGTTGGAAAAATCAGTTGTGTTATTACCGGCTAAGAATCCGTTTGAGACTACATAAAGTTCAGTGATTACCTCTTCGTAGAATGGGAAGGGGAAGGGCAAAGTTATCAATACATTACCATCATCATCAAGATTGTAGGCAGTCCCTGAAGTGGCATCAACCCACTCGAAAGAAGGACCGGAAGGGTGGTCTGAATCATAGAATACATATCCGAATCCATCTGGACCGCCACTGTGGACATTTGTAATGACTGTTATAGAGCTGGATGCTTCTGATTCGTGGACAGGAGTTTCGTTGTCATATGCCGTGACAAAGACAGTTCTTCTACCTGGTGTTACTGTGACAGTATCATAAATTGTAACTCCTGTATCTGTGGTAGGGTGATCAAGGGTCTGGACGCTGTCTACGTAAATGTATATACCTGCAAGGTCATCTAATGGTGTGCCATCAGATTGAGTTGTAGGGGTTGTCACGATGACCTCTATAGTAGTCTCATCAAGAACATTCACCGCATTTAACTGTGGTGCGGCAGGCCAGGGTGAACCACCTGCATACCATGAGGTCTCTACAAAGGCGCTTGTGGAGTCGTTGCGGTCGTGTGTTCTTATCTGGTAAGTGTACAGGGTGCCATCTGTTAAACCGTTGTCGGTGTAACTTTGAACACCTTTAGCTACAGTATCTACAAGAGCAGAATCTCTCCATATTTCAATATAAAAATCTGTTAAGGTATCACCACCTACATAGTGTGTTGGGTCCTCCCAGGTAAGGAGAATGGAGGTGGGAGTTGTGTAGTCGGAATAGGCTGTAAGGTTCTGTGGTGGAAGCGGGTCTAAAGAATCTCCCGGGAGCTCAACAATGGCTCTTATATTCCAGTTATAGTTAAGCCCGTAATCTGAGAGTTCAGACCAGGAAGTTCCGTCCGTGGAGACAAAGTCTCCCTTACCTGCCACTGCAGGACCTGCATCCACTCCTATTGGATATTCACCTGCTTGATGTGTAACTTCAACAGCGATCCATATATCCTGCGAAGCGTCAATTGATACAGGATTTGTTAACGTAACTGATACCCATGCCTGACCTGTAACACTGTAACTTTCCTCTGTTATTATGCTTCCTGGTGAGCTTGCTGTTCCCGGGCCATAAATAATAACACGTCCAGAGTGAGTTCCTGATTCATAGTGGAAAAAGATAACTTCGTTTAATACCCAGTTATTATAGCCTGCCAGCTCATCTGGTGTAAAACGCACTGCGGCCTGGTAAGTTCCTCCACTGGTTAGACCTATAGCGTCATAATTGTCACCGTCATAGTGTAGAGTATCTCCGGGGGATTTGGATGGTTCTGGAGTTATTTGTTCTGGTAGTATGTAATTCTGGATAGCACGTGCATTTTTATAGGGCTTCCATGTATCTTTGGGTTTTTTAACCTTGGAAGCCCACGCATTCCCTCCAATAAGGAGGATCCCTAACAGCACTGGTAGATAATATTTACGCATAGCCCCTCCTTTTTTAAATAATTTTAAATAATAATTATAATAAAATTGCTATGGTTTTGTCAACAAAAAGGTATAATTCTCTTTGACCTTCTATCAGACATATTTTATAATACCCCAAATATGAACGTGGCAAAAAACATCTTTGGTGTTATTATCTCCTTTATATTTGTTTTCACCATCATTGGCATTAGTGAAGTACTTAAAAAGAAAGGCATATTATCAGTTGAGGGAAGCAGAAAATTTGTCCATGTGGGTGTTTCCAACTGGTGGCTCCTTGCCATGTACATGATTCCCAATTATATTTTTGCATTAATTCCGCTGTTAATTTTTGTTGTTCTGAATTATATGTCTTATAAAAAGAATATTTTCAGTAGCATGGAAAGAGGTAAGGGTAAAGAAGACCTTGGTACCGTCTACTTTCCGCTTTCTCTGGCAGTTCTTGTGCTGTTCACCTGGTGGGATGGTGTTTTGTTCAAGAATCCTTACTACGGTGCAGTGGGGGCTCTTGTGATGGGTTATGGAGACGGATTTGCTGCAATATTGGGAGACCAATATGGAAAGCATGTGTATCACATCAGAGGGTCAAAGAAATCCATAGAGGGATCTGCTGCTATGTTTGTATTCTCTTTCTTGGTGACCATTATTATTCTTTTCCTTGAATTTCATACTCTAAATGGCTTACATTTTCTTATTGCCTTTCTTGTCGCTGTTGTATCAACGCTGATCGAGGGGATTACTCCCCTTGGGTTTGATAATATCACTGTGCCTATTCTTTCAACATTTTTCTATATCTGGATGAGGATAAGTATCCTATGAGTAGTATCTCTTTACTAATTGGACACATTATAAATTTTCTTATTACATTGGGAGCCTATAAAAAAAGATCTCTTACACTTTCTGGTTCCATCGCGGCCTTTATCCTGGGTGCGTTACTTCTTTTAACATCGGGAATTTACGGTTTTTCCCTTGCTCTTGTGTTTTTTATTTCCTCCTCAGCTCTTACAAAATACAGGTTATCTTACAAGAAAAGCAGCGTTGAACTGAAATTTGAGAAGTCCGGCACAAGAGATATGTACCAGGTGATAGCCAACGGGGGTGTTGCACTTTTGTTTTCAATTCTCTACTTTCTATATCAGAGAGAGGTATTTCTTATTGCACTTGCCGTGGCCTTTGCCACCACTAATGCAGATACCTGGGCCACTGAAACGGGGGTTCTGAGTGGGAGAGAGCCTCTATTTTTGCGAAATTTTAGGAGAGTGCCCAGGGGAACCTCTGGGGCCGTGAGCTTAAGAGGAAGCCTATTCGCTTTTTTGGGATCTTCTCTTGTAGCTCTTACAGCGGTTTCAGGTATTTACTTATTAAAAGTAATTGTATCTCTTGAAAGGCTTTTCCTCGTCTTTGTTGTGATTTCTGTGGGTGGATTTATCGGATCTTTTGTTGATAGTTTTCTGGGGGCCTTTGTACAGGGTATATATTTTTCTGAAATAATTGGGGAAACTGAAAAGCGATTTTATAATGGGGTTGAAAATAAGTTAATCAGAGGATTGAAATTTATCAACAATGATGTTGTAAATTTCCTGAGTTCATTCGCCGCCTCCCTTCTTGTGTTCTTTATAGTATGGAAAATCCTTTAAGGAGCTTTCAATAAAAAAATCAAAAATTGCACAAAGCCCAGGTTCATCCAGACCAAAGTAATATGAAAAACAGCTATCCTGTATAAAATAAGGATATATGTTTGCCCTATAATTCACATGGACATCATATCTCAAAAAGATTTCGATCCCGGTTTACACAATTTTCCGAAGTTTTTCTCCTTTGTATATAAGTTTCTGTCTCAAACATCTCTTATACCTTCAAAAACTCTCATGTTCAGTCCTTGCGATTATTTCATCCTGAAGATCTTTTCCAAGATTTACAAAATAATCGCTGTATCCAGCAACCCTTACGATTAAGTCTCTATATTTTTCGGGATTTCTCTGTGCATCCCTTAAAGTTTCTGCACTCACTACATTAAATTGGATGTGGTGACCATCATAGCGGAAGTAGGTCCTTATTAGATTAGCAAGTTTGTTGATTCCCTCCTCATCCTTGAGTAGCGAAGGAGAGAATTTCTGATTGAGCAATGTCCCGCCTGTCTTAACATGGTCAAACTTTGATACAGACTTAATCACAGCGGTTGGTCCATGGCGATCTGCTCCCTGAGTGGGAGAAACACCATCAGAAAGTGGCTCACCAGACCGCCTTCCATTTGGTGTGGCTCCGGTAACCTTTCCAAAGTAGATATGAACCGTTGTAGGCAGAAGATTTACCCGATATTTTCCTCCTTTTGTATTAGGTCTACCATCCAGTATGTTGAAATATATTTCAAAGACCTGCTTTGCAATGGAATCTGCATAATCATCATCATTTCCATATTTCGGGGCCTGATTCAGAAGAAGCTGCCGTATCTTTTCTTCACCCTCGAAGTTTTTCTTGAGAACTTGCAGGAGTTTGTCCATAGAGAGTATTTTTTTGTCATAAACCGCATACTTTATAGCAGCAAGAGAATCTGTAAGTGTGCCCATTCCTACTCCTTGGATGTAAGTTGAGTTGTAACGGGGCCCACCATCATGGTAATCTTTTCCTTTTTCTATACAATCATCAATAAGGAGAGACATAAACGGTGAAGGCATATATTCTGCATAGAGTCTTTCTATAATGTTGTTCCCTTTAATCTTAAGATCTACAAAATACTTAAGTTGTTTCTTATAGGCTTCGATTAGTTCGTCAAAGGTTTTAAAATCTCTAGGGTCACCTGTCTCTATTCCAACTTTTTCTCCGGTCCTGGGATCTATCCCGTTATTAAGTGTTATCTCCAGAATCTTTGGCCAGTTTATATAACCTGTAAGAGTAGTGCTTTCTTTTCCAAAAGCACTTATGGTTACACACCCACTGGGGCCACCAGCTCTCGCATCTTCAAGAGTTTTACCTTGCCTCAAAAATTCCATAATTATAGCATCAGTGTTGAAAAAGGAAGGTTGACCAAAACCTTTCCTAACCACTTCTATTGCCTTTTTCAGAAAGGTATCGGGATTTTTCTTACTGAGTTGAACACAAGTACTAGGCATCATGAGCTCCATTTCTCCCAGAACTTCCAGGATGAGATAGGACAGCTCATTTACTGCATCACTTCCATCTTTTGTGAGCCCTCCTACATTTATAAGGGAGAAATCCTGGTAAGTGGCACTCTGTTCCTCCGTAATTCCAACTTTTGGAGGAGCAGGTTGATTGTTAAATTTTATCCAGAAGCATTCAAGAAGTTCCTTTGCCATCTCCCTGGTTAAGTTACCTTCTTCAATATCCTTTTTATAAAAAGGATAAAGATTAACGTCCAGTCGGCCCGGATTAAAAGAATCCCAGAGGTTTAATTCAAGGGTTACTCCCAAATGTATAAACCAATACATTTGCAGTGCTTCCCAGAAATCTCTGGGTGCATGGGCAGGAACTCTATCACACACACTTGCTATTTTCTCAAGTTCCTTTTTTCTCCTGGGGTCTTCTTCTTTTTTTGCCATTTCAGAGGCAAGCTTTGAGTACCGTTTCCCAAGGATTATTATAGCATCAGCCGCTATTTTCATAGCCTTAAGTTCTTGCTCTTTTTTATACGCTTCAGGGTCATTAAAGTAATCCAGAGTCTTCAGTTTATGGTCTATTTTTTTCTTGAAGTCTTCCATACCCATGTAATATATCTTATCATCCATAATAGCGTGACCAGGGGCTCTTTGTTCCATAAATTCTGTGAATGCTCCTGCTTTAAAGGCTTTATGCCATTCTTCATCCATTGCATTGAAGACTCTTTCCCTCATTGTCTTTCCCTTCCAGAAAGGGATAATTTTCTCTTTATATACCTTCTTAACTTCTTCACTAACAACAAAGCGAGTTTTGTCCCTTGTACTAATAATTTCAAAGTCTTCAATGGAGTGGGTAGTGAGCTCCGGGTAAGTGGGAGTTGCTTTTGGAGCAGGTCCTTTTTCTCCTACTATAAGCTCGCCATCGTCAATGTGAATTTCTTTGTGTTCCATTATGTATTTTAAAGCAAGCGCCCTTGCGATAGGTGTTGGAACCTTTTCAGGGATTCCACTTTTATAAAATTCTGTTATAAGTTCAGCTCTCTCGCTTGAAATATAAGGCTCTGTTCTTACACTTTTTTCTCTTAATTTTTTAACTCTTTCTGTCATAGGTTATCCTCCTATTTTTACAATAAAACCAAAGCTTTCAAACTTTTGTTTTATCTCTTCTAGTTGCTCTTCTCTTGGTTTTTCTACAAGATAAGGCTCCCATGGACGGCTCAATTTTTTGAATTTATTTTTCCATGAGCTATGATAAGGTAAAAGGCTGATATACTTAATTTCCGGGAGAGAAACAAGAAATTCTGCTGTTTTCTCTATATTCTGAATGTCATCATTTACTCCTGGTATTAGAGGTATCCTTATGTTTATTTTCTTCCCACTATTTGAAAGATATCGTAGATTCTCTAAAATAGGTTCATTTGGAACTCCAGTGAAAAAGCGATGTTTCTTGCTATCTATTAATTTTATATCATAAAGAAACAGGTCTACAAATTCACTTACTTTAGCAAGAATTTCCCTATCAGCATATCCACTGGTATCTAACGCAGTGTGAATATATTTCTCTTTACATCTTTTAAGAATTTCAAGAAGAAAGCGGGGTTGCATCAGTGGTTCTCCTCCTGAAAAAGAAACACCTCCACCTGATTCATCGTAAAAAATTATATCCTTTTCAATCTCTTGCATTATTTCCTCAACTGTATATTCTTTACCTACAATTTCTCTGGCTTCTGCATGACAAACTTTTACACATTCCCCACAGAGGTTACATTTTTGGGTATCCAGAATGGGAAATTTTCCATTCATTATAATAGCCCCGGTGGAACATACCTCTGCACAATCACCACATGAAATACATCTATCTTCCCAAAAAATCAGTTCCATTCCCGGTTTTATACCTTCGGGGTTATGGCACCATGGACAACGCAACGGACATCCCTTAAAGAAAATTGTAGTTCTGATCCCGGGACCATCATGTATAGCATATCTTTTTATATCAAATATAATTGCTTTAATCAATTCTCTCCCTTTGATGTTTTTCCCCAAGGAATTCTCTCAGTTTCTTTTGGTATTCCTTAAGCGGATAGTACTTCACAATATATTTCTTTTGTATATCAAAGGACCAATGAACATCCCTCATAAACTCTGCAGCCTGTTTGGGTTTTGCCTCTTTAAGTAACTTGAGGAATTCCTGATGTTCCTTTATGGAATTCTCTTCCCATTCCTTAAGGTAACCCTTCTGCCTTGGAAAGTCGTATAATCTTTTTTTTAGTGTATTAACAATCTTTATAAGATGTTCGTTATCGCAGAGGTTTAAATATGTGTTATGAAACTTTAAGTTCTTTTCGTAATACAAATCAAAGTTGTCTTTGTCTAAAGCGAGTTTCATTTCATTATTCAGTCTTTCCATTTCCTTTAACTGTGAAGTCTTCAATTTAGGATATGAGACTAAAACAGCAAATGCTTCCAGGGATCCGATTATCTGATAAAAATCTTTAATATCCCTCAAAGTTAAAACATTTACAACTACCCCTCGTCTTGGAATTATACGTACAAACCCTTCCATCTCAAGCTGTAAGAGGGCATCTCTAAGCGGTGTCTTGCTTACACCAAGTTCTCTTGCTGTTTTTTCCAGATTTATTAGTGAACCGGGGAGTATATTCCCCCTGCTTAACTGTTCTCTGAGGAAATCATAAACATGTTCCTTAAGAGATTTGTAAATAAATGGCCTGTTTAATTCCATATTTCTCTTCTGCATACTTATGTGATATCTGATATATCACATTTTTATTGTATGGCATCTCAGGTTAAAGATCAAGCTGTGTAAGTCCATAACCTATGAGAAAATCTCTTCTCTATAGTGAGAGAATAATTCCAAACTTTAAAATCTTTTTGTTCGGCACCTCTTTTTAGACCTTTATCTCCAGTCCCTTTACAAAAGGAACTTTTAATAAGGAAGTATTCAAGAAGAACGATTAAATCTGATATAAGATCCGGCGGAGTTTGTCCATTATTTTTGGGTAAAGGACCAGGGAGTGTTGATCATGAAGACATAAAGACATATCTTTTTTGTTATATGATTGACAAAAAAGAAGGATTTAATACCTACTTTTAATGTTATCATAAATGCTTTAAAATGTTATTAAAAGAAAATTTTAAAGAAAAGGCTTATTTATAGAGTGGGATGTTCTACAAAGAATAAAAAATTATCAGTAATTTTGAGTAAAAAGGGGTAGAAACGATTTTAGATACCACTTTAAATGCAAAACATAAGGTAATTTTCAAATCTACATATAGAAAAGTGAGGATAAAAAAGAAAATTTCAGGCCATTCACTGAGACATTTATTAGTGGCTAATTTTATAGAAAGTGGAATTAATCTGAGAGATATTCAGGAACCCCTTGGACATAAGAGTAATAAAACAAAAGAAATTCATATCCATCTGTGCAAACAAAATATAGCAAGCATAAAAAGTCCACTTGATGTAATCTGGGGAAAGGACATAATAAATATATGATGCTAAATTTAGAATATATCCGCAATGCAGATATAGAGGAACTATGTGCAATTAGTCATTTTACAAAAGGAGGAAGATCAAAATGGAAGTGAGTTTGTATATAGATAAATACAAGCAGATAAGATACAACCTTCTCAAATGGCGATATGAATTAGATGTTGCGCATAAAGTCGTTTTGGCTCTTGGTTTTGCATGCTTAACGGGGTTATTGGCACAGGTTAGATTTTATTTACCGTGGACTCCTGTGCCAATTACCGGCCAGAGTTTTGGTGTACTGCTCAGCGCTATTATACTTGGAAGATGGGGCGGAATTAGCCAGTTCCTGTATGCAGGAATTGGTGCTGCAGGGGTGCCCTGGTTTGCGGGTTGGAAGGGTGGAATTGGTGTCATTAGTGGTCCTACAGGTGGATATATAATTGGCTTTATAATTGCATCTTTCTTTCTTGGATACTTTGTAGATAAATATATCCACTCAATGGGTTTCTTGAGTATACTTGGATTAATGCTTTTTGCAAACTTCGTCCTGATATATGGCCCGGGGCTATTACAACTATATATATGGTTGTCCTTTGTCAAAGGCCTCTCACTTAGTTTAAGGGAGCTGTTAATAATGGGGGTAATACCATTTATAGTTGGTGATATGACAAAAGTGATTACGGCTGCCGCAATAGCTAAAGCAATTACGCCGAAAAGAGCCCATAACGGCGAAGTGGATACGGATAAATGAGAAAGTTGACGTTTGCCATTGTTATGAACGGGTTAAATGAAATCAAAAAAATGAAGACCTCATCCTGTAAAAGCAATGCTTATTATAGCTGCTTATCCTGTGCTAACCTACGCCAATACGAATATCGTAATCAAGGCATTGAAGAAGATAGATTTTCTTGTCGTTGTTGATATATTTATGACACCTTCGCTGGTGTTTCAGGAGATGGCTATTTTTCTGGGTGTGATGGCATATTATTAATATTCAAAGGAGGGGGTAATTATGGATATAGAAAACAATCAGTTGATCGCAGTTTGTGGTTTGAACTGTAGGGAATGTCAAATTTTTCAGGCGCAAGATAATCTTGAAATAGCAGAAGCAATTGCAGATTGGTTCAAAAGAGAAAGAAGTGTAGAGGTAAATATAGAAGATATCCACTGTGAGGGATGTAAAGGGGACAGGTCAAAACACTGGTCTCC
>Ga0136651_10001517_pt1 | contig 12758 bp, 13 predicted proteins | sample Mar14236cmmetaG_FD_94867 | JGI IMG/M metagenome (GOLD analysis project Ga0136651, IMG submission 94867) | Marine hydrothermal vent microbial communities from Guaymas Basin, Gulf of California to study Microbial Dark Matter (Phase II) - Marker... ...
TTCTGTTCAGGAAGCCGTTTTCAGAGCTTTATCAATCTCCGAAGAAGAGGCCCATGACAAATTTGGCTTCCTTCTTGAGGCCCTGGCATATGGGGCCCCGCCTCACGGAGGTATTGCTTTTGGACTTGATCGTCTGGTAATGCTTATGGCAGGAAAAGATACCATAAGGGATGTCATGGCCTTTCCAAAGACCCAGAAGGCCCAGTGTCTCTTGACCCATGCCCCTGCAAATGTAAGTATGGCTCAGTTGGCTGAGCTCTACTTGAAACCCGGCTGGAAAAGATAAAGAAATGTTGAATTATGAATGTTGAATGCTGAATTGTGGAAGAAGATTAAAAAAATATATACTTTAATTCAACAGTTAACATTCAACATTCACAATTTTGTTTAAATAAGGAGTTTTTATGGCAAAGTGGAATCCCGGACGCAGATTATTGGATCGCCAAGGTGGTGAATACTGGAATTTCAATCTTCAGGATGTCTCTCAAGCCAATCTGATGAGAGATATCTATCCATATAATGAAGTATGTAAAATTGATTTTGACCATAAGCACATGATGCCGTCTCCGTGCGCGGATATGCTTATAACTGATACTACCTTCAGGGATGGCCAGCAGGCACGACCCCCATACACTGTGAAACAGATTAGCTATATTTTCGATTTAATACATCGTATGGGAGGCCCAAAGGGGATAATCCGTCAGTCTGAGTTTTTTCTGTACACTTCCAAGGATAAGGAAGCTGTGGAAAAGTGCAGGGAGAAGGAATATGATTTCCCACAGATTACAGGGTGGATAAGGGCAAAGGCCGAAGACCTGAAGCTCGTAAAGGAAATGGGCTTGGAGGAGACTGGTATCCTTACCTCTGCCTCTGATTATCATATATATCTGAAGCTCAAAAAGACCAGGGCCCAGGCCATGGATGCCTATCTGGCCATAGTTAAGGAGGCCTTGGATCTGGGAATAGTTCCCCGTTGTCATTTTGAGGACATTACCAGGGCGGATATGTATGGCTTTTGCGTGCCTTTTGCAATAGAGCTTATGAAATTGAGAGAAGAGAGTGGGATAGATATTAAGATCAGGCTGTGTGATACCCTTGGTTATGGCGTTACATACCCTGGTGCGGCTCTTCCCAGGAGTGTTTCGAAGCTGGTAAGGGCAATGATAGATGACGCCGGAGTGCCGGGAGAACTTCTTGAGTGGCACGGCCACAACGACTTTCACAAGACAGTGATTAACGCCACCACGGCATGGCTCTATGGGTGTGGTGCTGTAAACGGTACTCTGCTGGGGTTCGGCGAGCGTACAGGCAATACTCCAATAGAGGCGGTATTAATAGAACGCATTGCCCTGAGGGGGACTGATGATGGTATAGATACAAAGGCCATTACAGAGATGGGCAGATATTTTGAGAGGGAACTCGATGTACATATTCCCCAGAACTATCCCCTGGTTGGTGAGAATTTCAACGCCACCAGTGCGGGCATACATGCAGACGGTCTGCTCAAGAACGAGGAGATTTACAATATATTCGACACGGGCAAGATTCTCGGCAGGCCGGTAGCTGTCATTATTTCCGACAAATCCGGTACAGCAGGCATCGCACACTGGATAAATGCACACAGGGAATTGGATGGTGAACAAAGGATTGATAAACGTCATCCCGGAGTTGTGCGGGTATACAAGCAGGTTATGAGAGAGTATGAGCAGGGCAGGGTTACCTCCATGTCAAATGAAGAGATGCATATCCTTGCCAGAAAGTACCTGCCGGAACTATTTATCTCCGAGTTCGACAAGCTGAAGCTCAAGGCCCATGAACTGGCCTTCCACCTGGTGGTAGACCTGATAGATCGTAAAGAGATACGATCCATGGATCCTGAACTTGCAAAGCCTGTTTTTATCCAGATCCTTGATAATAATCCTTTTATTCAGTTCCTTTACGTGGTGAACGCAGACGGACGCAAGATCACCCAGAACCTCACTCATCTGGAAGATAGGGCTAAATATGCAAACTACCAGTTGGATAGCGATTTTTCCGCCCGTCCCTGGTTTATCGAGCCCATAAAGGATGGAGATATCCATGTCAGTGAATTTTATACGTCCAGGATCACCGGCGCCCTCTGTATTACAGTGTCAGGCCCGATCCGCAATGACGAAGATGAGATTGTCGGTATACTGGGAATAGATCTACGATTTGAAGACCTCGCCAAAATGGAGCAGGAATCCGAGGAATGAGAAAGGTGCTATTCGGAAGAAATGGGCTGGTCGTACTTCTATTGCCCTGATTTTCCCTGATGTCTACTCTGTAGGCATGTCCAATCTCGGCCTCCAGTCGGTCTACGCAAGGCTCAATGCCGAAGACCGGGTGGTAGCCGAGAGATTTTTTGTGCCAAATCACCAAATCACCAAATCACCGAATTCACTCTGGCTTTCGGAAGAATCTTCCAGACCTCTGAAGGACTTTGATCTCATACTTTTTTCAGTAAGCTTTGAGTCCAGTTATCAAAACATGGTAAAGGCTCTGAAAGCAGCAGGGTTGTCTCTCAGGTCTGAAGATCGTCAAGACCGGGAACCTATTGTACTGGCAGGTGGAATTGCCACCCAGATCAATCCTGAACCCATAGCCCCTTTTGTGGATGCCTTTCTTCTTGGCGATTTCGAGGCCATTTCAGGGGCCTTTATCTCATTCCTGCCTGAACTCACTGACCAGGGCCTTTCAAAAACTAAACGATTAAAACACCTTGCGGACAATGTCTCCGGGGTCTATGTCCCAAGATTTTACAGGCCCCTTTATAATGCTTCAGGAGATCTGGTCGAGTGGGAGTATGAGCAAGGCTTTCCTTTTCCTGTTGTTCCAGCCATCTTTATCCCCAATTCCCAATCTATAACTCCGGTGGTTCCGCATACCAAAATTCTCAGCCCGGATTCTGTTTTTTCCAATATGTTTTTAATAGAACTTGCCAGGGGGTGTGGTAGGGGTTGCAGGTTCTGTGCTGCGGGTTTTGTGTATCGACCTCCAAGACAATGGCCCCTTGAATGCCTAAATGCAGCACTTCAAGAACGCAAAGATACTGACCGGGTGGGGCTGGTCGGCCTTGAGTTTCTTGGGAGGGAGGAGATTGAACAACTCTGCAGAAGGCTCCTGGAGGAAGGACTGAAGCTCGCCTTTTCATCCCTCAGGGCCGATGATATCACTCAGGACCTTGTCCGCCTCCTCAAAGCCTCGGATGCCAAGTTGGCAACTATTGCACCGGAGGCAGGGTCTCAACGGCTGAGGCAGGTCATAAACAAGAATCTTAATGAAGATATAATCCTGGGGGCGGCAGAGACACTTGTATCAGGCGGAATTCCGAACTTGAAACTCTACTTCATGCTGGGCTTGCCCTTTGAGACCGACGAAGACGTCCACAGTATCGTGGATCTGGTTGATAAAATCCGTCGCACCATCAGACCAATCGGTCAATCAAGGGGTCACATGGGCTCTATAACAGTGTCAGTCAGTACTTTTGTGCCAAAGGCATGGACTCCAATGCAGTGGGCCGGGGCTGCAAAGAAGTCAGTACTTGAACGTAGAAGGCGAATACTGGAAAAAGGTCTGCGTCGTCTGCCCAATGTGAAGTTGCAACTGGACTCTGTGCGTGAGGCCACTTTTCAGACAATACTGAGCAGAGGTGACAGGAGGCTTGCACCTGCTTTGGAGGCAGTGGCGCTCAGAGGAGTCACTTTGAGCAAGGCCATGAAAGAGGCTGGCCTCTCAGTCGACATGTATTACAAAACCCTGGGTAGGGACATGAATTTCCCTTGGGAGATCGTAGACCACAGAGTGCGCAGAGAATATTTATGGAAAGAGTGGAACAGGGCATCAAGGGCCAAGGAAACTTCTTTTTGTATTCCCGAAATATGTAATAGGTGCGGGGCTTGCTACATTGGATGATAGGTATTCTATCAGTTTATTTATCATCATTTATAATATCCATATTTTTATCATAAACTGATGTATTCACCTCCATTAATCCCAACAAAGTATGAAAAAGATTATCTTGTGAATACCTTTTTATTGCTTTTTTCTTCAATGTATCTTTATCTATTTTAAAACTATCTCCAAACCACATAATAGCCGCAATATGTTTTTGAGTCTCTGGAGCTATAAAATATGGCAACCCGTGTAAATACAAATTATTTTCACCAAGCGATTCACCATGATCACTAAGATATAGCATTGCAGTTTCAAAATGATTTGTATTTTGCTTTAATAGCTTTATTACTTTCGATAAAAAATAATCTGTATATAAAATAGAATTATCATATGCATTGCCGATCTCATCTTTTGTGTATTTCTCAAGCTGGTTAGTTTTGCAAGTTGGTGTGAATTTTTCAAACGATTTTGGGTATCTCTTATAATAGGCTGGGCCATGACTGCCCCTTTGGTGAAGCACAATCAAAATATCACCGTGTTTTTGGCTATTAATATACTCTTGTAATCCCACCAGCATCCCCTCGTCTCTGCACTCAACATCACAGATTGGGTTGTTATTTGGACTTCTGTAATTTTCATATGCCACCCTCAAGGCAACACCTTTTGAGCTTGAATTATTATCTCGCCATAAGATATTTACTCCGGCACGACTTAATACATCAAGTATATTTTGGGTAGAGTTTGCTTTTTTACTACTATATTCATCTCTCTTAAAAATAGAGAACATACAAGGTACAGAGACAGCCGTTGACGTACCACACGAATACATGTTAGGAAAATTGATAATATCTTCTTTTTTAAGAAGTGGATTAGTCTCTCTTTTGTATCCATTGAGTGACATTCTATCTGCCCTTGCCGCTTCCCCAACTACCAATATTATTAATTCCCTATCCGTATCGGTTATGGGTATTTTTGCATCCTCTCCTATAGACATTAAAGTTATAGTATCACTACTCATATTTTTATTAATATATTTACCTATTGAGTAGATATAGTATGTTGGATTTGTATAATATCTTAATGGCTTATGCTCTCTAAAAAATGATGTATAAAATTTACTAAAAAAAATAATTATTAAAGCAATAATTAAAATTGTCACGATAATAGTTTTTAATTTTGATAGTAATTCAATTTTGATCGATCTATATTTAATATTTAGTTTATAAATATAAAGTGATGGCAAAATACCCAAAAACAATAAATATATAGACAATTTAAAACTAAATAGGTCTAAAGTTTCATTTATATCTGTTTCCAAAATATTCTGGATCATGCGATAGTCAATCACTATATTATAGGTATTCATGAAATAGCTCGCTATAGATGATACTAATAGTATGACTATTAAAATTGGTTTAGTTGTATATTTTGAACCTACAAGAGCAAATAATAAAATGATAAAACTTATTAATAGAACTGTTAATGAACACAAAAAAGCTATATTGTTTAGTGAAACAGGATAAACATCTGTAACATTTCTGAAAAATGCGAAGTTATCAAATAGAACTAAAAATATTGACGCCAAACTAATCAGTTTATAGTTTGTCATTTTTCCAGGTGTCAAGTGACACCAAGCTTTGAATAAATAATCGTAACCGTTCATGGGTTCAGGGTTTAGGGGTTCAACGTCTTGAACCGTTGGTTCGTGAGTTCTGAATGGAGAAGGCATGAGAATAACCGGCAATTCCTCAAGGGCCGGTTATTAGCTCCCGATCGTTGAAACATATTTTCCATTGTCGATAATACGGCCAAATGAACTTTTACTCAAGATTTCGATTAGGAATAATACTTATTGCCAAGCCTCCATATCTTCGAACCGCTCAATCTTCGTTGCTTTTTAACCGTGAACCTTGGAATTTTGAACCTGAGCAGTTACAAAAATTTAATCTTTTGCCATAAAATATCGATATAAAAAAGAAGAAAAGGGTGTGTATATATGAAAAAATTCCTTTCTCGGATACCACTATGGCACATTGCCAGGTTCGCAGCCCTTTTGCTTCTCGCTGTCATACTGCTTAAACCCGTTACGGAACTGTTAGCTATAAAAAGCATGGTGGTCTTTTACTGCGGGGACCAGGCAACCCTTGAGTGGGATCCCCCATCTTCGGGGATCGCAGACCATTACGTAGTTGAAGCTACCACTGTAAAACCTATGGATGGATCGAGCAGCTCAGTATCCTGGGCAAATTATTACGATTCAAATACAACCAGTCTTAAGATAGCCATACAGGATGGTTATAATTATTCCTTCAGGGTCAAGGCGGTTGGCCCAACAGGCCAGGAGTCTCCATATTCTGAAGAACAGCTCACTGTAATATGCGACTGCAGCGCCCCGTCCTTAAAGGTGGAACCCTTTGGAACAGGTGGCAGTATAAGGCAGGAGGTTCTGCATCTCACCGGCTCTTTTTCCGATAAAAACATAGCATCCATCAAAGTAAACGGGAATAGGGCCGACCTGGACTTTGGAACCAATACCTGGCAGATCGACATACCCCTTGCAGAAGGCAGCAACAGTATTACCATCACGGCCACGGACTACACGGGCAATGAATACTGTCATGAATTCTTTGTTGAACAGCAGCCCATAGTCATTGCCAGCAATCCTCCCGGGGCCGCATTATATTTGATGGGCACCACTGCGTATCCTGGAATATTTTTTATTAATTTGCCGCTCAAAATATACCAGGTCATAGACCCTTCACTCCGAATCCCCGTTTCGCTGAAAATGCATAAAATGATGGGGATAAACCGTGTAATTTTATTTCCTGAAGACCAGGATAAAATAATGCTGTCGATGTTTTCCCTGGCACAACCGCATGGTTTCATAGTCCAGCAACTGCCGTATATAGATACATCCCTGACTCTTGGCCAAATTGTTCACCCCTTTGTAATGGATTACGACTATGACAATGCGTCTGAAATTCTGGCAGGTACAGCATCCGGTCGCCTGCTTCTGCTTGATCACCAAGTAAATGGAGAAAATGAAGAATGGAATACCCTGGAGCTTGATCTCAAAGCCCATGACGGATCTCTTTTCAGTGTTCTCAATCCATACATCCCATTTATAATAGATTATGATAATGATTTGCATTATGAGCTTGCCTTGGCAGATATGGATACCTCTGATATCCATATATTTGAATTGAATGATGACGTATGGACGCAAAAACAGTCTATTGATCTGTCAACAAACCAATATTCAGGGCAATATTTCGGTTTTACGGACTGGAATTCAGATCACAGGAAAGATATAGTTTTCTCAGACAATAACGGCGGGATAAATGTGGCATTAAACCAGGGAGAAGACAGGTCACCCATTTATGATCAGCATACCGTTGCGCTTAAACTTAAAGGCAGAATGCCTGGAGCAGCATTTATTCTTTTCGACTGGGATGGTGATAATAAGCTGGATGTGATAAGTCAAACCTCTCATGGTGATCTGGCTGTTTGGGCCAACACAGGCAACTGGGATACGCCTTCCTTTGCAACACCTCATACAGTGTTCTATCCAAGAACCATTGGTGCCTCACAGGTAGCGCCTTCAGCAGTAGACTGGAACAATGACGGAATAACCGATCTGGTAATAGGTACCGACAGCGGGCAGCTTTTCCTGCTACTCGGTAAAAAGGAGTAAGGCATGGGTAAACGGCAAATGAGAAAACAATACCTTATAAATAAGCGATTCCAGATAAATCTGGCCATTCGTTTTTTTGTATGTCTTCTGCTGGTTGCTATAGCTTCCGGGTGGGCAGTCTATTATGCGGTATGGAAGGCTGTCATAATCGAATTGCACGGGGTTCAGCTTGCAAGGTTATATCATGTTATTGGAGAGAGAATATTATTTTATGGACTTGGGGCCATAATAGCATTGAGTGTGCTCAGTATATTTTTTTCTCACAAGATTGCCGGGCCGGTTTACAAGATGAAAAAGACCGTGGACAAATTTCTTGAAACCGAAACCAAACCTGGGACTATACGCCTGCGAAAGGGTGATGCCTTTAAAGATCTCGCTGGTTCTCTGAACAGGCTTTTTTCAAAAATCCTGCCGTCCCTCTGAAAGGGCATATGAGCGCAATCTCCGAAGATACGAAAATTTGTTAGTCTCCTAGATCACTCTTAGCTCTTGACGTTTGTTCCTGTTGTGCGCATAATGGGAGTAACTATAAAGGAGATTTGTTATGCCTAAAACTCGTCTCAATGTAAGTCTCGACCAAGACCTCGCCGAGTTCGCCAAGGTCTTTGCTGCTGAAAATCGTACTTCGGTGGCGGATATGGTCACGCAATACCTGCTGGCCCTGAAGCGGCGTGTCGAGGGCAAATATATCGAAAAAATTCTCGCCCACCCGGCCTTTCAGCAGGCGATGGAAGATGCTCAGGCCAAACTGCGCGCAGGAACTGCACAGTGGCATTCATACGATGAGGTCTTCGGGGACTGATGGAAACCAAGTTTGAAGCCGCTTTCCTGAAGGCCGTTAAAAAGCATGCCTCGATCAAGAAACTGGTCAAGAAAAAGGTCGACATGATAATTGAAAACCCGATTGCCATTGGCGAACCGTTGAAGGGTAACTGGCAGGGATTTTATTCATGTCCTGTGAAGCGCAATTTCATCATCATCTACCTGTACTGCGAAGTGTGCCGGAAAAAAGGCGACGATGCTGTCGTAGCTTGCTCGGATTGCCGGAAAATACCGGACAAAACCATCAAATTCATTCTATTAGGGCCTCATGATGAGGTCTACCAGATATAAAAGAGTGGAATTCTCTAATTCTTAAACCTAAAGGTATATGGAATAAGGCTGGTGTTCACCCGAATGGCGGTAGCTTGCCCTGTTTCTGTGTGCTGAGAGGCCTTCCTTCTCCACGTTCATTGCTCATGCCCATTAATTCGTGTCAGAAAAAAACATTTGAATTTAGCAATTATCAAGGTATTTTGGAAAAAACTCAAGGAATTGAGTCCAGAAGCCATGGAAAGGTGATATCGGTAAGATATGTTGTTTAGATAGACAACGTTATATATTGAATCAGATAGAGAATATACCTCAAAGTCTATCATATCTATCATAAAAGAAATAAACTACCCAAAAAGAAACCTCCTGTTAAGATATATATAGGTACCTAGATCCAGGATTCGCTATAGGTGAGATTAAGGAGACCATGAACCATGCCTCTTCAATTGGAATTCAGCGACGAAATACAGGATGCTTTACGTATCCCTCCAGATGAGCAGGAAGGCCGGCTTCGAAGGGAACTCGCATGGCTTTATGAAAAAGGGTTGCTTTCGCTTGGAAAAGCTCGTCAGTTGGCGGGAATGGAAAAATGGAATTTCCTTTTATTATTAGCGCAGGAAGGCATATCCAGACAGTACGATAAAAAGGAACTGGTTCGCGATCTGTCCATATTGAATCACCTCCCATGAAAGTTGTCTTCAATTCCTCTATTTTAATCGGATTGAGCGCTATCGGTCGCCTGGAACTTTTGCTATTTGGCTGTTGAGGAAACAGGGTATCCGGCAGCCGATGTCCCCCATTACATCCCATTACCATGATTCGCCAAAAAGAAGGGGACTTCCAAAAAAGACTTGACAAATTTACATAGTAGACGTTTCCATGATTTCACATCTCACATTTTTAGGAAGGACAAGAAAACTATGGAATTCAACTTCTTCTATAAAAAGAAAAAAGACTGGTTTATCGGGCATATCCAAGAATACCCTGATTATGAAAGTCAAGGTAGAACTTTGGATGAATTGAGAGAAAATCTGATAGAAATCTATAATGATATCAATGAAGGCTTAGTACCTGACGCTGGACCTTTTCATTTAATGGAAGTCGCAATTTGAAAAGAAAAAAATTGCTGCGAACAGGGAAAAGCCAACCTATAGCGAGGCATACCGAAATTGAAGATGGGCTCGCCAGAAGAATAATTAAAAGACTATCTTAGAATGGTCTTCATTGGAAGGTATGAAGTGGCTCCGGAACAATAAGTTTACAAGTTGCCAACGTCCCCCATTACGAACTGAGGAGGTGATAAAATATGCCAAAGGTTGCTACAGATATACCAGATGATTTGTATAGAAAGATAGAAGAAGAAGTAAATCTTGGCATATTCCCTAATGTCGCGGAGGCTATAAATGCAGCCCTTAGAAAGGCATATGCCATAAAAAGCAGGACATATCTGAGATGGCTTATAAAGAAGGAAGGTATCACTGAGGCTTCTATGTTAAAAGAACTCGAGAATGTCCGAAGATGAGATATAGGATATTTCTGGACACTAACATCCTTATCTCTGGTATCTTTTTTGAGGGTAATGAGTCCAAGATATTAGATATTGTAGAGCTGGATCTAATAACTAGCGAGGATGTGGTTGATGAACTCAAGAAGATTACTAAAAAGAAGCTTAAATACCTTGGTGGACGTACCCTTGAGATTGCACTATCAGAGATAGATAGGGCCTTGTGCGATATAGAGATTCTACCAAGGAAGATATATATGGAGAAATTCGCCGAAGCAAAACAACTGATAGCACATGAGAAGGATATACCAATACTGGCTGCAGCACTTTATGCAGAGGTTGATTATTTGCTTACAGGTGATTCACACTTCTTTACAGATAAAGTTAAAGCCGTGATTAAAGTTAGTACAACGAGGAAATTCCTTGACGAAATCGAAAAAGCTTAATGCAAATTTGGGACGGTTATTTTGCCTGGGCATCATGAGGATGAGAGGCTAACCCAATTTAGTCAATAATGCAGACTCCCTACTGATTTTTCAAAGCTAAACGCTAATGGCTAACAGCTAATCGCTCAACTTAGGTAATTATCTGAATGGTTTAAAAAAAGAAATAGGCCTTTTGATCAACTTCGGCCCGAATGGGGTAGGGGTCAAGCGAAAGTACCGTCAACCCGCAGAGAAAAGTTGAGTTTTTTCGCCGAAGGCGGATTGAGTTTTCTCCCTTTCTCCCGGGAAGGGAGAAAGACCAAAAAATCCTGTTAATCCTGTAAATCCTGTCTAAGAATAAAAAGGGGGGAGACAAAAGAGCTCTATTGCGACGCAAGAGAGAAGAAAGGGAACTATAAAGGAAATACAGACTAAAGAAAACGATCGATGATCTGATAATGGTGGTAGCCGGCAAAGTTGGGGTGTCCCCGGAATTGATTTGCTCACGAAGTAGACAAAAAAAACTATCCGAAGCAAGAGCTATTTTTCCCTACTTGAATGGGTGACCCTTTTGCTTTCCCTGTCCCACAGGGTAGAAATAGAGGGGGGAGTGAACGGTTACAAACCAATGATTATGGAGGAATGAAATATTATGCCGACAAAACCGCTATTTGTTCGGGCCGAGTGGGATGATGAGTCTCGCGTTTGGGTGGCAACGAGCGACGATGTGCCAGGTCTTGCCACAGAAGCAGAAACTGTTGAGAGCTTGATCGAAAAGCTACGAATCATGATTCCTGAGCTCCTTGAGGCCAATGGAAGCTCCATGGAATATGAGGTGCCTTTCGAGATATTGAGCCGTCGATTTGAATTTGCTCAATGCGAAGATATCTGATGGCTGACTATACGCAGCATCTAAAAAAACATCTGCAGAAAGCAGGCTGCCGATTCGAACGACAGGGACGTGGTGACCACGAGATCTGGTACAGCCCCATTACGGGAATCCGATTTGTAGTTGATCAACACATCAAATCCCGGCACACTGCGAATGCAGTTTTGAGGCAAGCGGGTTTGCCCAAAAAATTCTAATAGCAGGGTCGTGCTTCAGAATTTCCTGTGGTCGCAAAAAGATATCAAGGGTAGAAAAAGGAGTTATTCAACAAGGATAAGCAGGATAGGCGTGAAATTGTATCAAAGCAGGTGAAAATTAGAGTTGATAAGTGCAGGAATTTATGGAAGAAATTAGCATAACTTCATAATGTAACAACGTCCCCCATTTATGCCCCGTATCCAAGGGGCCTTGGCTGTTTATCCCCTGTCGAGTCCGACAGGGGATAAGATTTGTTTTTGTCTGTCTTTTGTCGGTGTCCGTCTGTGTCCGTCGAGAGAGCGCAGCGAACGGGTGGCTAATAAAAATCGGATCGAGTCTTCTCATTAAGCTTAAAACTTAATCACTTGAAACCCATGTTTGCCAGTTGATCATGCCCAAATCAATATAACCTATTGAAATGTTTAAAAAGGTCAAATTGTGCTGCTAAAGATTACGTCTAAGAAGTGAAATGATGGATTTGGCAGAACTTCACCTCCATTGGGGGGCCAGCCAGTACAAGGGCAAAAGCTATCGTTCCTACAGCCTTGCCCGCGGATACCGAGAAAATGGTAAGAACCGCAAAGAAATAGTGATGAAACTCGGGAAATTGTCCGAAACTGAGGCGGAAAGGTGGCGCAAATTCTTAAAAACGATAAAGAAACCAGACGCCTTTTTGACAACTCTTGATGACCTCTATGTCACTATTCATTATGCCTATCTCGATGTCGCTACGGCAAATGCAATCTGGGATGAATGGGAATTAGATGAAATTTTTCCTCGTAATGGCAAAAGAGTCGTGCCAATTGCAACTATAGCCCGCATCCTTTCTGTAAACCGTTGTATCGACCCTGCTGCTAAGTCACAAACGCCAGAATGGTTTCATAGCACCGCTTTGCCGTGGTTACTTGATGTCAATCCAGAGCTTAGGAACGTACAATAAATAACTTGAACAAATTAATGTCTTTTTTGCCGTCTTCTTCGTTGCTCGTCGATCACATAACCCGTTATGCTCGCTCCTCGCGCCTTGAATACAACAAAAAA
>Ga0136651_10001520_pt1 | contig 12748 bp, 12 predicted proteins | sample Mar14236cmmetaG_FD_94867 | JGI IMG/M metagenome (GOLD analysis project Ga0136651, IMG submission 94867) | Marine hydrothermal vent microbial communities from Guaymas Basin, Gulf of California to study Microbial Dark Matter (Phase II) - Marker... ...
GCCGGGGCAGTGATGCCGTAGTAACCGGAGTTGTTGTGAATGGCCTCGTTCAGGTCGGAGCCGCGGGCATCGTAAGCCATCTTTAGCCACTCCATTGCCGTCTGGGCACGGATGCCCAGCGCCGAGGCTACCGTCACCCGCTCGCGGTCGAGGGCTGCCAGCACCCGCGCCACGGAAGCAGTCACGCCGTCAATGTAGAACTGGAACTCGCCGCGAGTGCTTTCGATGCGCCCGGCGTTGAGCAATGCCAGAGCCGGGTGGAAAATGGCTCCCATGTTGTTCATGCTGGTACGCAGGACGTTGCCGCCGTCAATGAAGTGAGGATAGGCCGGGCGCAGGGCCTCCAGCACGCGCGAGGTGCGGGTGGCGGGCAGGGCTGCCAGGGGCACCGCGTCTTTGACGCGGAAGATGCGCGCCTGAGCCGGGCCTTCACTGCGGCTGGCGTAAATGAAAGTCTCCGTCTCGGCCACCGTCACGTCGGCCCGGCAGCCCTGATCGCGCAGCACTTTGGCGAATTCGATGGCCCCACCGGTGCGGCCAGGGTTCAGGACCACGATTTGACCATCTTTCAAGTGAGGTGCGGTCACCATTGCAATGTCGCGGTGCGCCGAGGCGGGGACGACGACCATGATAACCTCCGCTTCGGCCAACGCTTCAGCTATATCGGACGTGACGGCGCGCAGGGGACCGAATCCACGCCCGCCCGGTGTGTCGCTCGTGAGATCAATCCCGCCTCGGGCACGGATGGCGGCAACGTGAGCTGCCGTGCGGTTGTAAAGGGTCACGGGGAAGCCCATCAGTCCCAGGTGAGCGGCCATCGCTTTACCGCCGTGACCGGCGCCGATGACTGTGTACTGTGTTCTCTGATTCATAATCACATCCCTTCCTTGCTGATTTATGGAGAAACAAAAACTCCAGGCACAAACCTGGAGTTTGGTAAACACTCCCGGTCTGCCTCTTTCACCGCCGACGAAGTTAGCTGCCGGGTTAGGACTGAAAGATGTCCCCCTCGCCGCAGCGAGGTACACCCCAGAATTGGGTCCTCCGCTTCCCATCGAATGAGAATTGGGCGTACAGACGTGGTAACGTTATGCAGTTGTGACTCGATCGTACCACAATCAAGGCGAAAGTCAAGCGGGCGTACCCGCGGGCGAATCTATTTCTTCCGCCGTTCCCAGCGAGTGCGCTTCAGCCGCTTTCTGTGCTTATGCTTTGCCATTTTTTTCTTGCGCCACTTTTTCGCATTAGCCATGCACCTGCCTCCTCCTGCTCCTGTCTTTCCCTAGCCTCCTCCGCTGCCGGGCAGACAGCGTGCTCTTATTTTTTGTAGCGATAGACGATCCGCCCCCGCGTCAAGTCGTAGGGTGAAAGCTCCAGCCGTACTTTGTCCCCAAGCAAGATGCGAATGTAGTACTTACGCATTTTCCCAGCAGGATAGGCCAGCACTCTCTGCCCACCTTCCAACTCCACTCGGAATTGGGTGCCGGGCAGAGCCTCTACCACTGTACCCTCCACCGTAATCTTCTCTTTGCTCAACTTTTGCGCTTGCGTTTTTCGGGGCATAAACTGGCCTCCCTAAAAACTGGTTAGGTACTGCGAACACTTTTCACCCGTTGCTTTATACCGCGCCTTGCACTGGGGCGTGTGGTGCTCAGTACCTTCTCCTATTCTCCCGCTTCCGCTGCTGGCGACGGGCACGGCGCACCGCTTTACGATGGGCCAATCGCCGCTGCTCACTCTTAGGGATGAAGTGTCGGCGGCGCCGTACTTCACTCAGAATACCGCTATGTTGAACTTTCCTGCGAAAACGTTTAATCAGAGCTTCTGCAGATTCATCTGATTTCAAGTATACAGTTGTCATTTCTCTACATCTCACCTCCTCCTACGCAATCTCAAGCAGGCTGGGAGTGGACGTGCTCTGGCGTATTCCTTGTGTAAACGGAATACCCGGCCACCTTCTTGTGCAGACAAGGATCAAGGGGCCGGGTTTCTTGTATCAGACCGGAGGAACATTACGGCCACGCTTCGGTGTGGCCTCTAACTCAAAGAAAAACCCGGTCAGCCTTCCGTGTTGTTGTGCAACACAGCCGGGAACCGAGTTTCTTGGTCTGTCCTCCCTGGCCTTTGAGGAAACACATTCCACTGGGCTGGATCAACAAGCGGGTCACCGACATTCCCTGCTACCGCCTGCTCGACCCTAGCCAAGCAGATTCATCCACTTCTGATACTGTCCTCCAAATTTGCCTGGAGCCAAGATACGTTCCCTGAAACCTCGCCTGGCGAAAGTTATTATACAGGGAGAATAACGTCTTGTCAAATCAGAGTAGCTCCATTTACTTCGTTGGCTCAGTTTTTCCCTGTCTCGGAAACATCTGCGACGCCCAGCCAGAAGTGATGGGGGAGAATGTTATGCGCGCCGACAATACGAACCGGGCCACAACGCAGTTCCCGCTGCCCGCTCACCTGCCCGTTATTGACGTAGCACACCGTCGGTGGCCGCCCGAACTTCTTCCGATAGCGACTGGCTGCCTGTTGCACTTTCTCCTCGAATGTCCTCTGTGGGTCACTATCGAACCACATCCATCCCACTTTCATACTCACCTTTTGCATGATTCACCTCATTCTCAGTCAACGGCGCTTCGCGCCACTACCCGGCAGCACCCTCTCCAGGTGCCAGGTATTACCTCCCAAATCCTGGTATAGGTCAAAGGTGCCCTCAGCGCAGCGCACGCGGAAGCAGAGGCGTTGCACACGCCGCCGCAATCGGCCCCGGGAGATTGTCCAGCAGCGTTCAACAGCACGCACGTTGTAACACTGCCCTCGCCACAGAAAAGTCTGTGGAAAATACCCAAACCGCTTCTTCTGAACCTCGATAGGCTCGTTGTACGTCTTTCCCCTCATGCGATCTGCTCCTCTCTAGAATTTGATCCGCCAAAAAGAACACCCGTTCTAACATCTATATTATACAGAACAAGCGTTCTAATGTCAAGAGGAGTGAGAAGATTTTAAGATTAGTAGCGTGTAAAGACTTTTCGCACTCGCAGATGGAACCCATTGCGGCCAACCGCTTTCACCCGTCTCCTGACGGCGATGGGTCCAGCCTACTTGTGCCAGCCCCAATCTTGATGTACAATACTCACAATGGTCTCCGATTAGCGACCAGGTCACACCGGGCTTCGTGCGATGAGCTGAAGGAGGGTAGGCAATGATCAATGCCTTGCAACATGTAGGCATGGGCGTAAATGACACCGATACAACTTATGCCTTCTACCGTGACACGCTGGGCTTCAAGATCAAACTCAACGACCATACCGAATACTCTCAGGAGATGGCGCCTATCATCGGCGACGTGGTGGAGATGCGTATGCTGATGGCCATGAACATCCATGGTGGTGGGGCTATCGAACTGATCGAACACACCTCTACCGAACCCCGGGCCAGAGCAGAACCGGTTCGCTGGGGTGACTTGGGGTTTTTAGAGAGTGGGCTATGGGCCACTAATCTGGATGCCCTTGTTCCACAATTACAGGCGAAGGGCGTTGTCTTCCTGATGCCGGTGTGCTCGTTCCAGGACTATGCCGGCGCAACATGGAAGTACGCCTACCTGCGTGACCCCGATGGTCTGCTCTTGCAACTCCTGGAACGGCCTGGCAGTGATGGAGCTTCACTGGTCGGGGGGATCAGCCATGTAGCCGTTGGCGTGTCGGACATCGAGGCAGCCGAGCGTTTCTACGGGGAGGTGCTGGGCTATGACCGGGCCATATACCGCTTCACAGGATACCTGCCGGAGATGGATGCGGTGACCGGCGGGCCGGTGAGGATGAAAATGACCATCCTGGAACGATCGCAGGAATCCACCAGCCAACTGGCCCTGCTCGATGGGGGGCTGATCAAGCTGGTGCAAGCCATCGGTTACCAGGGCCGGCCGATTTTCGAGGGCCGGCGTTGGGGGGACATCGGCCAGATGGAAGTGGCCCTGGACGTGACTGACCTGCGTGTTACGCTGGACGAGGCTCTGAGCAAAGGGGCCACACTCCTGCATCCACCTACGTTTATGGACATGGGATCAGGCTCGGTGGGTTCCTTCGCCTATATCACTGATCCCGATGGGAACATCATTGAGTTCGTGGAGGTGGAAAAGATCGCCTGGGTCTCCCCGCAGGTGATGTCCAGTGTCCTGATTCGGGCGCTCAAACTGTTGGCGAAGATGAAAGTCCTGTAAGGTGACCAGCAGGAGGCAGCAGTGCGAATAGCGATCAACGCCTGGTTTCTAGGACAGGAGACTACGGGCAGCGGGCAATATCTGGCTCATCTACTGCCAGAGCTGTCGGCACTGGCCCCTGATGACGAGTTTGTGCTGATAGCCAGTCGCGGGTCGCAGCTCACAGGTAATGAACCGCGCATTGCCAATTGTGAATTGTGCATTGTGAATTGCGCATCGTGTGGGCGGAGCGAGAACCTGGCTAAGGTCTGGTTCGAGCAGGTGGGCTTCCCCCACGCCTGCCGGCGGCTGGGTGTTGACCTGGCTCACGTGCCCTACTGGGGCTCGCCGCTGTTTCCCACCGCACCCACCGTGGTCACCGTCCACGACCTGATCCCGCTGTTGCTGCCCGCCTATCGAGGCAACCCGTTGGTGCGTCTCTACACTCGCCTGGTGGCTTGCAGCGCCCGCCGCGCCGGCGCCGTCCTCACCGATTCCGTGGCCTCTCAGCGGGACATTGTCCACCACCTGCGCATCCCCACGGAGCGAGTGCATCCCGTGCTCCTGGCTGCCGACGAGCGATTCTATCCCGTCGAAGACCCGGCCGCGCTGGCTACCGTCAGGGAGAGATATACCCTTCCTGAACGCTATTTTCTCTACCTGGGTGGTTTCGACTGGCGAAAGAACGTGTCCACAATACTGCGGGCCTTTGCCGAGTTGAGTAGGCGACAGGCAACGGGTGCCCCGGTCTGGCTGGTCGTGGCAGGCCGGCCACCCGCGCAAGATACGGCTTTCTTCGCCGACCCACGGCGGATTGCGCGAGAGTTGGGCATTGAAAGACAGGTGGTTTTCACCGGCTGGGTGCCGGACGAGGACAAGCCTGCCCTGTACTCGGCCGCGCTGGCTTTCGTATTCCCCTCCTGGTACGAGGGGTTTGGCCTGCCGCCGCTGGAGGCCATGGCCTGCGGCACGCCGGTCATCGCCTCAGACAGGGCTTCGTTGCCGGACGTGGTGGGCGACGGCGGGCTGCTGGTCGCCCCGGACGACGTAGCGGGTCTGGCGAAGGCGATGGCCTGCCTGTCATTCGACGACGCGCTGCGAGCCGCGCTGCGCGAGAAGGCCCTGGCCCAGGCGGCGCGGTTCAGTTGGGCGCAGACGGCGCAGGAGACACTGAGAGTGTACCGGGCATTGGCAGAAAGAACTTGCTGAATTTTTGCTGCTTGTTGCCCGTCTGGACGGGTAGTGGTATAATGTGCCTGAAAGTGCCGTGGATAAGAACATGGGCACTTCGATTGGACACCGGAGATGGAGAAAGGAGACAATTATGGCTATCCACCTATATTTATCAATGATACCCGAAGCACTGATCGCTTCAATGTTGACACCCGAAGAATTCGGGGTCTACTATGCAGTTGGGACCAGGAAGAAGGCACGCGGACAAGCCGTCTTCTTTGAGCTTGATCCGAGTTTCAGGCACGACTTCTTCCGTATCGAAGAGGGTATCCAGCGTTGTGTGCCCCACGAGGACGGAAGCCCCAAACGCTCGATCTACATCTCTGTCTATCGCGTGCTGGAGCATGTCCCATTGGACGTTATCCAGAAGCTCCATCTCGTGACCCAAGATGGGCGAGTGCTGGGCCTGGAATCGAGCAAAGAGATTCCCGAAAACGCAGCGAGATTGCACCTCTATCAGGAGATCGCGCCTGTGCACCCGTTCGTGGTCAGTACCCTGGGCCCCCGCGAGTTCTATGAGCTTATTGTCAAAAGTCCAACCAGTCTCCTCTCTCTACCGGCGGTTTGTTTCGTGGAGCTGCGGCTGGGCGAGCTGGCCGAGGACCCTGAATACGGCGCTGTGCGGGACCTGCCTTACTCCAACATTGACCACCTGCGTCAATGCCTGGTGGACCTGAGCACCAAGACCGTCCATGCCAAAATGGTTGACCGCATTCATCCGGCCTCGTTTCCATACCGTATGATAAAGAATGGCATCTTCGTGGGAAATAAAGAACAGCTTCTTTACTTTCCTCTGCCATCGCAGGAGGAATTGCGGGCCAAACACTATCGCTGGTGGCGCTCTGCCAATATGTAAAAACGTGAAACGTGAAGCGTGAAACGTAATGGAGGAACAACGACAATGCTAACATCTCAGGCTTGGGTTTTCGCCGCTATCCTGGCGGGTGTCATTTCTGTTGGAGTAGCGGTCTGGATATACGGCTGGGTGCACCGGCAAGATGCCGGATCCGAAAAAGCTCAGGAGGTAGCGTCCTGGATTCGAGAGGGAGCGACGACCTACTTACGTCGTCTATACCTGGCGCTCACCCTCGTCGCCGTTGGACTGGGGATCATTATTGCCATTGTGTTCAGCTTTGACATCGAGCATCTGGGTACGGAGGCGGTAAATATTGACCCGCTGCGCGGCGGTACGACGGCTCTGGCTTTTGTAGCTGGCGCGGTATGTTCGGCCATCGCCGGGTACATGGGCATGTCAGTCGCCGTGGCCGCCAATGTGCGCAGCGCGACGGCGGCAGGCGAGAGCATTAACCGCGCCTTTAAGGTGGCCTTCTATGCCGGCTCGGTGATGGGCCTGGCTATGGTGGGCCTGGCTATCATCGGTATGAGCACGATTTATCTGCTCACTGGTGACCCTGAAATCGTCCTCGGCTTCAGCTTTGGAGCGTCTACGCTGGCCTTGTTAGCCAAAGCAGGTGGCGGTATCTACACCAAGACGGCTGACATCGCAGCCGATTTGGTGGGCAAGATCGAGGTCGGCATCCCTGAAGATGACCCCCGCAACCCGGCTGTGGTCGCCGATAACGTTGGTGATAACGTCGGCGATGTGGCTGGCATGGGAGCAGACATTTTCGATAGCTACGTAGCCAGTACAGTAGCCGTTATGCTGCTGGGAGCCTCACTTTTTGGAAGTAACGCCGTTCTGCGAGCCAAGTACATCGTCTTCCCTCTGATCCTGTGCACACTGGGCATCGTCGCCTCGCTCATCGGTATCCAATTCGTGCGCGTGGGCAAGAACGGCAAGCCAGGCCAGGCTCTCAATAGAGGGACAATCATCACCTGCGCGATCTTCGCCGTGCTGGCTACTGCTGTCGTGTTACTGGGCGATTATAACCTCGGTGTGTTGTGGCCCACGCTGGCCGGGCTTGTTACCGGCGTCGTAGTCGGTTTTACTTCCGATTACTACACCTCTGCGGAACACCGTCCGGTGCTCGAGACGGCCCGCGTGTCCAGCTCCGGATCGGCCATCAACATCATCACCGGCTTCAGCTATGGGTTAGTCAGCGTCGTTCCCTCGATCACCGGCATTGCTCTGGCGACGCTGATCTCTTATTACCTGGCAGAACGTTTTGGGATAAGCGGCATATACGGCGTGGGCATTAGCGCGGTGGGGATGTTGGCCGTCAGTGGTATGATCGTTTCCTCGGACGCTTACGGCCCTATCGTGGACAACGCGCGAGGCATCGCCGAAATGGCCGGAATGTCGCAGAAGGTCATTGACACGGCCGACGTGCTCGATGCAGCCGGTAACACGGCCAAAGCTATCACCAAGGGTTTCGCCATCAGCGCCGCCGCGCTCACCGTTCTGGCGCTTTTTGCAGCTTACGCAGAGGTAGTAGGAGCCAGAGGCGTGGAACTGATTATCAGCCTGCGAGATCCGATGGTTATCGTGGGCGTATTGCTGGGGACGGTGACGCCGCCATTGTTCAGCGCGCTGACCATGCTATCTGTCACGAACAACGCCTTCAAGATGATTGAGGAGATCCGCCGCCAATTCCACGAACGTCCCGGCATCCTGGCGGGCACCGAAAAGCCCGACTATGCGACCTGCGTGGACCTGGCGGCCCGGGGTGCGCTGGGATCTCTGGTGATACCGGCCTTCCTGGCCGTCGTTTTCCCTATCTTGGTGGGCTTCATCCTGGGCCCCGAGGCTTTGGGTGGCTTCCTGGGAGGGAGTATCTTCACCGGCGTTATTTTCGCGCTGCTGATGTCCAATGCTGGCGGGCTGTGGGACAACGCCAAGAAGTTCATCGAATCAGGAGAGTACGGCGGCCCTGGCTCTGACGCGCACAAGGCCAGCGTCGTGGGCGACACCGTCGGCGATCCGTTCAAGGATACGGCCGGCCCTTCCCTGAACACGCTCATTACCGTGATGTCCCTGGTGTCTTCCCTGTTCGCTCCGATCATCGCTGCATTCCATGTGTTCTAGGCTTCGCTGGACAGGGCGGTAGACGGCGGGCTGCTGGTCGCCTTGGACGGTGTAGCGGGCCTAGCGAGAGCGACCGGCCTGCCTGACATTCAACGATGCGCTACAGGCCGTGCTGCGCAAGAAAGCCCTGGCCCAGGCGGCGCGAAAGACACTGAGAGTGCACAGGACAGTGATGCGGAGAGATAGGTTCTTGACTTCTGAAAAATGACACATATTGTGAGACACAAACGAAGCTGGGCAAAGGTGGATTTTTATACTTCCGATGAGGTAGAAAGAGATGAGCGAGACAACTTTGACAGTAGACCTCACACAGATGCAACACAAAATTGAACATCTGGAGAGAGAGCTTAACAGGGTACAGACAATCCTTGAGTATGTTCTGGTTGCTGTGCCCCCCGTCTTCTTCACGATGCCCGATGGAAGCAAGCGTCGCTTCCGTCCCAACAGGCCTGTCTCTCTGAAGACTCTAGCTACAATGACGCGCGTGGAGGCTTTGTCTCAGGAGCGTCGCCGTTTATCAGACGATGAGCGCGCGGAGCTATTCTGGCAAAACGTGGAGAAAGCGCGAGCAGAGGCCATCGAAAAAGGCATTGCTATAGATGATGAACGAGAGGCAGCCTTTGGAGACTGAGATCAGGCAACTGCGAGCAGTCTTCGATACCAACGTCTTTCTGGCTGCCCACTTAAGCAAAAACCCAAACAGCCCAACGATAGAATTGCTGGAGTGTTGGCGACGGGGTGAGTTCGAATTGCTTTATTCGGATGACCTATTGGTGGAGATTGATGAGAAGTTCTCGGAAAAGGGGATCTCCGAGGAGTGCAAAGAAAACTTCCTGGTCGAGTTGCGCGATGAAGGAGTTTACGTTGACGTCCAACTTTCTGATCTACGGCCTGTGATTACCGCTGACCCCGACGATAACTTCGTTCTGGCTTGTGCAGTGGTTGGCAAAGCTACTCACCTGGTCACTTATGATTCTCACTTCAATGTTCTTGAGGGAGAATATCAAGGTATTAAGATCGTCAATGGTTTGAGTTTCTTGTGGGCCGTCAGAGAGAGTCGCCAGCAGACGGAGAGTGCATCGTTCAAGGCTTAAGCTCGGACGATAGACTTTTGCAGCGAAAGCCCGCCGCACAAGCCCACGACGATAGAGCTTGCTGAATTTTTGCCTGTCATCAGGCCCGTCGACAGGCGGGCCTTTTCGCTGCTGGTGGCAACTGCGGCGAACGGTGGCTCCGGCCATGACCCGGGCATAGAAGTCATTATTCGAGGAGGAAGCGATGGAAGAACGCGGGCTTGACATGAAAGCGATGCTCAGTCACCTGCCACGGGTGGGGATTGCCCACCTGCCTACCCCGCTGGAGGAAATGCCCCGTCTGAGCAGGGCACTGCGCGGTCCCCGGCTGTTCATCAAGCGCGACGACCAGACGGGCCTGGCCACGGGCGGCAACAAGACCCGCAAACTGGAGTTCCTCGTCGCCGACGCTCTGGCTCAGCAGGCAACCACCCTGATCACCACGGGCGCGGCGCAGTCCAATCACTGCCGGCAGACGGCCGCTGCCGCCGCCAAGTTCGGTATGCGTGCCGTGCTCGTCCTCAGCGGGGAGCCGCCGGACGACTGGACCGGCAATCTCTTGCTGGATACCCTGCTAGGAGCCGAGGTGCGTTGGACCAGGGGGCGCGAGCGCGAGGACGTGATGGCCGAGGTGGCAGAAGAGGAGCGGATAGCCGGGCGGGTGCCCTACGTTGTCCCCTACGGTGCCTCAAACGCCATCGGCGCGATGGGACACGTGGCGGCTATGGCTGAACTGATGGAGCAGTTGGCGGAGCGGAGCTTGCAAGTGCAGCGCATTGTGTTCCCCTCCAGTTCCGGCGGCACTCAGGCCGGGCTGGTAGTAGGCGCGAAAGCCTTTGGCTTCAGCGGGCGGATCGAGGGCATCAGCGTGGACAAGACCAGGCCCGTCCTGCGGGAAACGGTGCTCCGTCTGGCGGCCAAAACGGCAGCGCGCGTGGGATTGCGTTCCACCTTCACACCGATGGATCTCACCATCCGCGACGAGTACCTGGGCGGGGGATATGGTATCATGGGCGATGCCGAGCGAGAGGCCATCCGCCTGGTGGCCCAGACCGAGGGCATCCTCCTGGATCCGGTGTACACCGGCCGGGCGATGGCCGGGCTGATGGACCTGGTGCGTCAGGGAGTGTACCGCCCCGGCGAGACTATCCTCTTCTGGCACACGGGCGGCATCCCGGCTCTCTTCGCCTATCGCGACGAGTTGCTGACCTGAGCCTTGCGAGGGTTCAGAAACCATCTCAGATAGCCGAAGGTCTCCCGGCCGAGGCGACAATGGGCTCGGCCAGAGACTCTCGCCCATCGCAGAGAGCTTACCGGCGCAACGCTCGGCGTAGCATCCCGACCTCCTCCGAGCGGAGGATTATCGTTAAAACAAAGTAAACCCCGGCTCCCAGGATGATCCCGCCTATCCCCTGGATCAGGGGGCCGCGATCCCCGGCCAGTCGCACGAAACCCCACACCGTCATACCCATCGCCGCTGCCGCCGTCCCGACGCGCACCAGCGAGACGGCTATTCGCCGACCCTCCAGACCGTGCAACCGCCCGCGAAGAATGACCAGCAGCCCGATCATCTCCAGCGTAGTGGCGATGGAATTGGCCAGGGCCAGCCCGCCGTGGGCCAGGGGACGGATCAGGACCAGGCTGAGGAGTACGTTCAGGCCCATCGCTGCGCCGCCGATCAACACCGGCGTTCGTGTATCGTGCAGGGCGTAGAAGGCGCGGGTGACGATTTCCACGGCGGAGTGAGCCACCAGTCCCAGCACGTAGAATTGCAAGGCCCAGGCTACGGCTTCGGTGGAGCTGGCCTTGAACGCCCCACGTTGGAACAGCAGTTGGATCACCGGGCCGCGCAGAACGTATAGGCCCACGCTGGCCGGGATGGTCAGGTAGAGAATGGTGCGCAGCGTGGCCGAGAGCGTGCTGCGCATCTCTGCTACCTCGTCGCGGGCGACCTGGGCCGAGAAGGTGGGGAAAGCTACGGTAGCAATGGCCTGAGCGAAGATGCCCTGGGGCAGGAGCATGAGCAGGAAAGCGTAATTCAACGCCGACAGGCTGCCTGCGGGTAGCTCCGAGGCCAGAATGGTGTTCACCAGAAAGTTAAGCTGGACGATGGCCAGACCCAACGTGCGCGGCAGCATCAGGCGGCCCACCTCGTGCACGCCCGGATGCCGCAGGCCGAGCACCGGAAAGTACCGCGTCCCCACGCGCAACAGGCCCGGCACCTGGATGAGCAGGTGCAGACCGGCGCCGATCACCACTCCGATGGCCAGCCCGCGCACACCCAGCCGGGGGGCCAGGAAGACCGCACCGCCGATGATGGACAGGTTGTACATACTGGGGGCCAGGGCCGGCAGCAGGAAGTGCTGGTGCGAGTTCAGAATGCCCATCACTATCCCGCTCACCCCGAACACCACCGGAGAGATCAGCATCAGGCGCATCAGTTCAGCGGCGAGCGCTCGCTGGCCCGGCGGGAAGCCAGGGGCGATGAGGGCTACTACCTGCGGGGCCAGGAGCGCGGCGACCAGGGCTAGACTGGTGAGGACGAGCAAGGCCAGATTCGTGACTGCGCTGGCCAGCCGCCAAGCTTCTTCCTCGTCGCCCCGGGCCAGGTAACTAGTGAACATCGGGATGAACGCCGAGCCTAGCGCCCCGCCGGCCACGAGTTGGAACAGAATGTCCGGCAGGCGGAAGGCCGCCAGGTATGCGTCGTAGTCGGCGCTGGTGCCAAAGTAGCGGCTAATGATCATCTCCCGGCCCAGGCCCAGCGCCCGGCTGGCGACGAAGGCGACCATGACTACCCCCGCCGCGCGCGCGATCTGACGTTTGCCCGTGGTCATGTTGCTCCTTGTTTATTGGCTATTCGAGATCATCATTCGGTAGTTGACCCATCGTCGCGCTTCGCGGAAGCCGGCGCGCTCGTACAGATGCACCGCCCCGGTGGGGTTCTTCATATCCGCCCCCAGCGCGACTATCTCCATGCCTGCCTCGCGTAGCTTGTGCAGCCCGGCTAATAACAATGCCTCTCCCACCCCGCGACGGCGGTACGGTCGCCGCACACACAGCGTATCCACCCAACCCTCCCGCCGTCCGGTGCGCATGTTCTCCTGTTCATTGATCTCGATCAAACACACCCCGGCGATTTCGTCTCCATCCACGGCCAGGACGTGTAACTCTGGCTTGAGGAATGGAGATTTCATCCAGAAAGTCCACTCCTCGAAAGGCATCTCCACGTGACCCCAGTGGTCGCGGAATGCC
>Ga0136651_10001521_pt1 | contig 12741 bp, 12 predicted proteins | sample Mar14236cmmetaG_FD_94867 | JGI IMG/M metagenome (GOLD analysis project Ga0136651, IMG submission 94867) | Marine hydrothermal vent microbial communities from Guaymas Basin, Gulf of California to study Microbial Dark Matter (Phase II) - Marker... ...
CAAGTATGCGGGCCTGGGGCAGATCAACCCCCTGGCCGCTGTTTGCTCGGTACAGATGATGCTGGACCACCTTGGGGAGGATGAAGCGGCCTCGGGTGTTTTCGGGGCGGTCCGGAGGGTGGTGAAGGAGAGGCTGAAGAGCCTTGACGCCGGGAAGATGGGTTATTCCACCGGAGAGGTGGGGGATTTGGTGGTGGATTTTTTGTGATGGCTCGCGGTTTCCCTGTTGATAAGGGAGGGGGAAGGTTGTATCTTCGGACCACTGTTTTACCTCCTCCCCTGTACCAGAGAGGCTGATGACCGACTGCATAAAGATAAGAGGGGCCAGGCAGCACAATCTCAAGGGTGTCTCCCTTGACATCCCGAGAAACCGCCTTGTGGTTATTACCGGTCTGTCCGGTTCGGGCAAATCTTCCCTTGCATTTGACACCATTTATGCGGAAGGTCAGCGGAGGTATGTGGAATCCCTCTCCGCCTATGCCCGGCAGTTCCTTGAGCAGATGGAAAAGCCGGACGTGGATTCCATAGAAGGGCTTTCTCCTGCCATTTCCATAGAGCAGCGCTCCTCCAGCAAGAACCCCAGGTCCACCGTTGGAACGGTCACTGAAGTTTACGACTACCTGCGGGTCTTGTTCGCCAGGATCGGCCAGCCCTACTGCCCCCAATGCGGACTCCAGATAAGCTCCCAGACAGTCCAGGAGATAGTGGACCAGGTGATGGGGTTTGAGGAGGGAAGCAGGATCCAGGTCCTGGCGCCCCTGGTGGACGGGCGGAAGGGTACACACACCAGGCTCCTCCAGGGCCTTCGTAAGGATGGCTTTACAAGGGTCAAGATGGACGGAGAGGTAAGGCTCCTGGACGAGGATATTGTTCTTGAAAAGAACCAGAAGCACCAGATCAGCGTGGTGGTGGACCGGCTCATCGTAAAGAGCGACATCCGGCGACGCCTGACCGATTCCATGGAACTGACCCTCTCCCTTTCCGAGGGCAAGGCCGTGGTGGAGGTGATCGGTTCAGGGGAGACCTTTTTCAATCAGAAGGCCGCCTGCCCCCGGTGCGGGCTCAGCATCCCCGACCTGACCCCTCAGATGTTTTCCTTCAATAACCCCCAGGGGGCCTGTGAGGACTGCAGCGGCCTTGGCACCAGGCGGCATTTTGACCCCGATCTGATCGTGCCTGACCCGGGGCTCTCCCTCAGAGAAGGGGCCGTTGCTCCCTGGGCGAACCGTTATTCCGTCCATTTCCAGCAGATGTTAGAGGCCCTGTGTCAACACTACGGGGCGGATATTCATACCCCCTTCAAGGACCTTCCGGAAAAGGTAAAAGAGGTCTTTTTCTACGGCTCAGGCGGAGAGGAGATCAGGTTCTACTTTGAAAGGGACGGGCGGAGATACTCCTATACCCGCCCCTTTGAAGGGATTATCCCTAACCTGGACCGACGTTATCATGAGACAGGTTCTTTTCATGTGCGTTACGGGATAGAGAGTTATATGAGCATAAGGCCCTGTACCTCCTGCAACGGCGCAAGGCTGAAACCCATAAGCACCTCTGTCCGGATTGGGGGTAAGGCCATCAATGAGATCTCCTCCCTTTCCATCGAAAAGGCCTACAGATTTTTCAGGGATCTGAAACTGGACCCCAAGAAGAAGGTGATAGCCCGCAGGATCCTGAGGGAGATCAGGGACAGGCTCAGCTTCCTCATGAGTGTGGGCCTGGATTACCTGACCATCGACCGATCCTCGGGGACCCTATCAGGGGGTGAGGACCAACGGATCAGACTGGCAACCCAGATAAGTTCAAGACTTGCGGGCGTTCTTTACGTGCTGGATGAACCGAGCATAGGTCTCCATCAGAGGGACAACCTGAGGCTGCTCGAAAACCTGAAGCGGCTCAGGGAACTGGGAAACACGGTCCTGGTGGTGGAGCATGACGCCGAGACCATCCTGTCTGCAGACCATGTGATCGACATGGGCCCTGGGGCGGGGATGAGGGGGGGAGAGGTGGTATTTTCCGGTCCCCCTGACAGGCTCCTTACAGCCGGGAACTCTCTCACAGGGGACTACCTGGCCGGGAGGAAGGCCATAGAGGTCCCCCGGTCCAGGAGAAAGGGGAATGGGAAGGCCATTATCATCCAGGGGGCCAGGGAGAACAACCTGAAAAATATCACCGTGTCCATACCCCTTGGGACCTTTACCTGCATAACCGGTGTTTCAGGGTCGGGTAAGAGCAGCCTTGTTAACGGGATCCTCTATCCGGCCCTTGGTCAGCGACTCTACAGGTCCAAGGGAAGGGTTGGTCCTGTCACCTCCATCAGGGGCATTGAGTTCCTTGACAAGGTGATAAACATAGACCAGAGCCCCATAGGCAGGACTCCCCGTTCGAACCCCGCCACCTACACCGGTGTATTCACCCATATCAGGGAGCTGTTTGCCATGCTCCCCGAATCAAAGACCAGGGGGTACAGACCAGGCCGGTTCAGTTTCAACGTGAAGGGCGGGAGGTGTGAGGCGTGCAGGGGCGACGGAATAAAAAAGATTGAGATGCACTTTCTCCCTGATGTCTATGTGACCTGTGAGGCGTGCAGGGGATTTCGTTATAACAGGGATACCCTGGAGATCAGGTATAGGGGGGTGAACATTGCCCAGGTCCTGGATATGACGGTGAACCAGGCGTTCAGCTTCTTTGAAAATATTCCGGTTATAAGGGGTAAGTTACAGACACTCATCGACGTGGGATTGGGGTATATCAGGCTGGGGCAGCAGGCCACCACCCTTTCAGGGGGAGAGGCCCAGAGGATCAAACTCTCCAGGGAGCTTAGCAAGAGAAACACCGGGAGGACCCTCTATCTTCTTGACGAGCCCACCACCGGGCTTCATTTTGCCGATATAGAAAAGCTCCTTGAGGTCTTGAACTACCTGGTGGATCTCAAGAACACGGTGGTTGTCATCGAGCATAATCTCGATGTGATAAAGGTGGCCGATCATATTATCGACCTTGGCCCGGAGGGAGGGGAGAGGGGAGGTTATCTGGTAGGGAAGGGGACCCCAGAGGAGATCGCCGGGATCAAGGGATCTTACACTGGAGAGTTCCTTGGAAACGTCCTTGGAAATCGGGGAGAAAGGTGTCAGAAGAAATTGGAAACTGGAAATTAAAAATTGGAGATGAAAGGAATATATCTCCAATGATCATCTTTGACCGGCGCAGGACACCTCTTGTTGCCCTTGTCCCTGAAATTCTGCGACCTGTGCGGTTGTCCTCCGTCCGTGGGGGCCTCTTTTCCAAAGGACGCAACAAAATATTCCATCACGACATGGAACGCCCCCTTGGTTGGATTCCAGCTTCGGAGCATGCAGGACCCGTACAGGCTCCAACCGAGACTCTCGCCCGGGGCTTTCCCGTAGCTTATTTCAAGCGCATGCTGCCGTCCCTGTGCAATGAGAAAGGGTTTTGCGTCCTTTGGAAAAGAGGCCCCCACGGACGGACTCCGGCCACGGACGGGATAGATCCCGTATCCACAATTGCTGAAGTCTAACCGCACAGGTCGAAATTCTGGGAGGGGATCCCATACGGGAGAGTTTTTGAAAAAAATCCTTTAGGTCTGTTTTTTCCTGGTGTTTTCCCCCTTATAGAGCCGTTCCAGGTGATAGACGAGGTTTTCAAGCCTTACTGAAAAATCAACGTTTTCGATTATGCAACGCTCAGGTGTTCTGACCTGAATGGGGGCGAAATTGAGGATGGCCTTTATCCCTGCCTTGGAAAGGATACCCGCGACTCTCTGGGCAGCGCGGGCCGGGGTGGTAATGACGCCGATCTTGATTTCAAGGGCCTTGACCACCTTCCCGATATTTCCCTCATGCTCTACTGTTAGGCCGCACGGGAGCCTGGTGCCCACCTTTCTCGCATCTGAATCAAAGGCCGCCACAAAGACGTAGCCCCTCTTCCTGAAATTTTCGTTTTCAACCAGGCTGATCCCCAGATTGCCTATCCCCACTATGCAGAGAGTCCACTTCCTGTCGGTCCCCAGGATCCTCTTGATTTCCCTTAACAGAGCCTTTATTTCATATCCTACTCCGCGGACCCCGAATTCTCCAAAATAGGCCAGGTCCTTTCTCACCTGGGCCGCGTTCACGCCGCACAATCCCGCAAGTTTTTCAGAGGAGATTATGGGCGGACCGTCCTTGAGAAGGGCCTCAAGGGGTCTCGAATAAAAGGCGAGGCGCTCTATTGTGGAATTTGGTATTTTGGAGTCCTTGGTCATCAGAGCAGATCCTGGGGTCAGGAAATTGTGAAATAATGCACATGAATGGGCTGAAAAAAGGGAGGCCTTTCAAAGGCCCCCCTTTTTTCCCTGACTAAGGGGGTTTATCAACCGCCCAAAGATTTTACGATGAGTTCGTGCATACCACCCAGGTCCGGGATCTTGAAAACAAGAATAAAGCAGATGACCAGGGCGTAAATACAGAGGGACTCGATCAAAGCCAGACCGATAATCATGGTGGTCATGATTTTTCCGCCTGCTTCCGGGTTCCTGGCGGTTCCCTGGAGGGCGCCGTTAATGGCGTTACCCATACCGATGCCGGTTCCAAGGGCAGCCATTCCAATGCCGATACCGCAGGCAATGGCGATTCCAAAGAACACCCAGAGCCCGGCGGCCTTGACTGCGCTGTCTTCACCGGCAAAGGCTAATGAAGCCGCACCCAAGACGAATACCGCTGCAAATACCCCAATTAAAGTTCTCTTAGACATGTAGACCTCCTTTCCCAAAAGATTTATTTATGGCCTTCTTCCGAAGATTGAAAAACAGCATACAATTAAGCGACTTATGTATTCAGGAATTGATGGATTGAATAAAGCTTCCCTTTTTAATTCCTCAATTTCCAAATTCCTGAATCCCTAAATTCCTCTAATGAGCGTGCTCCATGGCGCCCACAAAGTACATGGTTGAAAGGAGCATGAACACGAGGGCCTGAATGAAACAGACCAGTATGCCCAAAAAGAGGATCGGCAGGGGGGCCAGGTAGAGACCTGCCAGCCCGAACAGGATGGCAAGGACCATCTCCTTGCCGAATATGTTTCCAAAGAGCCGCACACTCAGGGACATGATCCTGGCAAAATGGCCTATGAGTTCAATGGGAAACATGAGAGGGGCCAGCCACCATACCGGACCTAAAAAGTGCTTTATATATTTGGCGCCGTGGAACTTGATGCCGATGGCATGGGTGACCACAAAGGTACACAGGGCCAGGGCCAGGGTGGTGTTGAGATTGGCGGTTGGCGAAAAAAACCCTGGTACAAGGCCGATCAGGTTGGATACGAGGATAAAGAGAAAGATCGTGGCGATATAGGGAAAAAAGAACCTCCCCTCGGGTCCGGTAATATCCACCATGAAATTCTCGAGACCTTCAATAAGCACCTCAAAGAAGTTCTGTCCTCCATCCGGGACCAGCTTGACCTTCCTGGCAAGGAAATAGGCGCTGGCGATCAGGATCAGCATGACCAGCCATGTATAGGTGAGGTGTGAATAGGCCCCTGCATGCTCCATTCCCATGGCTCTAAGGAATGCGTCAATAAAGAAAATAGGATGCTCCATAACTTATACTGCCTCCCGTGATGATGTTTTCCAGGCTGCGCGGATCCCGAGGCCAAGTATGCTGAATACCACCGTGGAGAGTCCCACGGCCAGACCTATGGGATTTACCCAGCCGCTGGTGATAAGGATATAGATAATCAGGCCCATTATGGCAAGCCTAAAATAAGATTTTGCGATGAGGGAGATCTTTTTTGCCCGCATTGGCCCCTGATTGGGGAAGACGGACCGGATGGCGTTTTCAAGGAGGCTGAAGTTGGCGATGATGATAAGACCCCCTACGATCACGCCTGTGGTAAAGGTGGCGCTCATGAATGTGGAACTCAGTGCGCCCAGTATCAGGACAAGCAGCCAGTTGTTGGTCCGGATCTGTCTTAAGGTTTTGTCTCTGTGTATCACAGATCTTTTGCCTTTTTGTACAGGATGTAAAGATTTCTGAACGCGGCAACTATGCCGAAACCCAAGAACACAATGAACAGCCAGGGCCTGGTCCCAAGCCATCTATCCAGGTAGTAACCCATCAAGGCCCCTATGGCGATGGAGAAGGCCATTGCCATGCCGATGGTACTCAGATACCCTAGATCCTTGATGGTTTTTTTTAGGTCCTTGTCCATTCACGCCAGGTACACAGGGCCGGTACCTGTCCTTCCTGAATAAAAAACCCGCGTCGTTCCTATCACAGGTTTTTAGCCAAAGTCAACAGCTTTTTATCTGCCAAAACCCATTATTTCTCCAGGGTCCTGAAGGCCCTTGAGGCTGAGTTGACAACCCTCTCTATCATTTCATCCGTGTGGGCAATGGACAGAAAGCCTGCCTCAAACGGGGACGGGGCCAGGTATATGCCCTGTTCAAGCATGCTCCTGTAATAACTCCTGAAAAGGCCCTGGTCGCTTTCCATGGCAGCGGCAAAATCAGTCACCGGTTTTTCCGAAAAAAAGAGGGTGCCCATAGAGCCTACCCGGTTTGTCACCGCCCTGATACCGGCGTCCTGGGCCGCGTCTTCGAGACCTGAAAAGAGAAGCTCACCCTTTCGCTCGAGTTCCTGGTAAGGATCTTCCTGTTTCAGGATCTTCAGCGTGGCAATCCCGGCTGCCATTGCCAGGGGGTTCCCTGAAAGGGTGCCCGCCTGGTAGATATCCCCCTCCGGGGCCATGTTCAGCATTATCTCTTTTCTGCCCCCGTAGGCCCCTACGGGCAGGCCCCCGCCGATGATCTTCCCAAGACAGGTGAGATCGGGCAGTATGCCGTAGAGCTCCTGCGCCCCGCCCGGCGCCACCCTGAAACCGGTGATTACCTCGTCGAATATGAGAAGGGATCCGTGCTCCCCGGTTATCTCCCTCAGCCCTTTGAGGAAGGCTTTGTCAGGTATGACCACGCCCATGTTACCCGGCACAGGCTCAACAATGAGGGCGGCAATCTCCGGGCCGTACCTGTCAAAGGCCTCATGCAGGGCCTCTGTGCTGTTGAAGGGGATGGAGATGGTATGCCTGGCCAGATCGTCGGGAACACCCGGACTCCCGGGGATTCCCAGGGTGGCCACGCCCGAGCCGGCCGATACCAGTAGGCTGTCGGCGTGGCCATGGTAGCAGCCGTCAAATTTTACGATCTTCTTCCTCTCGGTGTACCCCCTGGCAAGACGGATGGCGCTCATGGTGGCCTCGGTGCCGGAGTTTACCATCCGGACCATTTCAACGGACGGGACCATCTGAACGATGGTATCCGCCATTATCACCTCCAGCTCAGTGGGCGCGCCGTAGCTCGTGCCCTCGCCCACCTTTTTTTCAATGGCGGCGACCACCTCTGGATGGGCATGGCCCAGGATCATGGGTCCCCATGAGCCCACAAGGTCTATGTACTCGTTTCCGTCCACGTCCCGGATAAGGGCGCCGGTTGCCCCGGCAATAAAGGGGGGGGCCATTCCCACCGACTTTCCCGCCCTTACGGGGCTGTTCACGCCGCCCGGGATATATCTCCGTGCCTTTTCAAATAAGAGTTCAGACTGTTTTCCCATGGGCCTTCTCCGAAAAATATTTCGACCTGTGCGAATACCCTTAGTCCGTGGGGGGGTAGATCCCCTATCCACAATTGCTGTACAGGTCGAAATATTTCATGCTGGTTTTCTTGAACTCCTTTTCGCTGAAAAGGAGCCGATACTCCTTAAGACCTGCGGACCGGGAGAGCCGCTCTGCGATCAGACGGCATTCTTCCCTGCTGCTGCCGTGAATCATGGTGTATAGGTTATAGGGCCAGTCCTTTCGGGGTGTCCTGTGGTAGCAGTGGGAGACCTCCCGGAACCTGGCAAAGGTCTCCCCTATCTGATCTATCCGGTCAGCGGGGGCCAGCCAGGCCACCATGGCGTTTGAATCAAAACCTGCCTCCTGATGACGGAGGGTGGCCCCGAAACGGCGGATAACGCCCCGTTCCTTGAGCCTTTTAATCCTCCTAATGAACTCGTCTTCGTCCATGCCCAGCCTTTGGGCCAGCAGGGCAAATGGTCTGGGGTCTAAAGGAAGATCGCCCTGGATGAGGCTGATAACCTTTTTGTCCTGTTCATCTATCATCTATTTATGAAAGCTTTACTCAGGCCCTGATCTCTTAAGTGGCAATATCGGATGCCAGCCCTGTTGTCAAGGGCGATATTTGCATGGTACGACCCAGCGAAACTTTACCTGCGGTTTAAGCATGGTGATACCGGCGTTGACCTGGGCAGGCGCCCACCCCGAATCTCCACTGCCGGGGGCTTATGGGGCTTTTCAGTGAAAAACCGATATGGGCAAAATATCTATTGACAGGGATAATTGTATACTGTACACATAAATCCCCATACTGCAAGAGCGTACCTGTTTTTTTGCCCTTTCAACACCCTTTGTTCAGGGTATTCATGTGAGCGAGGAGGAACATAATGGATCTTTTCAAAAACATCACCATACTGGCCCTTGAGCAGGCAACAGTTCTCCCCTACCTGACCTACCGGCTTGCACAGGACGGCATGAAGGTCATCAGGCTGGAACATCCCGTATACGGTGATCCAAACCGTATGATAGGGGATAATGTCCTCGGGGAGGAGAGGATGAACGCCTACTTCCTCTGTATCAACGCGGGGAAAAAGGCCCTGACCCTGAACCTGGCCGACGCGGAGGGCAGGAACATCTTCCACAGTCTGATCAAGGAGCTGAACGTGGATATCTTCGCCACAAATCAGCTTCCCAGGAATTACGAGAAATTGGGAATCGACTACAACACCCTCAAGGCACTGAAACCCGATATCATCTGGCTGGGGGTCACTGGCTTCGGTCCGGACAGCAACGAGGCTGCATATGACCCCATACTCCAGGCCAGGTCCGGTATGATGGAGCTCACCGGCGAGGCGGAGGGCGATCCCCAGGTGGTGGGAATACCCCTTCCCGACATGGGCACCAGCGAACACTCCTATGGTCTTTTGATGAAGGCCCTTTTCAAGCGCCAGGTCACGGGAGAGGGCTCATGTATAAACATGTCCATGTTTGAATCCTCTGTGTCGTGGATGACCGTGCCCATCACCCTCTCCACCCTTCTTGACAAGGAGATCACTCGGAGGGGGAATACCCACGAGTTTTTCTGCCCGGTCTCCGTTTACAGGACCAGTAACGGCTACGTGTACATGGCCGTGGGCAACGACCGGCAGTGGAAATCAATGGTTTCCCAGGAGATGTTCAAGTCTCTGGACAGGCCCGAGTATGAGAAAAACGCCGGCCGGATAAAGGACGTGGAGAACCTGAACCGGTCCATCAACGAGATCACCCGGAACTACACGTCCGAAGAGCTCATTGAGCTGTTCAACTCCCTCACCCTTCCCATCAGCAAGATAAAGACCATCCCCGAGGTTGTAGCCGATCCCCTTGTTGAGCGCAGACTCCTCTTTTCGCAGGATCCGGTCACACAGACCCGCATTACCCTGCCTCCTCCACCCAACATGACCTCCTTTTTGGAAGAACTGGGCCGGGAGCTTCCATTTCCGCCCCGCTTCGGTGAGCATAACCGTGAGATATACGGGGCCTTAGGTTACTCTGACCAGGAACTGGACGACCTGAAGGAGAGGGGTGTCATATAGGCGGGGGATTGAGGGATTGAAGGATTTAGGGATTTCCACATGGAGAGAACGTTATGAATATCATCGTACTGGTAAAGCAGGTCCCCGATACCACTGAGGTGAAACTGGATCCCAAGACCGGGAACCTCATGAGGGAGGGCATAGACAGTATCATAAACCCCGATGACCGCCACGCCCTTGAGGCGGCCGTGAATCTGAAGGAGACCAAAGGGGGGAAGATCACGGTTCTCTCCATGGGTCCGCCCCAGGCGGTTGATGCAGTATCTGAGGCCCTTGCAATGGGTGCTGACAGAGGGATACTCCTCTCCGACGCGGCATTTGCAGGGGCCGATACCTGGGCCACCTCATATACACTGGGCAGGGCCATCAAAAAGATAGGGAGGTACGATCTGATCCTGTGCGGCAGGCAGGCCATAGACGGTGATACGGCCCAGATCGGACCCCAGGTGGCGGACTATCTCGATCTGCCTCAGGTCTCATACGTGTACCATATAGAAAAGGTGAACAGGAAGAGCATGGTGGTCAAGAGGCGGCTTGAAGACGGGTTTGAGAGAGTCAGGGCCGCCATGCCCGCACTCCTCACGGTCATTGGAGAGCTGAACCTCCCCCGGTATCCACATGTGGGGAGGCTGATCGACGCGTGCAGGGAAAAGGCGCCCATAGAGGTCTGGAATGCCGCGGATATCGGAGTAGAGACCCGTGAAGTTGGACTGGAAGGTTCCCTGACCCACGTGATAAAGACCTTTGCCCCCAAGGCCCAAAGGGAGGGAGAGATCATAGAAGGGGACGTCAAAGAGAGCGTCAGGATCCTAACTGGAAAGCTGAAGGAGAACAGGCTCATATAGCTGGGCCCAAGGGCACAGACCTATGGGAGGCGGGATTCAGGATCTGATAAGGAGAAACAGATATGACCGTATGGATTGAAACCGCAAACTGTAATGGGTGTAAGCGTTGTATCAAGACCTGTCCCTACGGGGCCGTTGAGCTGAGAGAGGGAAAGGCATATATCCTTGAGCATTGCACATCCTGCGGGGCCTGTGTGGAAGTCTGCAGAGAGAAGGCCGTGCTGACCGATGCGGAACCGAGGACCATTCCTGATTTCAGCGACAGAAAGGGGGTATGGGTTTTTGCCGAACAGAGAAACGGCAGCCTGAACCGGGTCTCACTTGAACTCCTGGGAAAGGCCCAGTCTCTTGCAGCGGACTTAGGGCAGGAGGTCTCGGCGGTGCTGTTAGGTTCCCAGGTCTCGGGGTTGGCCAAGACCCTCTTTGGTTACGGGGCTGACAATGTGTACCTTGCCCAGCACAGGGCGCTCAAAGACTACAGGACCATAGCCTACACAAAGGTCTTTGAGGAACTGGTCAAAGAGTTCAAACCGAATATCCTCCTCATGGGCGCCACCCACGTGGGAAGGGACCTGGGGCCCCGGGTATCCCGCAGGGTGGGGGCGGGTCTGACCGCGGACTGCACGGAGTTGAGTATTGATCCGGAAGAGGGGATCCTTCTCCAGACCCGGCCGGCCTTTGGTGGCAATGTTATGGCGACCATTGCAAACCGATACTCCAGGCCGCAGATGGCCACTGTCAGACCTGGAATCATGGAGGCGGTAAGGAAAAAGAACAACAGGGGCAACCTGATCAAGTGCAGGGTTTCCCTGACCGAAAAGGAGATCGGTACAAAGGTCCTTGAAGCGGTTCGGGAGACCAGAGGTAAGGTCAATCTGGCTGAGGCCAAAGTGATCGTGGCCGGTGGAAGAGGGGTGGGCTCAGAGGCAGGCATGAAGGCCCTGTTCTCCCTTGCAAAGGCCTTTGGGGGTGAGGTGGCCGGCACGAGGATCATCGTGGAGGAAGGGTGGCTTCCGGTTGAAAGGCAGGTGGGCCAGACCGGACAGTCTGTCAGACCGGAGATATATATCGCCTGCGGCATTTCAGGGGCCATCCAGCACCGGGCCGGCATAATGGGATCCAGGTATATCATCGCCATTAACAAGGACCCGGGGGCGCCCATTTTTAAGGTGGCTGACTGGGGCATTGTGGGAGATCTTCACCAGGTTGTTCCCGAAATGACCAGGGCAGTTTCGCAAAGCATGGGTAAATAGGGGGAGGAGAATGTTACGTTCAGATATAGAAAAGCTCCACAGGGAGATCATGGCCAGGTTTGTGAATCAAGAGGTGATCCCCGTGGCCAGAGAGCTTGACGAAAAGGGTGAGTTTCCGTTTTATCTGTTCAGAAAGCTGGCCGATATGGGGATCCTGGGCATCCGCTATCCAAAGAGGGTGGGGGGATCCGGCGGGAACACGACCCTCTTCTGTATCGCCATGGAGGAGCTGGCAAGGGGCCTTCTGAGCCTGGCCGCCACCACGGCCATGCAGTGTCTCATGGCCACCAACGGTCTTTTCCTGTACGGCACCAGGAAGATGCACGACCAATACCTCAGGCCAGCCCTCAAGGGTGAAAAGATCGGGGCCTTTCAGTTGACAGAGCCCGAGGCCGGATCCGACCTGGGGGCGGTCAGGACCTCGGCCACAAAGGTGAAAGACGGGTGGGTAATCAACGGAATGAAGACATGGTCCACCAGCGGTCCATACGGTCATTTTCATACGGTCCTCTGCCAGACCGATCCTGCCAAGAAACTCAAAGGCCTCATGTTCGTCCTGATCCCGGCCGACACTCCAGGCTTTTCTCACAGCAAGAAATTCGAGACCCTTGGAACAAGGACCTCCTCGCTGTCTGAGATATACTTCAACAACTGCCACGTCCCTGATGAGTATATGCTTGGTGAACTGGGAAGGGGCCTGAACGTGCTCCTCACCATTCTGTCCGAGATCAGGGTCATGACCGCCTGTTTGGCCCTGGGCCTTCACCGTGCGGCAATGGACGATTCCATAAGGTATTGCAAAGAGCGGGTGCAGTTCGGAAAACCGATCGGGAAATATCAGCTCATCCAGGCGAAGATCGCAAATATGGCCGTGAATTTAGAGGCCGGGCACCTTATGGCTTATAAGGTAACCCATCTTATCGACAAAAAAATTGAATGTCTGAACGAGGCCTCCATGGCCAAATA
>Ga0136651_10001522_pt1 | contig 12738 bp, 10 predicted proteins | sample Mar14236cmmetaG_FD_94867 | JGI IMG/M metagenome (GOLD analysis project Ga0136651, IMG submission 94867) | Marine hydrothermal vent microbial communities from Guaymas Basin, Gulf of California to study Microbial Dark Matter (Phase II) - Marker... ...
AATGCAAGAGTCTTGATCAACTTCAGCACCATGATCCGCGAATATCTTTAAAGCTCTCTTGGAAGGGTAACGGACTCCCACCTCGGCCAAGAGTTGATAAGTGCCATTCTTTAGAGTATCGATTTCAGAAGGACTTAATATAGCAATTTTATTGTGGGAGGATATCGAGACAATATCAGGTGTTCTAGAGTACATTTTCTCTCCAGCTATTTCCGAAAAACGGATTTTGGTGAACCCATTTCAAACCCAGGATCGAATTTGATCTCCCGAGTCCCGGTTAATGGTTATCTTTGGTCAATGATTTTGATCCGAATCCCAGCACTGTCCGAAAGCCCATCTCAGGAGAAATCCAACCAGGAAGAAGCTTTCCAATATAGAGCACTCAGGCAAGCATTAAACAGTCACTATCATGATCTTGACGGCCAATTCTTTCTTTTTGATTCCAAAAATACTTTGAAAAAACCATCATAATTCCTGGAGAATTCACAGTCAGACATGTTTTCGCACAATGCGATCTGGTCAACCAGCCAGTAATTCCAGCTTGTTTTGGTTATGTTTTCTCCTTTTCTCGGCATCCTTAAATGACATAGCAATTGTTGCAAGCAGGGATCGCGATCGCCTGGCAATTTCCCCATAGAAATCGGCAGCTTTCTTTTCTAGCGCGATCGCTTGTTCCAAAGCTTCTCTATAATCATCCGATTCCAAAGTAAGCTCAGAATCATAAGCAATGAGTTTCAAGTTGTCAAAGGAAAAACCGGTTTCCAGTGCATCACTGACGGTTTCTCGGTAGGTTCGAATGACCAATTTCTTGATCTTCTCACAGTTCTCTGCCAGCGATAAAAAGGTCTTCGCACCTTGAGGAAATTTAGCGGTAAGATCTCTATAAAATGCTGCAGATTTATCTTCAAGTTCCTCGGTGTAGCTGATAATTGCAGAAGCAGTTATATTTGCCATCTTAGAACCACCTTTCGATGACAACTTTGCTCTCTGTAAAGAAGCGGATAGCTTCTTTCCCTTGCCCGTGCAGAGTACCGTAGAAGGAATCTTTCATTCCGCTGAAAGGGAAAAATGCCATTGGCGCTGCTATACCAACATTGATACCAATGTTGCCGCATTCAACCTGATATCGTACTCTTCTAGCCCAATCCCCGTTTCCAGTAAATACAGTAACTGCATTTCCAAAAGGATTTTCATGAACCATATCGATTGCCTCAGCAAGATTTTGCGCTTTCATCATATTTGCTACTGGTCCGAAAATCTCTTCTTGAGCTATAGTCATATCAAGGGTGACATCTTCAAAGACAGTCGGACCCAAAAAAGCGTCTCGCGGCCAATCTCCCACCAAATCGAATTGCCGGCCATCAAGAATCAGCTTGGCTCCTTCCTCGATGCCTTTTTCAATATACCTAACCACATTTTCCTTCTTACCAACATCGCGCAGGGGACCCATCTGGATGGATTCATCAAGTCCATAACCTATCTGAATCCGCTTAGCAGCTGTGACAAATCTTTCCACTACTTTCTTGTAGAAATCCTCAAGCTCCTTCTTGCTTAAACCTTCACCAACAATAACCAGGTTGGTATTCGCCAAACATCGCTGCCCTGCGTTGCCATAGAAAGATGTCATACATGCGGCTATTGTCCTGTCTAAATCAGCGTCAGGCATCACTATGGCAAAGTTTTTAGCGCCACCCTGGGCGATCACGCGTTTACCAGTCGCTCCGCATCCCTTTACTACTACGTCTCGCGCTACCGGGGTGGACCCAACAAAGCATATTCCTTGGATGTCTTTGTGGTCTAACATTTCCTTTACAACAGTTCGACCACCGTGAACAACATTCCACACACCAGGCGGAATGCCAGCTTCTTCAGCTAACTCTGCGATTTTTGTCTGGCAGAATGGATCCTCGCTAGAAGGTTTGAGTACAACACAGTTTCCCGTGGCAACAGCATAGGGCGCAAACCAGAGTCCTATCATGAACGGAAAATTAAAGGGAGTAATAATCCCAAATGTCCCAAGGGGTTGACGGATCAGATACTCATCGATCCCCGATGCAATATCTTCCAGAAAATCTCCCTGCATCAAGGTAGGAATCCCTGTGGCAACCTCGACGTTCTCAATACCGCGTCTGGTCTCCCCCCTTGATTCGTCAATAGTTTTTCCATGCTCCATTGTCTGTATGCGGCTCAGTTCTTCAAAATTTTCCTCAAGCAAATTTTTCAACCTGAAGAGGCATCGAGCCCGGGCCACAGGCGGCGTTCTCCTCCATAAAGGAAAAGCCTCCTGAGCTGATTCCACAGCCTGGTTGAGCTCCTCTTTAGTCGAAATTGGGACCGTGCCGATAACTTTGCCCGTAGCAGGGTTAACGATGTCCTTGTACTCCCCTTTGGATGCTTTCCAATCACCGTCAATTAAGTTCTTGATTTCGACCGGTTCTCTAATGGGTTCTTCCAAAATTCTCATTGTTATCCATCCTTCTTTCAAAAAGTTCGTCTTTTACGAGGGTTTTTCGACTTGCTATCACCTTTCCATTTGATCTTCATGGTCTCTTTTCTGCTGCAATAGCACCAGCCTTCCTTTGAAAAGTGCTTACTCACAACCAGAAACACATACCTGTGTGCTACTCATTTTTTGAGCCGATCAAGATGTTTCGCTTTCCTAGTTCAGCAAAGAATATAGCTGGATCGATCACTGATTCAGGAGGCAAAACACCTCTATCTTTAATATCTCCCCTGGCGATCATTTGAGCACCAATGCTTAATGGGATGCCGATATTCTTGTAGTAGGCTGCTTTTCCACCCCATTCATCCATCGGCGGGTGTTCATTCCAATGGGTAATCTTGATCTCTTTTCCATTTTTCTTCCCGTACACTTCCACGACCAGGCCATATGCCCAGAGCGGAGTTTCTTTTGTCTCCGGCAGTTCCAAGAGCAGGTCATGCATTATATCCAAGGCTGTGGTTTCAACACCTTTTATCGTGATCGGATCCTCACTGTACAAACCTGCTTCCAGCATGACTTTGGCTAATCTCATAGCGTGAGGAGGGAAACATCCCCGAACGGAGACGTTTTTTGCGTTCAGGCTGCCTGGCATCGTCCAAGCTTCTTCATGCGGGATGTAGCATACTTCTTGTTCACCAATCGCCCCAAAGAAGTTTACCTTTTTGATACCTTCAAATGGCCCTGCGTGGACGTATTTGCCATCCTTGAAATACACCCGATCATCATTTTCTGGATGGAACTCATACAGAAAGGTAATCAGAAGGCCAGGAGCCGGCGCAGGACAGCGGAAGGCAGCAAAATAAATCTGGATATCGTCGATCTCATCCATTTGATCCGCAGCATTTCTAGCCATCACATTCGTGGTCCCGGGAGTGGCACCTACTCCCGGTATAAAAATCAGGTCCTTTTCTTTGGCAGTGGCATCATGGCCCCACTGATCTTCATGATCAGAGACATCCAACCCACTTACACCTGCCTCAACACATGCTTTGGTGACGATAAGATCATATTTCCAGGGGAGGCCATTGATAACAACATCAAATCCCGGGAATAGCTTCAGCATGGAACCATAATCATTGGCGTCGAAAAAAACTGCACTTAACCTCGGATCATTCAATTCCTTCACAAGGTCTTCCGCAGCGCCCAGGTTATAATCCGCTACCTTAATCTCCTGAAAATCCGAATACTTCACCAGATCCCGGGTGGTCTCATTGCAAACAGCCCCGGCACCTCCAAGAACTAACACTTTCACATCAAATCTCCTTTTTTTCTCGTGTAAAGGCGGTTCTAGGATTCGTCTTTGGCAGCGATGATGGCATCATTGAAGATATTCAATGTCTCGTTGACATCTTGTTCTGTCAGGGAATAGCACAGGAACCAGGGTTCACGGGCATCACCATCAGGCTGAACACCTCTCTCGATCAGATTAACTGCCAACTCCTCGTATAGATCTCCATCGCCATTGAAGTACTCCCGGAAATCGCGAGGTTCTTCCTCAACACCCAGGACAATCCCAAACATCGCGGGGACACCAATGATCTGATGGGGAATATCTACTTCTGTCAGAATATCGCGCAACCCCTGCATTAAGGCACTGCCGCGTTTGTTGATTGTCTCTATGACTGGTTCTTTTTCAAGGATCTCAAGGGTAGCGATTCCGGCTGCCGCACCGACCACATTGCCTGAATAGGTGCCCCCATGGGCCATCGCACCGGGTTGGATGGTCATCATGACTTCTTCTTTCCCAGCGATAGCAGCGATCGGAAAGCCGTTGCCCAGGGCTTTAGCATAGGTTACGAGGTCAGCCTGAATATTAAAATACTCCTGGGCGCCGCCATTAGCGATCCTGAAACCGGTCTTTACTTCATCAAAAACCATCACGATCCCATACTTGTCGCAAAGCTCTCTGATCTTTTCCAGGAAACCGGGCAGAGGCATAATGCTGGCCGAATTCCCTAGAATGGGTTCAACAAATATGGCAGCGATGTCACCCCATTTTGCATCAACTGTTTCCTCCAGTCTTTCAAAATCATTAAAAGGTAAATTGATCACATATTCGCTGATCCCTTTGGGGATTCCGGATGTGGCGGCAGAATTGATCGGATTTCGTTTAGAGCCCAATGAACGTGGTGCAGCAGACGCTGTGCTGAACATAAAATAATCCAGCATGCCGTGATATTGGCCTTCAAATTTGATGAATTTCTCCCGACCAGTATGAGCCCGGGCGATGCGCAAGGCGTGCATAGTGGCTTCTGTTCCGGAATTGGTCAAGCGAACTTTGTCCACGTTGCACATCTTTATAATGCGTTCACATAGTTCGATCTCATATGGCGTGGTCCAGGCAAAGACAGATCCGCCAGCGATTGCATCCTGAACTTTCTTAACAACGTCCTGGTAACCATGACCGAGGATAATCGGACCAAAGCCAAGGCGATAGTCAATATAGCGTTTATCATCAGCGTCATAAATATAAGCGCCTTCACCACGCGAAGCGATCAGGGTATCATCATCGCCCCAATAGCGGAAATTTGAATTCACTCCGTAAGGCATAACTTCCAGAGCTTCCTTGAATAACTTTTTGGTTTTTGGTCCTTGTATGCTCATCATAATCTCCTGCTAAATCTAATAAATCTTTGTATACCGCATCCCATTTAATGGGAGCAGGGAAGGTTCTGCCCCAGGCCCATTTCATTTGCTTTCCGATACACCTCTGGCAAAATGGCAGCATATTCTCCCCAAATCCCCAGCGCAATGTAAATTATGTTCTCTTCGGGTGATTCCCGGCCAGGCGATCTTTCTGCCACAATATCCGGCCATTCGGCAAAGACGTCCTCAAAATCAAATTTGCCCTGTTCTTTCAGATCCAGGATCTCAGGAATTCGGGGGCTAACATACTTCCAACAATCCACAACAACCTTATCCGCATCGGTGATCACATCATGGCTAACTTCCTGATAGGATCCCAACCGGGCGATAAATACTCCCGGTTTGATCCAGGTTTTTTTGACCAGCTCCTGGCTGCCCGTTGTGACTGTAAAAATGATATCTGATTCTCTAACAACGGATTCCCTTTCGTCGATAGGCACTGCCTTGACAGAAAACCCCAGTGCGGGTTCCAACTCCTCAGCACATGATACTGCTGCGGCGGGGTTGATGTCCACATAATAAGCCTGCTTAAGAGAAAATCGCTCTGCCAGGGCCAATAAATGGAGACGGCCCAGCGTGCCGGCTCCAAATATAGTGACAACTTCAGAATCCGGCCGGGCCAGGTAAGTTGTTGTTACTGTAGTTGATGCAGCAGTCTTTAACCCCGTGATCCAACCGGCCTCCATAAAACAGGCCGGTAATCCAGTTTCAGCATCCATAAGGATCACCGTTGAGGACGTGGTTGGTCTATTGAACTTTTTAGGATTGATGGGGAAGTAGCTGAAGGTTTTTACAAAAGCCAGCGATTCACCCTCTAGATAACCAGAGAATGGCTTAATAAATCCATCTTCCCCTACATTCATATAATATTTATCTCCATTGACCTTACCCGCTGCGTCAGCAATAATCCCTTGTTCTGCCAGATTCACCGCTTCAGCGTAGGTAATGGTCTGCTGGACATCAGCTTCGGTCAAATACAGGATTTCTTTTGGGATAGGCATCAATGTCTCCTAAATATATATTCTCCTCTTGTTTTGAAATTATCTTCATATCGATCTTACATACGGACCTTTTGCAGGCCAACATGCAAACAGGCTACATAATGATCCTTCATAACTTCCACGAATTCTGGTTCTTCAACAGAACATTGCTCGGTTGCGATTGGACAGCGAGGATGGAATCGGCAGCCGTTTGGCGGATCCAAGGGGCTGGGTACTTCTCCCTTTAAGATGGTTCTTGCTCTTCTAAGGCGGGGTTTGGGTATGGGTATGGCCGACATCAAGGCCTTGGTATATGGATGAAGTGGCTTCAAATACAAATCATCACTGGAAGCAAGTTCAACGATTTTTCCCAGGTACATTACGGCTACCCTGTCTGAGATATGCTCAACCACAGAGAGATTATGGGCAATGAATAAATAAGTCAGCCCAAACTCATCCTGCAGATCCTGCAGCAAATTCAAAACCTGGGATTGAATCGAAACATCCAGGGCAGAAACCGGCTCATCACAGATAACGAATTTAGGTTTTAGGGTTATTGATCTCGCGATACCTATTCGCTGGCGTTGACCACCAGAAAATTCATGGGGGTAGCGGTGGTAATGATAATCTTCCAGGCCAACCTTATGGAGGATATCCAGTACCATTTCCGTTCTTTCTTTTGGTGTTCCGATCTGATGGATATTCAGCCCCGCCTTGATCGATTCGCCGATCGGCCGGCGAGGATTTAAGGACGCATAGGGATCCTGAAAGATGATCTGCATATCACGCCTGAGTTTTTTCATTTCCGATCTCTGAAGCTCGAAAACATTCTGCCCTTCAAATACGACCGTTCCGCTGGTGGGATCTAGCAAATGGAGTATGGTCCTGCCAATGGTGGATTTTCCACACCCGGATTCTCCCACCAAACCCAGGGTTTCACCTTTCCGAATAGAAAAACTCACCCCATCAACTGCCTGGACCCAGTTCACGATCCTTCGAAGTACACCTCCGCGGACTGGGAAATATTTCACCAGGTCTTTGACAACAACCAATTCCTCATTTTGATTTTCAATTTTGTCTTGCGTCATATGATTTGCTTTTGATCGACTTGCCTAATATATTGAATAAATCGATTACGGTTTTAAAGGCCCCTTGTGGTCTTCAAAATCTTGGTAAAGCCAGCATCTGACAGTATGATTCGGCAAAATTTCCTCCAAGCTGGGATTGATCTTTTCACAGATCGTTATTCCATGTTTTTTTTTGGCTTTGCAGCGGGGAGCGAAATTGCAGCCAGGCGGCAAATCAACCAGATTGGGGACATTTCCTTCTATGTCCGCCAAGCGTTTTTTGGTCTCTCCCAGGACGGGTATGGAGTTTATCAAACCTCTCGTATAAGGGTGAAGGGGTTTATCAAAGAGAGAAACAACATCAGCTTGTTCCATGATCTGGCCGGCGTACATCACAGCTACCCAATCAGCCATTTCCGCTATCACACCAAGATCATGCGTGATCAGGATCACAGCGGTCCCCATTTTTTTCCGCAGATCCCGAATCAGATCCAGGATCTGAGCCTGGATGGTGACATCCAGGGCGGTGGTTGGTTCATCTGCGATCAAGAGCTCGGGCTCCATGGCCAAAGCCATGGCAATCATCACCCTCTGGGCTTGACCGCCGGACATCTGATGGGGATAGGCGTAGGCTTTTTGTTCCGGATCTGGGATACCTACCGTTCGCAGAAGTTCAACGGATCTTTCCCAGTTTTCCTCTTCATTCAAATCTGCGTGGATTTCAAACACTTCAGCCACTTGGTCACCGACTGTAATCACCGGATTCAGACTGGTTTGGGGCTGCTGGAAAATCATCGAGATTCTGTTGCCGCGAATTTGTTGAATTTCTTCCAAAGGCAATTCCCGTAAATTGGTCGAACCAAATTTGATCTCACCCTCAACAATTTTGCCGGGTTTTCTGATCAACTGCATAATCGACAAAACGGTTACGCTTTTTCCGCAGCCGGATTCACCCACCAAGCCAAGGATCTCTCCCTTTTTGACGCTGAAATCAACACCATCAACCGCCTTCACAACACCATCTTCGGTATAGAAATGGGTCTTCAATCCCTTAATTTCCAATAAGTATTTATCAGAATGTTCAGTCAATGAGTTTTCCTCCCAGACCGGGTTTAATGACAATACTTTTACTATTCATCAATTTGAGCCAGGATCTTGTAGGGATCCAAGGCATCCCGTAATCCATCTCCGATAAAGTTGATAGAAATGATGGCCAGGAAGATCATTAAGCCCGGGAAGATCGCCAACCAGGGATATTGGGAGAGATGTTCCTGGGCATTATCCAACAAATTTCCCCAGCTGGGTGTAGGCGGCATGATGCCAAAACCGAGGAAAGATAAGGTCGATTCTTCCATGATCGCGTAACCGATACCTAGCGTGGATTCAACGATGATCGGACCGAACCCATTGGGAAGGATCTCACTGATGATTATGCGTAAGTTTGACGCTCCCAGCGCTTTGGCAGCTTGGACATATTCCATTTCCCTAAAAGTTAGGAATACAGCCCGAACCAACCTGGCAACAGTCGGCCAGGACAAAACGCCCAATACCAGCGCAATTGTTAACGTGCTGTTGGTTTTAAGAATTGGTAAATCGATCTCGCGCAGAATCGCAGCTAACAGGATCATAAACATCAAAGCCGGAAGGGATAAGGTTGCATCGATGACTTTACTGAGGACACTATCTATCCAGCCGCCAAAATAGCCGGCCATGGCGCCAATTGGCACCCCGATGCTGAGCGTGATCCCCACAACCATAAACCCGACTGTTAAAGATACCCGCCCCCCATAAAGGACTCTTACCAAAACATCCCTGCCCAAGCCGTCTGTCCCAAACAGATGGGTCCAGGAAGGAGATTGGAACCTGTTTTTAATGTCTGAAATCTCAGGATCATAAGGAGACAAACCAGCCAACAAAACAGAAATGATCAGAATGGTCAGAATAACTGCCCCAACCATAGCTCCTGGGTGGCGGCGGAACCTCCTCCAGACCTGGGAAGCCATGGTATCAGGGGGTTTCATCGGGCTTATCTTTTCGTCAGTTTTTTTAGGCATAGAATATCAGAAATCCTCAATGGGTCTTAATCTTTTCAATCATAACGGACACGGGGGTCAAGATAAGCATAGATGATGTCTGCCATTAGATTGCTCAGAATGATCACAACGGATCCCAGAATTAGAACTCCCATTAACATTGGATAATCCCTGCTGGTGGCAGAGTTGTAATACAAGCGGCCCATGCCCGGCCAGGAAAAAATCCGTTCCACAACTATCGCGCCTGTGAACACATAGGGGAAATCTATCATAATCATGGTTATTAACGGTATGAGTGCATTTTTGAGAGCATGTCGGTAAAGGACTTTTCTTTCGCTCTGTCCCTTGGCCCGGGCTGTGCGAATATAGTCCTGATTGATCACCTCCAGCATACTGGAACGCAGAAAACGCGACCACCAGGCCACCCAGCCCACTACCCCCATGGAGACAGGCAGGATCAAATGATTTATTCGATCCACCAGGGAAAACTCTGCTCCAATGGTGAACATCCCTCCCCCCGGCAATAGAGCTTTTCCCGTGACGGGATTGTCCAGGGTCACATAAAATACCAGGATCAGTATCAGGCCCAGCCAGAATTCAGGCATAGCCTGACCCATAAAAGACAGAGTCGTAACAGTGATATCAAAAGCGGAATATTGTTTAACAGCAGAAATGATGCCAACTGGTATGGCCACGATGGCCACAACGATCAGGGTGATACCCATCAGGTAGATAGTATTGGGGAGCCGGTCCATGATCTGTTCCAGGACAGGTTCACGATTCTGAAAGGAGAAGCCAAAATCTCCCCGTAAGACACCTTTCCGTGTTCCGTAACTATCCGTGATGCCATTGCCATCGGTGTCTATCGCCATCCAGTCGTTGCCGGCCAGCCAGACAATATATTGCACCGGCAGGGGTTTATCCAGGCCGAATTGCCGCTTAAGTGCCTCTACTCTTTCACCAGACAAACGTCTTGAACGGCTAAATTGGGCCAGGGGCCCACCAGGCGCGATGTTTATAAGCGCAAAAAGGATAATACTTACTAGTAACAACATTGGGATTGCCTGAAGCAAACGCCGAACGATATATTGTCCCATGTTCACACCTTTTTAGAATTGAATAGGAGAGGGGTTCAATACCCGAACCCCTCTCGCTAATTCAGTCTAGTCAAACATTTCTAATAACTTACTCGGTGACTGTCCAATCAGCGACGTTCCAGGTTAAAATGTCAAAAGCTGTGGGTCTCACCCCTTGCAGCCGCTCTGAAAGGCCAAACATCTCGAGTGTTGAGAAGAGCTCGATTGCCGGTAACTCCTCTTCCAGAATCCAGGCAATATCACAAAAGACTTCCATGCGATATTCTTCATCAACCGTATAGAGCTCATCTATCAACGCTGCAACTTCTTCAGCTTCCTCGCCTGTCCAATTGGCTAAGTTCCATTCGCTATCCTCGGCATAGTAATAGTAATCCCAAAGGTAGCTTGTTGGATCAATTCCCCCATAACCATTGTCCCACATGTCCATTTCGAAATTACCAGACAACTCAATTCCGCCATCCTCTGGTTGTGCCCATAAGACAGCGCCTTCAATGATCTGCAGATCTGTCTGCAGCCCGATGTCTGACCAGGCCTCGGCGATAAACTGTTGTGCAAATTCCAGGGTTTCACCGTATTCAGCATAGATAATGAATTCCATGGTCATTAAGTCGCCTTCTTCAGCATATAGGCAACCGTGGCATTCATTCACGCCGTCGCCATCGGTGTCTTCCCAGCCGGCTTCCTTTAACAACGCCTTCGCTCCTGCTGGGTCATATGCTGGTCGGGGGATTCCACAGCTATCTTCGAATGGAGGTCGGAAGAATTCAGACCAGACAGGTTTGCCAAATCCCAGGAAGATATCATTGATAATTGTATCTACGTCAATCGCCATCCGCAGAGCGTGGCGAACGCGCTTATCAGCCAGGAATGGGTGTGGAGTCTCTTCTTCGCCTCTCGCTTTTGTATTGGGGAATAATTTCATTACCCAACGTTCGGTTGGCGATACTGCATATTTTGTGTTATTGCCTTCTTCCTGGTAAGCAATCGCATTATTCTCAGCAGGCCAGTAGTGCACATCTGCGTCCCCTTCATCCATAATCGCTCTCTTCACAGATTCTTCGGGAACGATTCTGAAAATGACCTCGTCGATGTACGGTTTGCCCGCTTCGTAGTAATTCTCATTGCGGACAAACGTCAGGTGATCATCCGGGATCCATTCTTTAAGGGTATAGGGGCCACTGCTCAAAGGTTGACGGTTGCAATCCCACTCATAATATCCTTGTTCGGCATCACAGAAATGCTCAGCATAGATGAAGAAATCTTCTCCACCGAAGTGAATCGGATATTCAGGATTTGGATAATAATAATTCACAACAATAGTGAAATCGTCTACCTTTTCCACGGTTTCTGTTGCATCTCCTGATGACGACCAAATTTCTGCGGCTTGCATTGCATCCCAGGTGAAGATGACATCATCGGCGGTAACCTGCTCGCCATCTTCCCAGTAGACATCCTGGCGAAGATGCCAGGTAACGGTCGTCTCCCAGGTCTCTTCATCCATGACCACGCCGCCGTTTTCGGCGGTGGGAATTTCAGTTGCTAATTCCGGGTAGTAGTTTCCTTGGTCATCTATTTCCGCCAAAGAAAGCATAACCATCTCACCAATTGCCTCTTCAAAGCCTGTACCAGCGCCGTAGCCATTGAATTCAGCTGGATTATCCGCAATCAGAATCGTGATGCTGGTTTTTGCAGCAGGTTCATCTGCGGGTTCGTCCGCAGGTTCATCCGCTGGCTCATCAATTGTGGGTTGATCGGGCAGCGTCTCCTGGGGTGGAGAACACCCGGCAACAAATGCGGCCACTATGAATAACGTGACCACTAAGGTAATTAATTTGTACCGTCCTAAAAGTGCCATCATTTCCTCCTTGAGTGTTGATTTGGTCAAACTTTCTCTGTACCCTAATAGTGCAGTCTGCTCAAATCATTAACGAGGGACTGATCAACCAATAAATACCTGAACATTCTTCGTTCAGCGCACCTTCAGCTAGACTTCCTGCAAATACCTGCCATAAACCCTCCTTCTCCTATTAATTCCCTTTGCTCAGATCGGTTCAAGGGAAATGTTATTATCCTCAACTCCAGGTGGAAGCCAGGTGTCCAGATCTTTGATCTTGACCGGAAGCAAAAAAGACTGGGTTCGCCGTACACCAGGGATCTTGCCCAATTTTTCTGTCACAAAATTAAACAATTCCTCAATGCTCCTCACCCGGAGAGAGATGCTGACATCACATTCTCCAGTGGAGCAGGCTACATAACTAACCTGGGGGAAATTGGCGGCGATTTCAGCCACTTCGCGGACCTGCCCAGGTTCCACCTCAACAAATACATCTGCCATCACCCCGTAACCCACTTTCTCGGGGTTCACGACAGCCCTGACATTGATAATGCCGTGTTCGGTCAAGGCCCTGATAC
>Ga0136651_10001523_pt1 | contig 12736 bp, 21 predicted proteins | sample Mar14236cmmetaG_FD_94867 | JGI IMG/M metagenome (GOLD analysis project Ga0136651, IMG submission 94867) | Marine hydrothermal vent microbial communities from Guaymas Basin, Gulf of California to study Microbial Dark Matter (Phase II) - Marker... ...
AGGCTATATATAATGGTCCGGCTGCATTCCCGAGGGCCGAATTGATCCATAATCAAAAGGCATACCTTGAGATAAAGGACGACGGCACATCAATACCTGCATGGGCATCAGGTGTATCAGGCGCGATGGTTGCGTTCTGGGGCAAGAAGTTCGAGGGACTACTGTCATAGGAGGTATGAAGATATGACACAAATCGTACTAACCGGAAAAGTGACGACGTCTGCAACCGGAGTGAATGGCGAGATCGTAACGTACAACGAAATGCCGCCTCTTAAGGCGATCAATAAGGGCACAATATCGCCGGGTGCAGCAGCATCTCCGAACATTGCGCTCACAGTCGATTCAGCAAGCCCGACAGTGGCAGAGCACATCTATCTTTCCGACGATAACAAGATCCAGATGAAGCTGACCGCAGAATTGGCAGCAATCGACGTAATTATCCTTGACGCAATCGTCGATGGCGCATTTGTGAGAACGTAGGGGAATCCTCCCCACTTTTTTTTAGATCTCTAAAAGAGTGACGGTGCCGTCAGGCAGAATCTTCATCTCTCCACAGATATGCGTGGCGAGTATCGTGTTATCAACGATGACGGGGATACCAACATCTTTCATTTTTACACAGAAGTCGAAATCTTCACTCATTCCGTGACCAATCACATCGAGGTCTTTGGTCCACCGAAACCACGGGAAAGCTACTCTTTCAAAAACACATCGATGAATGAGCATTAGACCAGCCCCAATGATGTCAACGGTTAGTATTCCGTCACCTTTCCATTCAACGATTGGTGCATATCCTTCTTGATCAGAGTTGTATACAAACGCGTTCCACATCTTTTTCCCATCAATCTCAACATTCTTTTTCGCTCGGTACAGGCCGGACATAAATGGCTTTTGATGTGCTAGCATACGGATGAATGCGTCTTCTGGGCATTTCACATCAGAATCGAGGAAACCAATGTAATCAAAACCGAGGTCGAGTGCCTTTTTCACCAACAGGTTTCGTGCCACATCGACGGTGCCTCTACTATGTACAAATATCTTGCTGCCTGTCGGGAGGACGAGTTTTCTGAAAAACATTGCCCATTCAAGTGTGATCTCGGTTCCACTACGATTTGGGATACACAGCGCTATCTTGTTATCTTCGGACATCAGTTCAGATGTGTCGATCATATCAACTTCCTTCCTTTTTCACGATTGTAATGAGTAATAAGATGTTTTAATGTCTCGGTATTGTTTATATCTCTGCCATTTCCTATTTCGGCTTTTGCCTTTTTCCACACAATCCACGACTCATCACTAAGCACAAATTTTACAGTCGTAGTTGGTTGCGATGGTTTTTTGTGCAGTCTATTGACAACTCTATAGTAGTTTGTAGCCAATCTTCTTTTTGGGTATGAAACATAACGCTCGGTTGGCAAATCATCAAGTGAAACGATTTTACAGATGTTTTTTCGTATCAAAACAAATATCAGTGGTTTATGTTTGGACAATGCTGTAAGACTGTCCATTTTTTGATCGGTGAATGTATATGCGCTTTTATTTCCATTTAGACCACGTACTTCGCAATATATTTCTTTGCCGTCTTTTTCAATCAACATGTCGCACGGTGCATGCCAATTATCTTTGCTATACCACTGTTTTATTACATATCCATTGTTCTCGAGGAACCTTTTGGCTTGTTCTTCGAAAGCTTGTCCTACTTCGATTGGATTAATAATTTCATCCCGTAATAATCGTTTGTTTCTGTTTGCATCGTTCATACGTTGAGATTAAATTTTCAAGTGTTTCAACGTTTTTCGAGCACTTTTCATCACATAGGCTTGATTGTATCATTTTCCATCGTTTCCATAGGGTGGGCGGTAAGTCGATCTTAAGGATTGGCACAATGGTACAATTGTAACACATTGTATATATACTTGTCGTTCAAATCCCATATACATGGCATATCCAGTCGATCCAATGAAAACTAAGTACTGGCCTGAAATATTCGGAGAGGCTGGTATTGTTGCGAATTCTGTATCAGGTACTGAAATAGCGAGTTACAGCAGTTATGATGATTATATCGTACAACTGGTATCACTTGCAACCGGTCCGGAGACAACTGATCACAGTTCGATCCGGGTTAACAGCGATGCTGGTAGTAATCTAATCAACTCGGCGACGGAGGCAAGGTTCTACGCAGACAAGCACGAGGAACTGAAAGTTACTGGTGTTGAATCATTATCGCTGTACTGCTACGCTGTAGCATCGACACCAAGCAATGTTCAGTACCGATATGGAATTAGAGTCACTAAGCCTACAGTATATGAGAAACTGATGCTTGACATTCCGCTGACTGACGAAGAAGAAATTCTGAATACCAAGTTTGCGGTACAGAAGAATATCCAGGCAGGAATCTTATCCGGGAAGGCAACACCACAGTTCTCGAAGATATACGAGGTTGCGAAGCGTCTCACAAGTATTGCGGATGTGAATCCAACAGTCGGACAAGAAATCCACCCACTCACCGGACAAAAGGTCGTATTACTTTCGATTGCAGTAGATGAGGGACCTGCTGCAAATCAGGTGTATGTTAACGTTACCAGGGATGGAGAACAGGTAATGCGGATGGACACATACGGATTTCAGCAGACCATCATAGACAACGTCGGAGGGACAACTTATGTAGCACAGTCGAACTACGAGATCCCTCTATATGTCGTTGCGACCGATAAACTGAGGGTATGGGTAGAGAACACCGTTTCACTCGCAGGAACTCCACTAAATGTCCGATATAAATACGGCGTAGCGCCACTGACAATCGCAGAAAAGATCAGATGGGGACTATCGTTGACGGATTCAGAAAGCGTGATCGCTGCTGAGTTCGATCTTACTGACTCGGTACTCGCTGGCGTGGCGTAGGCGGTATAAATGAAAGAAACATCATTTGAGAGGCATCTAGAGTTTGTAAACGAAGACACAATAGCCGCCAATGATGAGGTATATCTGTATATACAAGATGATGATGATTGGGGGCTAAGGGTTCCAGCTGATTCTGGGTATGTGAAGAATGATGGTCCTGGTGAATTGATCATACTGAACTCAGATGATGGGGAACATTATACTAAGGAGATGACTGTGAAGTCCGGAGAACAGTTAACCTGGGAAAACGATGATGATGTGTGGAATCATACGGTACATATCATCGCTGATTCTTCAGGAGCCTCTTATCGGGCACGTTTTGCAAGAAGCAGGTGGTAGAATGGTGTTTGATTTAATACCAGTCGAGATGAGATTCCCTAGTGTGATAACGATCGTACTTTTTTCGGTCGGGATGCCATTTTTCTGGTACCTACATCGAAAAATCACAAATTTAGAGGACATTGTGATAGCAAGATGTATTGACATAGAAAAGATTGGTGAACTCGTAAATAATCTAGAAGATATGACCAAGTCGATTAAAGACGACAATCGTAGAACAATTGATTGGATACGTGATGAAAATTCAGCACAATGGGAGCGTGTTGAGAAAAATATGGCTGAAATACGCCAAAAGCTTTACAAAGGTGGTTGAGATGGTTAAATTAGCGCTACATTCAATAGCATACGAAGCAAAAACCTTAAATCTGGCTAAAGAGGGATATACAGCATTCTACGTCGATGTTACAAATGGAAGCGATGCACATGATGGAGGATCATGGGCGCAAGCGTTTGCAACTATCCAGCACGCCATCGATGAGGCAGGAAGCTGGTGTAAGATATTCATCAAAGAAGGCACGTATGCTGAGAACGTTGTGATCGATACCGAGCACATACACCTAATTGGAAACGACAAAGCAACAACGATTATTACACCGACTACTGGTTATCCGGTGGTTGTTACGGCAAATGATTGCACAATCGAGGAGATATATGGTAAGGCTGTTGAATTGGGAGCCACGTGTTTCAGCATAGGTGGAAACAACAACACTATTCATGATTGTTTGGTGGAAGGTTCTGCTCTTGGATTATCACTTGGAGTAGCATTGACCGGTGAACATTGTAAGGCGTATAACATATACAACGTTGCAGATATTTATATAGGACTGTACACGTCTGGGAAGTACAATAATATCTATAAATGTCTTATGGATACCCCGTATACTGGTGTTCAGGTTATCGGTGATCGTTGTAGAATATTCAACAATGAGTTCAGAAACTGCAAAGCCGGTGGATATGGCATCGATACAAGCGGTGATAATAACTCGATATACCACAACAACCTTGTCAGCAACAACAAGTATACGAAAGACACCGGTACTGGCAACGATTGGTTTGAGAACTATTACAGCGACCACACGACTGACTCAGACAACGATGGACTGGCAGACACCGCACGTACTGAAGAGGGAGCGACAGACTATCACCCAGTATCGAAGAGGAACGGATGGGAACAGGAGTCTATCGGGAACGTAGCAGTATCAGGTACTGCTGTTGGTGAGACTCAAGTGAAAGTTTTGTCGGTTACATCAGCAGCTAATGCCGGATCAGATACAACACTTGGAACTGTGACCACTCAAGGATGTATCATACAAGGCATCGTAATCCACGCAGACGCAGCACAGACCGCGGACCTAACAAGTTGCCCGGTGCATGGTGGTGCATCGAAGGTGCTGACGTTCATATCAGCAATTGATGCAACACAGGCAAACCTTAGCGCAGAGAACAAGCAAGTCGGATGGGATGGTGAAGTATACTTGCCAACAGGATCGACGATTGTGATGGTGCATAATGGCACAGGAGCGACTGCACTGGATCTAACGGTGTCGATAAGGTACAGATCGGCAGTTAGCGGAGGGTACTTAGCATGACGATATATAAAGACGGAACAAATGAAGCGATAGAAAAATCCACTGCAAGCGTACAGGACTGGACTGCTGTTGCACAGAACACGATAGCAAAGTCGGCTGAAGTAGACTTGTCGGACGTATACAAGTCGATCCTGCACATCCAAGCAGCTCTTGATACGACTACCGCCCACACGGGTACACGTTTCCTCGTGCAAATCTCTGGATCGGAGTCAGGAGATGAAGACTGGCAGGATTGGGTAGACTTCGTTGCGCTGATTGGCACGGCAGCGACTGACTTGATAGAAGATAATCCACTTGCAGCAGGAAGCACAGACATTACGCTAACTGGGCATGCACTTACGGTGCTCGGAAAGCACCTGTTCATCGAGGATTCTACGCTCGCAGATTCCGAAATAGTACTTGAGTCTGCGCAGGCGACAAACTCAGTATCAATTCTTAGGGGTACGACAAACGCCCACGCTGTAAACACAGCGATCTTCAATGTCGCCATGAATCAGAATATAACACTCCCATCATCAGCGGTCAGGGCACAGCTTGTTGTAGACAACTCGTATGATGCAGATGGATCGACTCTGAACTACAAGTTGAGAATCAGTAAGGTAATCGGAGAGTGAGAAGATGGCACTTGTAGCAACTACAGCGAAAGCGAGAGTAGTTAATGTTCAGCCCGGACTATGGAATATCGTGATTCATGTCGAGGTTCGGGATAATGGAACGGTGGTAATCGACAAGGAATACTCGGTTTTTTATCGCTCGGGTGATAAACTCGGTGACAAAGTTTCAAAATTTGTCGATATTATTCAACCTGATATAGATAAATATGTCAGCGAACAAATAATATATAACAGTGGTGCTCTTACACTGCTTACAAATGCTGTAAAAAACAAACTGGATTTGGAGAATTCGAAATGACCTGGTTCCAAAAACCACCTCTCGGCACGCCACTTGATTGGGGGAATTCGCTAAACAAAGGGACAGTCCTTCATCTTGCTATTAACGAGGGACACGGCGATAAGGTCAACGATCTGTCGCTGTACGGTAATCACGGAACATTGAACGGGTGCACCTGGGATGATGGGGGAGTGAGGTTTAACGGAACTTCTGATTATATTAATTGCGGGAATAGAGCAAGTTTGAATTGTGATGCAATTACGATTTCGGTATGGGTGAAATTATTAAAATCTTGCAGCTATGCTTCACCGATTATCGACAAAGTCTTTCTAAAAGGAGGTAAGTTAAATGGATATGGAATATCGGATTGTGGGATATTTGAATTTGGCAACGGTACCGATAATTTTGAGATAAATCCCGGGCTGTCATGGGATCATAATATTTGGTATCACTATGCTATAACCTACACAGACGGAAGAATAGATTTCTATCGAGACGGCATATTAGTAAAAACAGACACGTCAACCAATGGAAATATCGCAGCAAATGTGCGTTATCTCTTTATTGGGTGTAGGGGCGGGGCAACAGTATATTATTTCCACGGCTCCATAGGAGAAGTCCGCATCCAAAACCGCGTTTTATCTCAAAAAGAAGTGAAAAGCTATTATATAAATCCGTGGCAGGTATATCTTGATGATTGAGAGATAATATTTATTAAGTAGAAAGAAACCATTGAATTAAAGGAGAAATCGATATGGATCCATATTGGTACGCACTTGCGTGCGTCGTAATTGGCGGAATACTCGGTGTAGTTATTCCGTATCTGTTCAAAGTGATGGACAGCGAAGTGGAGTTCAGCTACAGTTATTTCTATGGGCTATGTATGTCTATGGTGGTTGCTGCAGTTGCGCTTATCCCTGAGCAAATCGGAGAACTCACGGGACAAATGATCACGATGCTGGTGTTAGCGGGTTTCGGTATTCAGGCCGGAGCAAACTTGGTCACATCGAAGATAAGAAAGGGGATCAACGAACGAAATGTCTGAACCGATTCAACCGACGCCAATGCCGCAGCCGATGACACCAACAACGCCGGGACAGCCGGAAGTAAAGCCGAACAAGACATTAGATACGATCTTGGTAATCGGCGCTCTTACCGGAACATGTGAGTCTATCGACGATAAGCATGGAAAAAACGCGTGTCGCCACGTGTTAGAACCACTAGAGAACAACAAGGCAGACCCGATTGAGACGCTGGCGGACATGATGATCTTGAATCCAGGTGAGTTTGACGGGATCGTCGATCGACTTAACAACTTGATCGAGAAGGCAAGTGATAGAGCCAAAGAGAAGGCAGAAACACTAAATGCCACGTGAGAAGACTGTTAAGATCGATCTACGCATATCAGAGCGAGACGTAAAGCGACTGAACGAAGTCATGAGGATGGGTGACTGGAACCGTTCGGAAGCTTTACGGTTCGTTTTAAATTTTAGTTACCTGGTAATGGAGATGTTGCCAGCAAAGCTGTTCGAAACATTCATCGATGAGTTAGATACATCGATTGATGAAGAAGTAGGGTAAAACATCGTTTTTGTCGCACATTCATATATATGCCATAGTATACCTTGTTGTTATTGAACCCGCTCTGGGAGTGGGGTACAAATAAACAGGAGCTGAATCAAATATGGCACATCTAACAAAGGCAGACTTCACATCGAAGAGTGTAACATCGTCACTGATGTTAAAGAAAGGCGGTGGATCTGGTGCTGGGACGTATACCCGATCAAGGAAGAATATGGTTCAATCGCCGAACTTGCTTAGATGGTTCGACGTTGTATCAAGTGCAATGAAGGCGAACTGTTCACAGAGCGATCACTGCACTGGTAACGCGGCACTTGTCGGCAAGACGGCACCTGATGGTAAGCCGTACAGGTCATGTGACCTTGCCGAGAGGAGAGCACGGCTTGAAGGCGCACGAACCTGCGCGAAAAGTACATTAGCATCTGCGTGATACACAATAGAATAGGGGTATCTTCCCCTTTTCTCTCTTCTTTGGTATAGACGTTGGCTGGAAACTGTGAAAAGTTTCCATCTTAACCAAACTTTTTTACAAAACATTTATATCATATAAGATAGCATACTTTAAATTGGTGCATCAGTGTATCGATGAGAGAAATGGGTAGATTCCCCTGTTTTACGGATAGTTATCATGACTACAAAAAACACTATTTCAGAAGGTAAGCGAGTCTATGAGACTATAAGACCATCGCTTGAGCTCAAGTTTCCAAATCAATACGTTACTATAGATCCGATATCAAAAGAATATTTCATCGATAGGGCATTTGGACAGGCTATAGCGAAGGCGCAGGCGAGGTTCCCGGGAAGAGAGTTCTATAGCGTACAGATAGGAAAAGATACAGCAATGTCTATGATGAGGTAACCACATGACGATATCTCTACCTAAAATCGTTGCAGCAATCGACAAACATAACAGCGTGCGCATAGAGTCAGAGATAATTGGAATATATAAAACTGTAGGAGTCAGTTCAGTCTTCGATAGTGGTTTCTCTGGAGACCTTGTTATACCAACATCTATGGCGGTTGATATAGGACTTAAGACCGGAGGAGTAGCAGAGGTAGAGCTTGCGGACGGATCGACGATGGGTGTTGAGGTATATGTTTGCAAAGTTAAGATTGGAGATATCACCCAGGAAGCAGCAACTATTATAATGGGCGGAGAAGTGCTTATTGGAATGGGTCTAATGATCCCATTTGATGTATGCCTAAGAGCAGGAACATCAGAGGCGATAATTGAACCAGAGCCAGGGTATGCAGACTTCGTTGGAGTGTTGCATAGACTAATAGGAGCATAAAATGGCTGTTACTTTAGAGTGGATTAGAGATAATTACGACAATAATCCGAAGAATCGTTATATAGATAACGCAGAAGTCAGTATGGCGAGTTTTGACGAGAGTCGTAGAACGATAACAAAAGAACAGCTTGATGCTGTAGTAAATGCGTGGGAAAACCACGTATTATTGCCAGAATATACTAGTACCATCAATGAAGTTGATGGATATCACACTGTCCAGATACATATACCAACCGGAGCGACATTAGAAGTAGATGGAGTTGAAGTAATATGAAAAGGGGTGTATAAAATGGCTGTTACATTGGAATGGGTGCGAGACAATTATGATAAAGATAAGGATCGATATATCAATAATGCTGAAGTTAGTTTAGCTCAATTCGATTGGTCGAATGGAACGATTGACAACGAGCAGATTAGCATGGTAGAGTTTATATGGTCCACCCATACATTATTACCGGAGTATCAAACATCAACTGAAATAACCTGTAGTGGGGCAACACCACATTTTCCATCGGGATGCGCTTTGCTGAAACACTATGACGCTGATGGGGACGGTGTCATATCATCCGACGAAATGATTTCAGCTCGCAAAGATCGAGACGATACACGCCGTGGGATCGCAGATTTGTTGACCTCGGAAGAATATAACTTTGTACATTCAGCGAGGGATAAACTGTCAATAAATGCGCTTTGTCCTGATTGCACATCGCAATCGACACCAACTTTATGTACACCAGGAGAGAAACGATGCTACAACGAAACAACAGTAGAGACATGCCACTATGACGGATCTGTATGGAATCGTCAAACATGCCCATCAGGATATTCCTGTATAAATGGCGAGTGTGTAAAAACATCAGAACCGGTGCCAGTGTGCACACCGGGCGAAAAGGTGTGCACAAGCGAAAAATACAGGAAAATATGTAAATCAAACGGAAGCGGTTGGACTTACTCGTCGTGTCCATCAGGGTACAAATGTGAAAACGGCGAGTGTGTAAAAACATCAGAACCGGTGCCACCGCCAAACATGGAGACGCGCACAGTAGAACTATCAGAAGGACGATACGATATACAATCATCGTTGAGTGGATATGAAACACTAACAGCAACGATTAACGTTAACCCAAGCAATGTGACTTGTGTCAGCGGGCCATGTGGTGGTTCTGGCACCCCTCGTGTTGAGACAAGTGGATGGACCGTCACAACGTATTTGGAGGAGAGCACATCAGCAACAAATCGATGCGATTGGATATCTGGAAAGGATACATCAAAGGTTGCATTCATTTCGGAGATGGTGTTAGCATACAACGATCTAAAAGACATTGGGTTCGTTCCATCCGCTTCGGAGATCAGCAATGCCGTGTTGATGTATAATAATTTAGGAACCCCAGCAAGTCTTTGGGGGTGTTAATAATGACATTAAGAACAAATGGATTGGACTGGCTGGCTCAGAATGCTGGATCTGGAAACTGTTTCGCATCGAGCGGGATAAGTTATAGGGATGCAGATGGTGTATTACATACAGGAGGGACGAAAGATGTTGTAAATGCGTTCAATACTGCGCATATGGTAGGCGAGGATACCACAACAATAATCGCCGGTACGAATTACAACGAGTTCAAGGCAATCAACGATGGTTATGATCTATCGGTGAGTGATGTTGGCGAAGCAGCGGATAGAGAGACATCTGGAGGAACATATACACAGTATTGCTACACCGGTGCGACTGCATGTACACCAGGAACCAGACGATGTAAGAATAGCACAACTATCGAACAGTGTAGATCAGATGGTAGTGGGTGGTATGACGTTCGAACTTGTGGTTCGGGATATACCTGTCAAAACGGGTCATGTGTAGAAGAATCTGAAAAGCCTGAAACCGGCCCAATGGAAGTATACATCGGAGGCGGATCAGATTGTCCCTCCAACACTCCATCAGTTACTATAGATGTATCTGAAGCATACACGTTTTTCAAGTCAGAGCCGTATGAGTACATAGGAGTAGGCGGTATAGAAGTACATAACGAGAGCAGCGAGTGCAAGGCATACTTTGTGTGGGAAGTTCGTGTATGGGATGGTTATGGATATACGTCATGCCCAACAACGGTGCCGGAATTACAAGAGATCACGAGGTACTTAGCTGAAGTAGGTGATAAACCTATATCGTTGACGAGACTTTACGCAAGCGAAACAGCAGAGGTATGGGGTTCATTTGAAGTTCCAGCTGATATGGAAGGCGAAAAGACGATATGCCTATCGCTGTGGGGTAACTTCGATCGCGATGCGCTAATAGCAGAACTTAACGTTGAAGGATATTATGATAATCCATGAGGGGTATAATAATGCCTAAACTACAAGTCAGAGTCATAAAGCTGCGACCAATAGTAGCAGAGACTGGGCCGATAGGGGCAACAGCCACACCTACACCTGAACCTGTTAATATAACCTCTGCTGGTGAATTCCCAAGAAAACACCAAGAATTTGTAGATCAAGTACGAACGTTTGACCGATGTTTTAAGGCATCAGAGATCACAGGGTTCACAATGGAAGAATTGTATGATCATCTGGTAGTTGCTTTACAGGATAACATAATAGTGCAGGATGGCGACAGATATTGCAGTAGCCAGGTTGCGTATGAGATGAAAACAAAGACGCAAGGATACACGTATAAGAGTGGACTGAAGCCTCAGACATACGGATTTAATCCGGTATTGTGAAATGCCAGTCATAACACAGATTCTACTAAAGTTCACAGCCAAACATGATGGGTTAGTCAAGGTACTCCAAAATGAGGTAAACCGTTGTGGGTGTCTTGATCTTGTCACCGAGTCGAAGAAACTACAAACTCCGGTCGATCATTTGCTAACAGTGATGCGATCCATCGATGGGGTCACTTGTAATGACGATGGAATGTGTTGTGCTGCCGATGTTCAGTCATTCGCAGACAAGTTGAAGAAGTTTAGGAGTGAAACGTAGCATGGCGACGTGTGATAACTGGTTTTGGGCGGAAGATCAAGAGGGAGATGCGCTACCAGGTAATGTTAGAGCTTCGATATATTTATGGAAAGATTCAAAATGGAACTTGGTTGGTGATGCATGGATACATCCGACGTCTGGAGATACTCTAACACTAACAAAAGATTCTAATTACAAAGCAGTTCCACTTACAGATTTTAATGGGTATATAACACCGTCTGATGAGACATGGATGGCATGTGACAGGGATATAACATTCGTGTACGAAAAGGTGATCTGCACACCAGGCGATACGAAATGTGTTGGTGATAATGTTTACAAATGCAATAATACAGGCACAGAGTGGAGATTTTCAAAGAGTTGTCCAGGCGGCTGCAGTAATGGGGACTGCGTAGAAGTGCCGATAGGTAATGGACTGACTATCAATGTAGCTACTGGGTTGGCAACTAAAACATTACTTGTAGCGCATGTAACACCGATAATTGGAACTGACCTCTGGTATTGGCCACAAGCATTTGATTACGTTGGCGGAAAGTGGTACATGGTAGATCCATCGATAAAGTACCGGGTTGAAGTTGGAAGCGTCTTTGAGACCATACCAACGTTTAACAAGACATACGGGACAGGATCATTCGCTGATGAGATACATTGTGTCGTACTCGCTGAAGGAGAAGGTGGCATTGGAACACTAATTTTCAAGGACGAGGATGTTTTTCAACTTTTTGACGACGCCCCAACCGAGATTTACTTATCATCTACGTCAAACGATGTGATCACTGAGGCGATCATGGGTCCAGTGTGTGATTTCTTCGATATTCGGAGAGGGAGCGAATGTGATGCATTCTGGGCTGAATTCTATGATCCCGTGTTCGTAGCAAACTTTGTGAGCATATCGACCACTGGAAAAGACACTCTTGGTAACGAAAGAGAACTGACGGCATTTGATAAAATAGCGTTGCCATTTGCAGTTGCTGGTAGTCTGCCTGGTCTTAGTTTGCTACCGTTTGGTGCAGTTGTGACCAAGGGGCTTGGCACCATATCGAAGACTGGAGCAAAGTTCGGCGACGATGCTATGCGAATGATGCTCGACTTTTCGATGGATGCAGCGAACAAGGTGAGCACGAAAGATACATGGTATTTCCTCGATGCGATTGGTCAGGTCACAGA
>Ga0136651_10001527_pt1 | contig 12732 bp, 9 predicted proteins | sample Mar14236cmmetaG_FD_94867 | JGI IMG/M metagenome (GOLD analysis project Ga0136651, IMG submission 94867) | Marine hydrothermal vent microbial communities from Guaymas Basin, Gulf of California to study Microbial Dark Matter (Phase II) - Marker... ...
AAACAAAAGATAAATGAAAAAAAGAACTCTAATCTCGCTCATCATCACACTTTTTTCAATTGCCTTGATCTATCTTTATCTGAATTTCCAATCACCTTCTACCCATATCATGATGTCCGTCAGGTTTCCAAGATTAATGCTGACTTTCCTGACCGGATTCATTTTAGCAGGAGTCGGCTTCACTTTCCAGGTCATGCTCAATAATCCTCTAGCAGAACCATACATTTTAGGAATTTCATCCGGAGCAGCCTTCGGCAGCATTTTAGCAGGAATTTCCGGATTATTCATTTTAATGCCATTAATGGGATTTGGCGGAGCAATCCTGACCATGATTTTAGTCTGGTATCTCTCCCATCTCGGAGGATTTTTCAACAAAACAAAATTACTGCTTTCCGGAATCATTATCGGCATGTTCTTTTCAGCCCTGATCTCGCTTCTGATGTATTTCAACCAGCAGGATATCGGCAATATCATCAATGTTCTGATGGGAAATTTAGGAAGGATCTTCAGTAACAGCGAATGGAAAATTTTCCTCTTTGTATTTGGAATTTCCATTATTCTGATGACTTATCTATTCACTCTTTCCAACAAATTGAATATTCTGACTACCGGAGACCTGGTAGCATCAAGTTTGGGAATCGATATAAAAAAAATAAGAAGGAAAATCTTTGTCGTAAGTTCGATTCTGACGGGAATAACGGTTGCTTATGCCGGAATTATCGGTTTTATCGGGCTTGTCGTTCCGCATTTGATCAGGATGATGTTTGGAGGAAATAAACGGTTCAGTCTTATCTATTCGGCTTTCGGAGGTGCAGTCCTTCTGATTTTCTGCGATTTTCTGGCAAAACATATCGCAGTGATCGAAATTCCGGTTGGAGTTGTAACCGCTTTTCTCGGATGTCCGTTTTTCTTGTTTATCATGGCAAGAAGTAAGTGAAAAAAAGGGGCAAGGAACAATGTACAAGGAGAAAGGGAGAAATGGAAAACTTTTCGAATGGTTAAAAACCTTCGCAATGGTTGAAACTGTGAAATCAGTTGAAAAAGTTTAATTGGAATAAACTGGTAAATGGAAAAACATTATTTCCAAACGCTAAAAATCAACTAAAACATCGTTCCCAAAATCCGTTTGGGAATAAAAAAATAAATAGTTCTTTAATAGCTTTATAGTGTGGGATGAGATAAAAGTATGAAAACTTGAGTTAAGTTCTACGGCAACTGCCGGCTGACTTGTCTTAAGTTTTCTAATCCATTGAAATATTTCAGATTTCCCTAACTTCTCTTTGTAAAAGAGTAGAAATGCTGATGGATACAGCGATTTTATGTTTCCATGTTTTCCCCTCTATTCTCAAGAGAGGGATTGGGGGTGAGTTCAAAATTAAATCAACAAATTTATCTACATCGTGATCTTGATTTCCTTGATCTCTTTAAATTTCTCCAAATGTTCCCGGATTTCTTCTGCAACATTATCACGATGAATATCAAATTTCGGAATCTCGATATCGATGACAGCAACTCCTTCTTCGAAACCGGCATATTTGACCATCTTTAGCGTAACGATATCTTCTCCAACTTTAGGATAGATGATCTTTTTTAATTCCTCGATGATCGTATCTTTGGAAAATTTATCTTCTTTCGCCAGATGATGTTTGATCTCATAATTCTTGATCGCATGATGCAGAGTATCGACTGCCAGAACGGAACAATGCATTTTTACAGGGGGAAGACCATCAAGTGCTTCAGCAGCTCCTTTCCAGGTTATTTCTTTTGCTTCCTCGATTGTTTTTCCTTTTGCCAAATCCGTGATAATAGAGGCAGTTGCGATATTGGAAGCACATCCATAGGAAAGAAATTTAACATCATCAATAACATTATTCTCCGGATTGACTTTCAGAAAGATCGAAACCTGATCTCCACAAGCCGGACTTCCTTCTGTTGCTTCCGCATCCGGATTTTCCATTTTACCAACATTATGCGGTTTCATGAAATGATCTAAAACCTTCTGTGAATATTGCATTTATTTTCTCCTTTTTATCGTAAAAAAATTTGCCCAATTGTCTAGATATTTATAGATAACAAGTTGGCAACTTGTTTACAATACAAATGATCTAAAACCTTCTGTGAATATTGCATTTTATTTTCTCCTTTTTTTGTAAAACAATTTGCCCAATTGTCTAGATATTTATAGATAACAAGTTAGCAACTTGTTTTACAATACATTACCAATCAGGGGATTAGTAACGATGATAACGATGATAATTTCCAATTTCTAATTTCTAATTTCTATTATCTTCATATAACGGACTTCTCGATCTCAATTCTTTCACGATCCCAGCAAGTTTCTCAACTGTAAAATCTATTTCTTCCATCGTATTATATCTGCTCAAAGTAAATTTGATCGAACCATGTGATTGTTCATGTGTTCTTCCCAAAGCCATCAAAACATAATTCGCTTTCAAACCTTGCGATGCACATGCACTTCCCGTTGCCACAGAAATACCGTTTAAATCCAGCATCATCATGATCGACTCCCCTTCGATGTATTGAAAAGAGACATTGATGTGATGAGGTGCTCGTTTTTCTCCTCTGGCTCCATTCAAAGTTGTGTATGGGATTTTCTCTTCGATTTTTTGCAAAAGGTGGTTTGATAAACTCCGAATCTTGGAAGTGTTTTCTTCAAAATTATCAAAAGCAAGTTCAACAGCTTTGGAAAATCCGGCAATCGAAGCAACACTGATTCCTCCTGTTTCCAGATTATCAACACGATTGATGCCGTGTTTAAATTGAGCGAGTTGAATTCCTTTCCGTTGATACAAAGCCCCAACACCTTTTGGTCCGTGAATTTTATGAGCACTGATTGACATAAGATCAATTCCGAGTTCTTGGACATTTATGGGAATCCGGGCATACGCTTCACAAGCATCGACATGAACAGCGATTTTGTGATCAGCAGCATCTAATATATCCTTGATTTCTTTGAGCGGTTGGATCGTCCCAACCGTATGATTTGCAAGAGTTGTCATGAACAGAATGGTATCTGGTCTGATCGCTTTTTTTAATTCTTCGAGATCGATGAAACCATCCCAGTCTGCTGGAAGATAAGTTACTTCAAAACCGCTTTTTTCAAAGAAAGCAGCGTTGGTCAGCAAATCAGGATAGTCGATCACGGAGCAGATGAGGTGAGTTCCTTGATGAGCATTAGCAGAAAGAAATCCTTTGATGGCGATGTTATTGGCTGATGTACCACCGGTTGTGAAATGGATTTCGGAAGGTTTTGCACTCATCGAATCTGCTACGGTTTTCCTGAAACTTTCCAAGTCTGCAGCAATTTTTTCACCTTTAGCGATAAAAGTTCCGGGCAATTGGAAATCCTCTTTCATGTATGGCAACATTGCATCAATCACTTCCGGAGCAGGTTTTGAAGTTAAGCAATTATTAAAATATATCTGATTCATTTTCTTTCCTTTTGGAATAAAACATCCATTATATTTTTTTGGAGACGAATTCGTTGTTTAGTAATAACATGATTATTGTACTCCATAATTAGAAACAATTGCATCCAACTTTATAGACTCGAAATAATTTTCGATATGATCTATTATCTCATCCCAGAGTTCATGAAAACCACAAGGAAAACCGGAACAATAATCGATTCGGGCTTTATCATCAACACAAAATTTCGTAGAAAAACTATCATCAACAGCCTTCATAATATCTTTCAGCGATATTTCGGAAATGTCTTTATTCAGGAAATATCCACCTTTTGATCCATGTACACTTTTTACTAATCCGTTTTTCTTTAATTTCCGGAAAAGTTGTTCTACATATTTGATCGGGAGGTTCTTATCATAACATAATTCCGATATAGAAATCGGCTTTCCATTCGATTTGATTGCCAGTTCGGAAATGGCTCTGACAGCGTATCCGGTTTTCGTCGAAATCTGCATTCTCAACCTCCATTCAGGATAACATATTAAATTAGTATGAGATGTCAAATTATTTGTTCTTGATGTGAGATTTAAGGAAAAATTCAGCCGCGAAGAGCACTAATAAACATGAATAAAAATTGAACACCGAAATGTACAGAAAAAGAAAATAAAAACTCTGTGATCTTTGTGTCTTTGTGGCAAAAAAGAAAAAACTATGTTAAAATTAAAAAATATTTCAGCAGGATATCAAGATAAAACTGTAATCCAAAATCTAACTTTGGATTTCAAAAGGGGAGAATTCTGCGCCCTTTTAGGACCTAACGGAGCAGGAAAATCAACACTATTAAAGGCTTTAATCGGTTTTCAATCCATAGAAAAGGGTGAAATTCTATTGAAGGATAAACCTCTTAGAAAATGGAATAAAAATTATCTTGCACAAGAGATTTCCTTAATTCCGCAAGATTTCAAACTCCAATTCGATCATCATGTTTATGATCTCGTCCTCATGGGAAGATTCCCTTATCTCGGATACTGGCAGAATTATACACAAAAAGACAGGGAAATTACGGACAGGATTTTAAAACAACTCGATCTCTTCAAATTAAAGAATAAGATGTTTTCGCAATTATCCGGAGGAGAGAAAAAACGAGTTTCCATTGCCCGATCTCTTGCTCAACAAACGGAAATAATCCTGATGGACGAAGCCTTTGCGAATCTGGATATAAATCATCAATTGGAAATTATGCAACTCCTTTCCGAAATTAATCACGAATATAAAAAAATGATCATCCTTGTTTCTCATAACATCAATCTGGCTGCAGATTACTGCGATAGGATCATTATGATGAAAGAAGGAAAAATAATTGCTGATGGAAATCCTGAAAATACAATAAAGTCGGAAACAATCAGAGAACTTTATGGAACAAATTTGAAAATCGTAAAAAATCCCCTTTCCGGTAAACCTAATCTCATCTATCCCGGAAAATAAAAATGAGCCATCAGACTTTGCTTCGCTACAACCTGACAAGCCGAGATCACCGAAATATACCGAAAAGACAAACAAGTGAATCTATGCTTCCGTCTATAGTCGGACTTCGCTCTGTGTCTCTGCGGCAAAAAAAAATTAATCTTCAATTATCAGTTATCAATCTTCGATTCCTTGTTTTCTGTTTCCTTTTCACAATACTTTTAACCTCTCTTCACAGCCTTGAAATTTCCGGAAAAATAGTTAATGACCAAAATTTACCGCTGGAAAATGTCATCATTACAACAGAAAGTAAAACCGCAATTTCAAATAGATCCGGTTTTTTTGATCTTGATCAAGTTCGGGAAAATGAAAAAATAAAAATTCATAAGATCGGTTTTGAAGAATTAGAATTTTTTGCAGATAAAATTCCTCAAAAAATCATTCTCAAGAAAAAAGCGATCGAAATTTCAGGAATGGAAGTTGTTGAAGAGCGTTTCAAACAGGTTCTAACAGAAACCTCAAATAAGATCGTTATCAAAGTTGAGAAAAAATCAGAGAATAATGCTGCTGATATTTTAAAAGAAACTCCGGGAATTTATATTCAGGGTGTCGATCTTCCGGGTGAACGAAAAACAGTTTCTTTACTCGGTCATAAATCTAAACACACTCTAATTTTGCTGGATGGAATTCCTCTCAATCCGTCCGGGCAGGATTTTGATCTTTCGACCATTCCTGCTGAAATTATCGATAATATCGAAATTATCAAAAATAATGCTCAATTCGGTTCCGGATCGATGGCTGGAATTATTAATATCAATACGAAAAAATCTGATGGAAGATTCAGCCTGAAAACCGGACAGAAGATCGGATCATTCGGTCTTTCTAAAACTTATGCGAATTTAAGTATTTCCAATCGATATTTCTATTCTTATTTGTATGCAGCCCATAATTCCACCAATAATGATTTTCTATTCAACAATCAATCCGGTTTGGAAAACAATCTGAAAAATAATGATAAAAGTGTTCAGGATTTGGATTTCAGTATCGGTTTGAATTCATTTCCGATGGAAATCGAATATGGTTTTGATATTCAGAAATTCTTCCGAAAATATCTCTCACCCGAGAACATAACTATTTATGATAACAGCAAGTTGGAAGGATCAACAAATCGTCATAAAATCCATTTGAAAAAGGAATTTTCTAAAATTAATCTTATTTCCAATCTTTTCTATTTTAAAGACAGATCATCTTATGATAATACGGAATCAAGTTGGTTTCAGATCTTGAACCATCATTTCAGGAATTCTCGCGGGATTGACACAAAAGTTAGTTTCAAAAAAGAAATCATAACCTTCGATCTTGGAACTTCCTACAAATATGAAGATTTTGCATCTGAAAATGAGACCAATCCCAATGCTAATATAGAAAAAAAATATCGGGAAAATTATGCTGGTTCAGGAAATGTAAAATTCACAAAAGATTTTTTCCCTTTCACTTCGGATTTAATCTTATCATCAAGAATCGAAAAACATAATAATTTTGGAAATTTTATGACATACCGTTTTGATACAGATACAAAATTTGATACTTTTATCACCTTAATTATTGGTGGAAGTTTTGGCACAGGATTCACAGTTCCTTCCTTTTATGATCTTTATTGGAATGACGGACAGGCGCATGGAAATGAAGATTTGAAGTCTGAAAGTTCAAATGGCGGACAGGTTTTCGGGAAACTCGAATGGTTGAAAAACTCTCTGAAAATATCGCTTCATTCCAATACCGTCAAAAATCTTATCCATTGGACGCGACAGACAGATTATTGGCGACCGGAAAATATCGAAACCGTGAATATCTCAAATTTTGAAATGGATTCTAATTTCAATTTTTTTAAGCATTTTAATCTCGGAATTTCCTATCTGAAAACAATTGCCAAAAATAAAACAAAAGGAGGTGATTTTTATAATAAATTTCTTCCCTTCATTCCTCAATATAATTTTCAGGCAATTCTTAAATATGAAATAAAGAATTTCTCAATCAAAATTATGCATACAAAAACCGGAAAACAATACACAACTCCTGATCAATTAAGCGAAGAATTGGTTATGCCGGAATACGAATTGACCAACATTGATTTTGTTTACGATTTTCCATATAAAAATTTGATTTTTGGGATTTCAGGTGCTGTGAACAATTTTTTTGATGAAGATTACGAACTTTATAAATATATGCCGCAACCGGGACGGAACTGGCAGGTTTGTTTTGAGGTAAAATATGGAATATGAATTGATCTTTTCCGAAGTTTCCTCCAAAGGATTTCTTCCAACTAAAATTCGGAAAGTTTTCCGACCTCACCTCAATCCTCTCCTAAAAGGAGAGGAAGTCGCTTGTTCCCAAATTCTCCCGAAGGCTTTCGGGAGAAACACAATTGGGAAAGAAATTCCATTTCGATCGCGAGTAAAATCTTAATTACTCAAAACAGAGTTTTTCAAAGCCGAACATTCCCAAACTGGAGTTTGGGAACGAGTGGACTAAATATAAAACTCATCCCTTAATCCCTTCTCTTGCAAAGAGAAGGGAAAAAAGTCATCCCTCTCTTTTCAAGAGAGGGAACGAGGGTGAGTTAAAAATAAAAAAGGAGTCAACAAATGAAAAAATTAGTTGTATTATTCAACTTATGTCTGATGCTTAACTTGTTTGGAGCGAATGCGTTTGTCGTGAATTCCAACAGCCAGACTTTATCGAAAATCGATCTGGAAACAGGATATGTAAACAATGCCTTTTCTGTGATCGGTTTGTATGCAAACAGAGTAATTCTATCCGAGGATTTCATTTATGTCGTCAATTCCGGAGACAATTCGGTTCAGAAGATCGATTTGAACAGCGGAGAAACTTTAGCGAATATTCCTGTTGAGAATTCCTCAAATCCGTATGATATGATCATCCATAATGGATTTGCATTCGTAACTGGACTTTTCACATCAAAAGTTTACAAGATCGATCTTTCGACAGATCAAGTCGTAGATGATATTATGGTTGGAAATTCTCCCGAAGGAATGGTTGTTTATGACGGAAAATTGTATGTTGCCAATACAAATTATATTTATCCAAGCTACAATCCGGGAACAGTCTCTGTAATTGATTTGAACACATTTGAAGTTATCGAAACCATCGATGTGGAAATAAATCCGCAGGCATTCACAGTTGCCGATGATATAATCCATTTAGTTTGTACAGGAGATTATTTTTCAATTTTTGGTAAAGTCTGCATTATCGATCCTTTATCAAATTCAGTTATGGAGACAATTGAAATCGGAGGTTCTCCGGCAAATATAACTTTTGCTCAAAATGGAAATGTTTATCTCGGAGACGGAATGGGAATCGGTGTATATTCTTATAATGCCGAAACTTATGAGATTATTCATTCATCGCAAAATCCTTTCTCATCCGGAGGTTCTTCGATTGCTGCTAATTCGGAAAATATTGCTGTTGTCGATGCGGGTAATTGGATCGAAAATTCGATTGTCAGAATATATGATCTGAACGAAGAATTTCTCTCCGAATATGTGGTTGCGATCGGAGCAGTTCATATCGCGATTCAGGATGAAGGAAGTTCAATCGACGAAATTTATCCGGAAATACAGGATAATCAAATCTATAATTATCCAAATCCATTTCAATCGGAAACAACGATTTCATTTTCATGCCACAGAGACACAGAGATCACAGAGGTCAATATTTATAATATCAAAGGACAGCAAATCAAAACTTTGGACTGCATTAACCATGTTAATGCAAAAGCAACACAGTTGCTTTACTCCAAGAATTGGGATGGAAAAGATGAATCGGGGAAATTAGTAAAACCGGGAGTTTATTTCTATCAGATCAAAACAAAAGATCATCAACTTATTTCCGGAAAGATGATCATTTCGAGATAGATCGCAATTAAAATTTGAGATTTCATTTGACATTGAAATTGCTGAAATTCTTTTTTGGAATTGAAAATTGTTGGAGAATGAATTATGAAAACAATTAGAGAAGCTCGAGACACTGATGTAAACCAGATCCGTGATCTGTTCGTCCAGGTTTACGGCAAGGAATACCCATTCAAAGGATTTTATGATACGGAATGGCTGAAAAAAGCAGTTTATGATGACGGCACTTTTTTCCTGATCATGGAAATGGATAATAGAATCGTTGCCACAGTATCCATGATGCTGACCTCCGGAGGTCTGGATGATATGATCGGGGAAATTGGCAGACTCGTTGCTACAACTGATCCAAAATACAGGGGAAAAGGATTATATACGGAACTAACTCAAATCCTGATCGATAAAACAACAGATCGAGTGCAATTCCTGATGGGAGAAGCACGCACACCTCATCGCGGAAGCCAGAAAATTCTGGAGGAACTGCATTGGACAGCCTGTGGTTTCGAACCGATGAAATACCTGTTTGGTAAACACCGGGAAAGCACTCTCTTTTATATAAAAACTCAAGGCATGGCAAAAGAACTGCGGAAGAATAATCCACGAGTTATTTCGGAAGCTTCGGTTCTTGCTCAAACTGTTCTCAAAAATATGAATTACCCGGTAGACATAATCGTTGAAAACGAAGTCGATGGTTATCCGATCGGGAAAGGTTATAAAATTGAGCATCTGAAAGAGCAGAAAGGTGTTACATCTTTACTTCGAATTGAAAGAGGAAGAGTTTCCAACCGTGAGATTTTCGGGAATTTTTCCTTATCTCATGGTTTTTTCAGGATAGGTGATCCAACCACAAATTACTTGATCGCGAAAGAAGGAGATGCTGTTCTCGGTGCGGTCGGTTTCATTCATGATCCGATAGATAAGAAAATCCGTATCTTTGAATTGATCGAATTCGATGATGCTGTTAAAGGATTTTTATTATCAGAAGTAGATCGAATAGCACGGGAAGAATTCCAGGTAGATTATATGGAAGTAGATATTTCAGCTTATTCACCCAAAATCCAGAGAACTTTTGAAAGACTCGGTTTTGTCCCAATAGCGTATTGCCCTTCTATGGTTTTTCAACAAGTTGAGCGGCTCGATGTTATTCGGATGACAAAACTCTGTTGTCAATATGATCCAGGGGAAATGAGACTGCTCGAACCGGGACAGAAAATAATAGAAATCGTGGAAAAAGGTTTTGAAGATCGCATGCTCGGTATGGAAATCACAGATGCTGCTCGTAAAACAGAACTCTTCAAAGATCTGGCTGACGGTGAACTTTATCATCTGGCTCGGATTGCAAGAACTGTGGAGTTTCCAAAAGGTCATATACTTATTGGACAGGATAAAGAACCTGATAATCTCTATATTTTCATCGATGGAAGTGCGGAAGTTACAACCGGAAAACAGATAGTTGGAAATTTGAGTTCAGGAAATATCTGCGGAGAAATGGCTCTCATCGATAAAAGTCCGCGTAGCGCAAATGTTATCCTGACCAGCAATTCCAAATTGATAAAGATCAATATCGAGCGTTTAGAAAGACTGATGGAATCCCGTCCCAGACTCGGTTATGATGTGGTGAATAAACTGGCGGGAAGTTTGAGTTCGAAGTTGAAGAAACTAAACTTGAGTACGCTTTATATGAAGAAGTTTGAGTTGGTGTGAGGTTGGATTTATTAAACACTGAAAAGCACTGAAATTTCATAAACTTCCAGAGTTCTTTTGAACCTGGTAAGTTTTTTTCTATATTCTATCCTACTGCACTCCTCTCACAATATAAAACTTACTCCCATTAACCGGTTCGCTCCAATCATTATCTTCGGTCACTTCTTCTTCCAATATCCAATTTTCCATTATTTCATACGGATTTTCCGAAGAATAAACTCGATAGGAGTTCGCTCCAACTATATATGTCCAATTAAGTTCAACATTATTACCGATTATCTCGATCGTAACATCCGGAGCCAGCATCCAGTCATTCTCGTGATAAAAATCCGAAACTTCTTCCTCACTCAAAATTCTATTATAGATCCTGATATCATCGATCAATCCGTCAAAATAATGATATTCATCATTCTCATAACCACGACCGATACTTAATGGTAGATCCGAAGCAGTGAAAGACGAAATTGTGACCGTATCCTGCTCAACGATTTCACCATCCACATAAAGACGCAGATAATGTCCGGGATAGAAGACAGACACAACATGATGCCATTTATCATCGTCATAACGATCATCGGTTCTTAATCCGTAATTCTCATAAGGTTTAAGAACAGTGAATTTCATAGTTCCGTTGAATTGCGGAGAAGGATGATTTCGAGTAGTTCCAACCAGGTAACCTTTCCAATCTTGCGTGTGAGTGCTTAACGCATAATCAGCATTGCTGATAAAATCGGGATGATACAAACTGCCGTAATTATAATCGTAATATTTTACCCAGCAACTGACGGAAAGATGAGTTGTGATATTCAGGTCAGGATCGAGACCACAATCGATAAAATCATCTGTTCCGTCAAATTCATAAGCTGCATTGGAGTTTCCAAACCTGTCTTCGCCGATAATTGCTCCATAAACAGTTCCATGATGTTCGTTCCCGCTTTCGTCATCAGCATTGTTATTGAAGGGATAGTACGCGACCAGTCCGTCGATTTCCGAATCCCAGCCGTCTTGATGGTAGATGGTTTCGATCTCATCCTCGGTCAAGACACGGTTATAGAAACGGATGTCATCGAATTTTCCTTCGAAGAAATTTGTATTCAAATGACTGCATCCTAATCTGAATGAAGCCGCATTATGAATATTTTCGATCGTTATCGAAATCTCATCGATGAAATTTCCATCTGCATACGCTTTTAGTTTTGCATTATTAACATCCCGCATCAAGCAGATATTGTGCCAGGCATTATCGTAAAAAGTAAAATCCCAGTCCAGAATTTCCATCCCAATCCTGAAATGCTGTTCATACTGACTGGGATGGTTGCCGACAATAATAATCCCATATTGATTGGGATTGGCAGAACCTTCCCGTTTATCACTATCAAACCGGGAAGTCTGGATAGTTCTTATCCAATAATTAATGCACCAGCTATTCGTTCCCGGATCGAAATGATCTCCGAACTCGATGAAATCATTTATTCCATCGAAATAATAGGCGGAATCTGTATTACTGAATCTGTCTGTCGTTAAAGTCGCTCCGGTAACAATTCCATCCAGTCCGTTTCCGCTTTCATCGTCGGCATTACCGTTGAAAGGATAATGGGCAACGAGACCATCGGTTAAATCTGCATTAATAAAATTTTGTATAAATATAATTATTGCAAAAAGACAGATTAGCTTCTTCATAAATTTCCTCTATAATATTTCTAAACCTGATGCTCTTTTTTCCTTCATATCTGTCAAATTTTTTCCTGTTTTGTATGATGCGAGATAAAACTTTCCGAATCTTATAAGAAAGAATTTCTTCGAAGGAAACTTCGGAAAGAATGACGCAAATTCCTTCCGAAGCCTTCTCTCAATTTTCTGATGAACAAGGATTCGGAAGGCTTTCTATCCCACGAGATGAATCTCGTGGCAACTCATGAATTGCCAAGCCTTTCAAGGCGTGGAGCAGATAATCCCCAAACAAATCAGGATTATAATACTTTTTAGATTTTTCCTCTCTCCTATTTCCTTGTTTGTTTAGCATCCTGAACTCCATCCGTCAGCTGATGGATGAAGTCCAGTCTGCCTTTTTTTACTAATTCAATGCCGTCACATAATAGAATTTCAAACCATTCGGAACAGCAGCACTCCAACTTTCATCGACAAAAGTTCCGCTTGTATCTTCCGTAAATGTTCCGTACGGATCATCCGATGAATAAACTTTGTA
>Ga0136651_10001528_pt1 | contig 12720 bp, 11 predicted proteins | sample Mar14236cmmetaG_FD_94867 | JGI IMG/M metagenome (GOLD analysis project Ga0136651, IMG submission 94867) | Marine hydrothermal vent microbial communities from Guaymas Basin, Gulf of California to study Microbial Dark Matter (Phase II) - Marker... ...
AGACGTGTGGGGCGGCGACGCCTACCTGCCGGATGTCGGCGACATCACTACCGACCCCTCTCCTGTGACGGTGAACCAGCTAAGCCATGTAACGGTTAGCTTCGTCACAACGGGCTACACCGAGCTGGTGAGCCAGGAGTTTGCGCTGGATCCGGTTGCACGCACCCTGGAAATAACGGTTTACGCCCGCGAGCGCCTGGGACAGACTGCAGCTTGGGACGGCACGGTGACTGTGCCTGCGACCTTCCTGGAGCGCGGCGTATGGCAGGTTCTGGTAGACCAGAGCGGAGGCGCGCAGGCCGTCGTTGACCTGTACGTGTATCCCGAGCAGGACGTCTGGACTGGAGACACCTACACTCCTGACGTGGGTGACGTGGTGGTCCAACCCGATCCTGTCGTTCAGAACCAGCTTACGCACATCAAGGTCAACTTCAATACGACCGGTTACACCGAGCTCGTTAGCCAGGAGTGGGCGGTTGACGCTGGTGCGCAGACGGTGACCATCACCGTTCTCGCCCGCGAAAGGGCTGACCGTGAGGCGGACTGGGACGGCACTGTGACCGTGCCGGTAACCTTCCTTACCCCCGGGGCCTGGACGGTGATCATCCCGCAGGACAGCGGAACGCCCGCGACAGTTGACCTTTACGTGGAGACCCCGTAGTCTTCTCTGCTTCAGCCTGTGAAATACTCGCAGGGGCTGGTGGAAACGCCAGCCCCTGCGGCGCATTCGGGGCACATTCGGCTAGTTGAACTCGTTGCGGTTACTGCGCCGATTGTAGGTAGTCAATGTTCTCCGGCAGGTCTATGTCGTAAGCGAGCTCCGGCGCATCCACGCGCACCACGCGGGCCTTCGCATCGCACAGCCGGCTGATTCTCTGCTCCACATCCTCCAGGTTCAGCCGCCCCGTCAGCAACTGCCAGGTGATGTTCGGTCCCACCAAGTATCCCAGCCGCCAGGGATACTTCCGGGCGCGGTAAGCGTCGTTACCTAGCGGCACGTTCTTGCGCAGAGCCTCCGCAGTGACGACGAAGGCGCTGCCCATGGTCACCTCGCCTTCGGTGGTGCGCAGGAATCTGTTGGGCGCACCGGGATAGCGCCGCAGAAACTGTTCTCTTGTGACAAGAGGAGCCGCTATTTCCGCCTCCGCTGGAACGGCTTCCAGGAAGCGGGACAACGCAGCGCCCGTCACTGTAGGCAGGTCGGGCGACAAAAGCAGCAGGGCCCCCGCGCCCCCGTGAAAAGCCAGGCCGCGCAGCGCATTGTCCAGCAGCGTTTCGCCGCACTGCACCCACGCGGCGTCCCCGCCGAACCGCGCCAGCGCTGGCTTGGCTTCCGGCGGGCCCACTACCGCGATGGGCGGCGGCGTCTGTGGGCAGGCAAGCAGCGCCTCAACCGCATGTTCCAGCAGCGTCACTCCACAGACTGGTATGAGAGCCTTGGCAGCCAGCGGAAAGTGTGTCTTAAGCGCTTTGGGCACTTCGCCGCCCGCCGTCACCACCGCCTGGTATGTCCTCATGCAAACAGCATATCACCTTAAATCTGGACAAGCGGGTTCCAGGCTGCCTGTGGCGAAAGGAATGGCAGCCTCCTGGCTGCCGCAAACCGACTCGGCGACGGGATGCTGTCACCAGCGGTGCGTTCAGCAGTCCCTCAAAAGTCCAATTCCCAGTCTCTCGCCAGCTCATTGGCCCGGGGGTAACTCTCAAACGTGCCGGCGTCCTGCCACGCGCCCTCTAGCACGCCATAGCTCATCTTCCCTTGCTTGATATAGTGCGCGTTCACGTCGCTGATTTCATACTCGCCGCGCGCGCTTGGTTTAAGGCCGCGAATGACCGCAAACACGTCTGGCGTGTAGAAGTACGCTCCGGTGACCGCTAGATCGCTCTTCGGCTGCGGCGGCTTCTCCTCAATATCAACCAGCTTTTCGCCCGCGTCAAACACGGCTACGCCGAACCGCTGCGGCTCCTTCACTTTTCTCAGCAGCACCCGCGCCAGGGCGCTTCCCTCTGAAAACTCGTGCGCCTGTGGCTCCAGGCTGTCGGCGAAGAGGTTGTCGCCCAGCAGTGTCAGGAAGCGGTCGCCACCCACGAAGTTCTCCGAGAGACCTACCGCTTGGGCGATGCCGCCAGCCTCGTCCTGCACGCGGAAGGTGAAACTCATACCAAACTCGCTACCGCTTCCGAGCAGGTTCACCACTGCGCCCATGTGCTCGCGGCCAGTGACGACCATCACATCGGTGATGCCAGCCTGCTTGAACTTGAACAGCGGGTGGTAGATCATCGGGTAACGCCCCACCGGTAACAGGTGCTTGTTGGTCACTTTCGTCAGGGGATGCAGGCGGCTTCCGGAGCCGCCCGCCAGCAATACGCCTTTCATTACTGCTCCTCCTTCGGCGCGGTTTCCTTAACCTCGCCGCGAACCAGCCCGTCGCGCAGCTCGGCAGTGAACGCCTGTCCCGGCGCGAGCACCGCCGCGCGCGTGATCAGATGCTCCATTTCCTCATCCCACAGCAGTGCATAGCCCCGCCGCAACGCTTCCCGTGGGTCCACTGCGCCGAGCTTGGCTTCCGCCAGAGTCAGGCGGCGTGCACGTTCTTCCAATCTCCGCATGGTTGCCGCGATAAGGCTGGCCGCCGCGCGGTCCAGGTCGCTCATCCGGTCCTCCACTCGCCGCTGCGCCTTGCGCGGGGCCAGCCGCTGGGCCAGGAGTGCCATCCGTTCCTTCTGCCGGCCAGTCCATCCCTGCAAGTTGCGCAGGATCGCCCTTGCGGCAGTGTTCAGCCCGGCCCTGGCGTCCGCCAGTTCGCCGCGTGCACGCAGCACCAGGCGCTCAGCCTGCAGCGCGCCGAACGACGTTTCCACTCTACGGATGCGCCCCAGTGCCGACCGCGCAAGAGCAGCACCAATGGCCCCCAAGCCAGCTCGCAGATCGCGCACATCCGGCGCCACCATTTCCGCCGCCACCGACGGCGTGGGCGCCCGCACATCCGCCACGAAGTCCGCGATGGTGAAATCCACCTCGTGCCCGATACCGGTAATGACCGGCGTCTTCATCTCGTATAGCTGGCGGGCCAGCGCTTCATCGTTGAAGCACCACAGGTCTTCCAGCGACCCCCCGCCGCGCACCAGGAGTATCACTTCGCACAGACGGCTCTGGTCGGCCAGCTCAAGCGCATGCACAACCTGCTCCGCCGCCGCGTCGCCCTGTACAGCTGTGGGGAACAACACGACGTGCAAGTACGGCGCGCGCCGGGTTAGCACGTTTACGACGTCGGTGAACGCTGCGGCCTGCGGGCTGGTCACTACACCTACGACGCGTGGCATCTCTGGCGGCAACGCCTTGTGCGCGGGGTCAAAGAGCCCCTCCACCGCCAGCTTTCGCTTAAGCTGCTCAAACCGCGCCGCCAGTTCCCCTTCGCCCTGATGGATGATGTCCGAGACCACGAGCTGGTAGCTGCCTCTGCGCGCGTACACCGAGACATTGCCGAAGGCGAGCACTGCGGTACCGTCGGCCAGCGGCACTTTGCGGTGCCGCGTGTAACCGAAGAACACGCATGCGAGCTCGCTGTCCTCGTCCTTAAGCGTGAAATACAGGTGGCCGGTGGAGGCAGGGCGCACATTGCTGGTTTCGCCGCGCACCCACACGCCCTGCAGCCGTGGCTCGCCCTCAACTGCTCCTCGCACGAACTCCGTCACCTCGCTGACTGTGAGCGCTCGCTCCTGTGTCCTGGCGGCCTGCGGCAAAATGAAGTCCATCGCGCCCATTCTATACGATTAGACTCTTCTTGCGGAGTTGGCTAGCTGCACAATCAAGTCTGCCGCGCGCTCCAGCGGCTGCGGCCGATGTATCATTCCGCGGACGCTTTCCAGCCGCTGGCGCATCCGCGCCAATTCCGCTACGTCGTCCAGCAACGACATCGCCACGCCCGCGATGTAGTCGGCGTTGCATTCGCTGCGAACCAGCTCCGGTATTACATTCTCGCCTGCGATGATATTGGGGAAGGCGTAGGCCGGCAGCCGGAACCGCGTAAAGGTGGAATACATGAGGTCGTAAAGCCACGGCAGCCGGTAGGCCATGATGTGCGGTGTTCCCGCGACCGCGCACTCGTGGGTGGCCGTACCCGAAGCAACTATCATCAAGTCTGCGTGGCAAACAAGGTCGTAGCGTTGCTCCGGCTCCAGCAGTGTCAGGTCAACCGGATACCGTTTTAGCAGCCTAATGATGCTGTCCTTCAGTGCTGGATGGGCCACGGGCAGGGCGAAGGTGGCTTGGGGGAAGCTCTCCGCGATGGCTCGGGCGGCCCGGATCATCTCGCGGCCGATTACTGCAACCTCCTCACGCCGCGAGCCCGGCATCAAACCTATGACCGGGTGCCCCGGCACCGCCCCCAGTTCCTCCAGGAACTCGCTGCGCGGCCTGGACGGCTGCAGTATCTCGCACAGCGGGTGGCCGATGAACTCGTAAGGGACGCCGAAGTGCTGGTATAGCTGCAGGCCCACCGGATAGATGACCAGCGCCAGGTCCACCAGCTCCTTCATTAGCAGGAATCGCTTGCCCACTTTCTGGCGGAATCCAGCCCCCTGCTCCTCAAACCGGTCAAACCGCGGATCGGACGCCGCCTGCCAGAGGACTGGTGCAATGAAGTAGACAATTGGTCCTTCGAAGCCACTGCGCCGCAGCGCCCGGGCCAGGTTAAGGTTGAAGAAGCGGCTGTCTACCAGTATCACAGCCTCAGGCGGAAACCGCTGCAAATGCCGCAGCGTTTCCTGGAACAGCCGCAACCGCTGTGGGGCCTGGAGGAAGTTGCCGATGAAGCCGATGCTCGCGTTGCTGCCGGTGTCAAACAGCACCTCCGCTCCTGCGTCGGCGAGGTGGAACGACCCCAGCGCCGTCGCCCTCAACTCGCTCACGTCCCGGTGGCCAGCAATCGCCCGTAGCAGGTTGGCCGCGTGCATATCACCGGAGAGCTCGCCGGCTGAGACGAACAGCTTTAATGCGCTCGATTCAGTTGGCATTGGAGTTGGCCATTGTGGGATACGCCGAGTTCTGCCGGTGCTCGTCAAAGTGCACTGCTTCGCCGCTGGAATAGGACGAAATCGCCCCAAGCGCCACCCTGATTGTGTAGAGCGAGTCCTCACCGGAGACATCTGGCGGAAGGTCGTCCTCCACTGCCTGCAACGCCCGCTCCAGCTCCAACCGCAGCGGCTCGTCCCGCTCAACCAGCCCGGTGTTGGCCCAGTTCTCACCGTCAAAGATGATGAGCGACTGCTCAATGAGGTCCACCAGCCCGAAGTGGTCGGTGCCGACTATGAACATCTTGCGCACCTTGTACGGGGAGAGCCAGCTCAGCTCAATGTAGCCCGCGGCGCTTTCGGAGTACTTGAGCGATATGGCCGCGTGGTCCTCAAATCTGTGAGCCTTGGCCGCGCCGATGGAGAATACTGAATGGGCCTTGCGCCCGTACAAGTAGCTGATGAGGTCAATATCGTGGCTTCCCAGATCCAGGATGATGCCAGTATCAAAAATCCGCACGTTACGTGCTCCGACCCGCAGGCTGCTGATGGAATGCACTTCGCCCAGCATCCCGCGGTCGATTTGCTGTTTCAGCGCAATGACAGCCGGGTTAAACCGTTCCACGTGCCCCACGAACACCTTGAGCGAGCGTTTGCGCGCCTGCTCAATAATGGTCTCAGCGCCCTCAACCGTGTCGCTGATGGGTTTTTCGATTAAGAGGTTGCAGCCAGCCTCTAGGGCGGCCAGTGCCACTTCCCGGTGCAGCGAGGTCGGCACGGCGATGCTCACGAGCTGCGGTCTCTCGTCAAGCAGCATCGTGTAGTCCCTGAAGAAGCGAGTGCCGTACTTCTCGGCCGTTGCGGCGACCGCCTCGCTTATGTCAGCCACCCCGACCAGCTCCGACGCTTCTAGCGCGCTATAGAGCCGGGCGTGGTGCTGCCCCATGGAACCAACGCCAATTACAGCGGTTCTGATGCCCATATCAGCCGGCCTGTAGCTTAGTTTCGCCCAGCCTGAGGTCTCTCATCGCCGCCTCCACGGCGTCAACGGCTTCTTGCAGGCTGCCCTCAATGCGGAAGCCCGAAGCGGCGTAGTGGCCGCCACCGTTGAACATCTCCGCGATCCGGGTGCTGTCAAACCCCTCGCGCGACCGCACACTGACTTTGACTAGGTTGTCGTTGACCACCTTGAAGAAGAAGCACACTTTTGGGTCCCCGAGCGCCTTTAGTGTCTCAATTATGTGCTCGGTATCGGCCAGACTGCAGTTAAACTCCGCCAGCATCTCCGGCGTCACATAGGAGTAAAAGTAGCCCAGCTCCTCATTGATAGTGAGGTTTCGCAGGGCGCGCCCGAGCAGCCTAAGCTGCCCTTCGGTCTGCGTGTTGTAGACGAAATCCACTACCTGCTGAGGGACCACGCCAGCGCGCACCAGCTCGGTGGCGATTTCAAAAGTCAGCTGAGTGGTGTTACTGTATGAGAAGCGGCCGGTGTCGGTAATGATGGCAGCATAGAGGTTGACTGCCGCCTCCAGCGGCAAGGGTAATCGCAGCTGCTTGAAGATAGCGAACACGATTTCGCCGGTGGCAGCAGCATGCGGGATGACTAGGTTCACGTCACCGTAAAGCTCGTTTCCCGGGTGGTGGTCAATATTGATGACCAGGGTACGCCCTGGTTTGTGTTGAGGGTGGCCGGCGGGGAAGACCCCGAGCCGGTTCAGTTCGGCTACATAGGGCTTGCCCAGTCGCTCAAAAGTGGCATTGTCGCTCACGAAGACTATGTCCGGCAGCTTGTCCGGCAGCCGTTGCGTGTGCTCAATCTCCCCCGCGCCGGGCAGGAATGAGTACATGCGCGGCAGCTCTTCACTGAAGAAGGTGCGTACTTTGCGGTTAATGGACTTCAGCGCGAAATGGATGGCGAGGGCGCAGCCAATACTGTCGCCATCAGGGTTCTCATGCGGCAAGTTCCAGATGGTGCGCGCATTCAATGTCAGCCGCGCGATAGTGCGTATTGTAGGTCTGTATTCTTCGAACATTAGTGATAATCACAGTTCAGTTGAACCGTTGCCGTCTCCTTCAAATCCCAGGCTGCGTAACAGCTCTGACACGCGAACGCTTTCCACCAACCCCCGGTCTTCAATGAATCTCAGCGCAGGAACCTTGCGCAGTGCGATGCGAGAACTCAGCTCCCGGCGAATGAAGGGAGAGGCGCGGTTTAGCCCCGCTAGCGCCTGCTTGGTTACGTCAAGCTTGTCCGCCCGGGCACGCACGCTGAGAATCGCGTGCGAGAAATCCCTGCTGACGTGCACAGCTGTGATGGTGACGCCGGCGCAGTCGGGGTCTTTGACCTCCTCCAGTATTATGGTGCTGACCTCGCGCTGTAGCGTTGCCGCCACCATTCTCATCCGCCGGTTCTTGCGCTCGTCCGGGAGCATAGCGTTTGACCCCAAAGAGAATAAGTATAACTCAAGCCCAAGCGCCCTTCAACACGCGCTCCCTCAACCCGACAGTTAGCTGGTTGCCGCCGTCCCTTTGCGAGTGAGGTTGGCGGTTATTGCGGGCCAGCAAGGTTACAGTTGCACAGTTGGTGGCTTTTCCCTAGAATATGTGGGCTTATTCTGGAGCTGCAATGGATTTCCATAAGCGTATCAAGGTGTTGCGTGAATCGTTTGCCGCCCAGCGGGTTGACGCAGTCCTCATCACTAACTTGAAGAACATCTTCTACCTGTCGAACTTCGACGGTTCCACCGCGGCTATTCTATTGACGGAAGACCGCAATCTGTTCTTAACCGACTTCAGGTACTATGGGAAGTTCGAAACCCAGGTTTCTGACGGCTACGAGCTGGTACCATTCTACAACGAGAGCCTTGGCAAGAAGATTGGCGACCTAGCCCGCGCCAATGGGATCAAGCGGCTCGGTTTTGAATCGGAGAACCTGACTCACGCTCAGGCAACCGAGCTGGAGGATAAGGCCGGCGTGGAGCTGGTGCCGACGACCGGTTTGGTTGAGAAGCAACGGCTCATCAAGAGCGCCGAGGAAGTCGAAGCGATTAAGCGGGCTGTAGCGTTGAAGGAAAGCGCCTTCAGTGAGGTCTGCAAGCAAATCAAGGAAGGGGTCACGGAGGCCGAGCTGGCTGCGGAGTTTGAATACCGCATTCGGAAGAAGGGGGCTCAGCGCGCGAGCTTCTCCCCCATTGTGGCGTTCGGCCCCAATTCCGCCATGCCCCACGCCGGATTCACCAACCAGCAGCTGATTCCCGGTATGCCCCTCACTTTCGACTTGGGCGTTGAGCTGGATGGCTACTGCAGCGATATGACAAGGACCATATTCTTCGGCGGGGTGTCGCCAGGTTGGGAACGTATCTACAACATAGTGCGCGAGGCCAAGGCCGCTGCCGCCGAAAGCGCGCGCCCCGGGATGAAATGTGCGGAAGTGGATAAGATCGCACGCAGCATTGTTGAAGGGGAGGGATACGGTAAGTACAAAGCGGAAGATGGAACAGAGCGCGATTACTTTGGACACGGTTTAGGGCATGGGGTCGGTCTGGAGGTGCACGAGGCTCCACGGCTGAATGCCGTGAGCAAGGATGTCCTCAAGCCAGGGATGGTAGTAACCATAGAACCCGGCATTTACCTTCCCGGGCAGGGTGGAATCCGTATTGAGGACCTGTATCTGGTAGGTAAGGAGCGCCTGAATAACCTCAACTCTGTGACATCCAGCCTGCAGGTTATACCCTGAAGCAAATATGATAACCCCGAATGACTTTCGCAGAGGCTTGACCTTTAGGCGCAATGGCGACCTGTTCCGGGTGCTGGAGTTCCTCCACGTAAAGCCTGGAAAGGGCCCGGCATTCGTGCGCGCCAAGATCCAGAACCTTCGCTCCGGATCCATCAACGAAGTCACTTTCCGCACGGAAGAGAAGCTCGAGGACATTCGCGTTGAACGCCGTGAGATGGTGTACTTGTATCGCGAAGGCGATATGCTCGTGTTCATGGACAACGAGACCTACGACCAGATGAGCGTCCCCGAGGAAGTGATAGGCGAGAAAGTCAAGCTGATCAAGGAGAACGATCCGGTCTTCTTGGAGATGTATGAGAGCGAAATCCTCGGTGTGGACCTGCCGGCGGCCGTTGTACTACGTGTTACGCACGCGGAGCCCGGTGTGCGCGGCGACACCGCCACCAGCGCGACGAAGCCCGCGGAGCTGGAAACCGGGCTGGTAGTCCAGGTTCCCTTGTTCGTGAACGAGGGCGATCTGATAAAAGTGGATACCCGTACTTGCCAGTACATTGAGCGCGCGAAGTGACCCACTGGTGTGAAAAGCGCGTTCTTGGGTATAATAGGGTGGTAAAAACCCGATAACAGGGGTGTTGCGATGTCAGTCAGTAGATTTATGTTGGTGCTGCTAGTCGTAATGGCGGCGTTTTTGGTCGCCTGCGGTGGTGGCGGAGGAGGCACAACTCCGGTCACGCCATCGCAGGGCGGCAGCAGTCCGCCGCCGGACGACAATCAGCAGCCGTTTTCCGTGGTGTTGACGGCCACGCCTGACCAGGGGCCGTCACCTCTAACTGTCAGTTTCACCGCATACGCGTTCGGTGGGTATCCTTCGTACTCCTACGAATGGGATTTCGATGGGGACGGAGTGTACGACTCCAACGCGGTAGACCCCTATTGGACCTTCAACAATAGCGGGGTGGTATCGCTGAAAGTGACCGACTCGCGCCAGCAGACGGTTACCGTGAACAAGTCAATTACAGTGACTGCGGACACGGGTGGGGGTGGAACCCAACCGCTGGTGGTGCGATTCCAGCCTTCTGTCAACTCAGGTGCGGCACCGCTGCGTGTGCAGTTCACCGCGCTTGTTTCCGGCGGAAGTCCTCCATATGGTTTCAAGTGGGACTTTGACGGGGACGGTATTATCGACAGCTTCAGTGAGAACCCGGTGTACACTTTCGAGTCACCGGGGAGTGGCGGCGATGGAGAGTTTCTCTTCTATCCCGTGCTGACAGTTGCCGATAACCGTGGAGTTGAGGTTTCCACTGCCGATGATGCGGATGGCGACGGCCAGCCCGACTGGCGTATCGCCATCAGCGTGATGCCGCCTTCATCGTTGTCTCCCTACGCAACGGTGAACCCCGGCTCTGGGCAGGCTCCGCTTCCGGTTGTCTTCAATGGCGGTGCCTCTGGTGGCGAGCCTCCCTACCTGTTCCAGTGGGATTTCGGCGATGGAACCTCTCGGGCCTTTGACAGCTCGGCTGTTGCCCAGCACACTTACGTTGCGCCCGGTACCTACAACGCTAGGATGACCGTGCGCGACGCTCAGGGTGTTGAGACCACCAGCGGCATTGTCCCGGTGTTCGTCGGCGAAGAGGTGAGCTTTAGCATCACCATCGGCGCCGACGTGACCGAGGGCCCGGTGCCGTTCAACGTCCAGTTCACCAGCATCGTTGATGGAGGTAGGGAGCCCATCTCTTATGAATGGGAAGTATTCAGCGATCTGGTTCCAACGGCGGACGAGCCGGTCATTGTGCTGCCGCCGATGTACCCAACACCGATTAAGGACGCCCAGGCGGTCGTAGTGCCCGACCGGACGAAGAAGGCGAATCCGACCATCACCTTTGCCACCTTCACCGGCCAGTATGTTGACGAGAACGGCAACGGCTCACCTGACGCTGGCGAAGGCGTGGGTGCGCCTTATGTGGTGCGCTGCGTGGCTACCGATGCTAACGGCGTGGTGGCTGTGAGCAATCTGATCCGAATCACTCCGACCCAGAGCGAACCGGAGACGCTGTATCGCGCCGAGCGTACGCCGACCCTCGGATGGTCCATTTACGGCGGCCTGATGAGCGGAAGTACCGCTACGCCGATCAGCCCCCGGGCGAACCCGGCAACGGCTTCTCACCCATCGGGCATGGTGTACTTCTTTGGCGGCGATATCCTGAGTGACTCCGGCGAGTTCCAGGGCATTGTGGACATTACTCAGTCCAGCTATGCTCTGAACCTCTCCGGTGACGACCGGCCGGCATCGGAGATGTTCGGTTCAGAGACCGGCACTGCCTACGCTGACGGGAGCTTTACGCTGCTGAACTCGCTGCAGGGGCTCCCATACGCTTATGTCGGCCAGACGCCGACCGTCAAGAACCCGCCGCCCCAAGGTACGGCGTTCCCGGCGTTCATGCACCCTTCACGGAACATCCAGCGCAGCGACCCGTTTGTGCCGCGAGGCTCGGCCGCTGCCACGATGATTCACGAGCGCTGGGACATCAACCCTGGTGGCCCCGGCGCATGCCCCGGATGACAGCCCCGTCCTGACACGGGTCCAGGTTGGACCCTAGGACGTGGTGGTTACGGTGTTCCTGTGTTCTTCGTGTTTGGCGGCCGCGACGAAGGCGGCGAGCCGCTGGACATCGTTCAGAAGTACTATCCCGAGACCTACGGCGTAGAAGACCAGTTCCCGATTCTGATCATGAACGGCGTACCAATCGCCCAGTACATCAACAACCAGACAGATATCTGGTCCAATCGGTACACCTTCCACGATTACGACTGGCTCCCACAGGAAGGCGACAATGTCAACCCGCCTATCGTGCCTGATCGTCCACCCATGGACAACCAGGGTGGAGGCGGCGCGAACGCCTCGGTTCCGTTGAACCCGCTGCCCGAGCCCCTGTACGGCCACTCAGCGGTGACCATTGAGTCGCTGGGTAATATCTTCCCGCCGCCGGTATGGCCTGAGGGCCCGTACTGCTATGTGTTCATCACCGGCGGTATCAACGACAGCGGTGTGCCGACCAACGCGATGCGGTGGTTCAATGCGTGGGCGCCGCCGGCGCAGCGTCAGGAAGGCCAGGATCCCCAGGCGGGGGACTACTCCTTGATGCCTCCGATGCCGGTTGAGCGTGCATACCACGATTCGATTGTGATTCTGCCTGATAAGATGACCAATCGGCCGTGGAAGATCATCGTATTCGGTGGATTTGACCGCAACGGCAACTACATCTCGCAGGTTGACGAGTTCACGTTTGACAGCGTCACTAATCCCACCAGCGGTAGCTGGCGTACGCTGGCCAACACGCCTGAGGCGGCGGCCGGTGTAGTGGCAGGCTGGCAGGTGAACGAACGCGGATTCCTGTACCACCAGATGGGTGGGCGCACAGTCGATGGATACACTGGCGGCGTCTATGACGTCCTGGCGAATGGCACGGTGTCAGTCGCCCCCAGCGGCCTTATCCCGCGTGGATGGGCTGGTGGTACCGGCATAGTCGCTCCGAACGACTTCTTCACCGGCGAAGGTAAGTACTACATTTTCGGTGGACTTACTGAACTCGGTATGAACAAGATTGTTGAGCTCTACCAGCCGCAGTAGCGTCTGGTTGAGTTCGGTAGCCCTTTGACAGGGAGGACCCGACACTGATGAAAGTGCTGAAAGCAATCGGGATGTTGTTGATTACGGTCCTCATCGCCGCCTCCTCCTGCGGAGGCGGCGATGGAGGTGGGCAGGCGCCAAGCCTACCCAGCCAAGCCGGTGGCGGCGACGGTGTGGACGATCTCCGCATCGTCACCTTCACTGCCTCACCGACGCTTGGTGGCTCTCCGCTTGGCGTCAACTTCATCGCGACCGTGTCTGGCGGGACGATGCCCTACACGTACATGTGGGACTACGACAATGACGGTGCGTTTGACTTCTACATCAACGATGTGGCCAGCCG
>Ga0136651_10001529_pt1 | contig 12719 bp, 14 predicted proteins | sample Mar14236cmmetaG_FD_94867 | JGI IMG/M metagenome (GOLD analysis project Ga0136651, IMG submission 94867) | Marine hydrothermal vent microbial communities from Guaymas Basin, Gulf of California to study Microbial Dark Matter (Phase II) - Marker... ...
GTGTGGAATAGTTTTCTTGTTTTATGATTCTCCCAATTAAAGCCCTCTGGTTTCTCCCCAGGGGGCTTTTTTTGTATTTATACTTTGGTTTAAAAATTGCTCTTATATATATATATATATACTCTCTCTATCGGTTTTGAGGTTTTATAGGGCTCTCCTGCATAATTACTCACGACATTCTCGTGAGTTTGGTCATCGATATTCACGACATTCTGGTGATGGATACAGTAAAACTGTGTGTAATTCTGGAAAATATACCAAAATAAGGGTTTACTTCACGGTTTTATGTGTGTTATGCTCATTTATGGTATTAATCAAAGGAGAACCATATATGACAAAACCAGGAGAACAAACAACCAAACACACGATAGATTTAGTTACAAAGAAAGCATTTAAAATTGTAGGTACAGAATTTGAAAAAAGACCAGCATATTATATGATTGCTTCCGGCAGACCCCAATATGGTGGTGAACAAGGTTTTGATGGATTACATGATTTATTATATGGGGGTATGGGTAAAACAGCAGGATGGTTATTTAGGCAGTTAATTATCAGAAGAGATGAGTATAGTAATTATAGTAAATTTAAAGCCAATAGCAGAACCGAAGCTAATATGGTAGCTATTGGTTATAAAGAGTTACACCAGCATGGTTTAGTTTTACGAATACGGCAGCAATTATATTTTATTAACCCAAGAGGATTTATTCCTAAAAAAGGATTTATTGATAAAGCTGCAGAATGGGATACACGAATTTTATTGAATCAGCAGGAGGAAAAAACAATATGCCAAAATTAATTTATATTGATTATGATACATTTGGTGATACCCATTTTAGTCGTGTGTCTACAAATATTAAAATACATGATAGTAAAACTACCTATGACATATTACGTAATTTAAGTTTGACTGGTATGCGGTTTTTCTGGAATGCAATATTTACGAGAGACCCGCAGACCAATATTTTTATTAAAAAAGCAAACACACCAACTGAACAAAATAAAATAGGTCGTGGATACAAACAATTAAGAAAAGTAAACATATTACAGCGTATAAAACAACAGCATTATTTAGTAAACCCCTGGGTGGTGTTACCGACTGATGAAGAATTTAATAGTATTTCAGCTAACTGGTGGGACATGCAAACACCAGAATTAACTCAAAGATTTTTAATGGAAAATACTGATAATATTATACCAGAACACCCGGAGCACGCATTAATAATTGCGGTAAATATAGAAACAAAGGAATAATCTAATGACTGTTTTATTTGTAGATAAAAAAACTAAAGAATTAGCTAAACTAAATCCGGATGGAGTTGAATTTGTTTTGGATCAAGATGGAAATGTGAGAGAATACATTGACCAGACATATGCTGACAGCTGTAGCCTATTGTTTAGGGATGATGTAGAAGCTCAGGTGGCTGACTTAGATCCAGAACTCATTCAAACCAAACCTTGCCCTGTTTGTAGTGCTCCTCTTGGTTTACCAGATCAGTACGTAAATGCCATGAAAAATATGCAAGTTGGTATGTAGGGGCGGATGGTCTGATAAAGTAAATATTGACTTTTTTAAGATACCGGTTATAGTAAGACGGTAAGTTAATATAAATTAACTATTTATTCATAAATTATTAAAGGAGAATACCATGACAAAATTATTTAAACCTTTCCAAAGAACTAATGTAGCTGAAATGCGGCCGTATGTTGTTGGTGAAAATATGCAGAATATTTCTGTTGCTGATGCAGATACTCCGGAAATTGGGGGATATGTAGCCAGAAATCCTCAGAACCATAAAGATAAATGGTATGTTAGTAAAGAATATTTTAATGCTAATTTCGCTCCTTATAAAGAGAGGGATCAGGGTATTGCAGGGCCTGTAGAAAAAACTCTTCAAAATTCAGATACTTCAAAAGCCAAGGTAAATGTTCCGGATATTAAAGTATTTGGTGATGGTGATTTATTTCAGTTAATTTCAAAAGCTTCTAGTGAAAATGAAGGTTGGATGAAAAGTACTAAGGCAATGCAGATAGGAACAATGGGATGCCTTGTACAGGTAACAACACAACAGAGAAACCCGGATGGATCTTATTCAGTAGCCGAAGCTCTCACGTATGTTCCAGGTGCTCGTGTTATCGATAACGGGGCTCATGGTAGATCATTAGGTATGTATTAAATAAACATTAATGGTTTCTGTAAAACAGGGTGAATTATCGTGGTGAAGCGGTAGGGCTGACAAGCAATAGGGAAAGTCAGTTAGGGACCATATTAAAAGGAAAATCAAATGGGTAAATTAATTTATTTGGGGGGTGTTACTAAATTAGATATTAATCCAGATCGTGTACTAACAGAAGCTGTTGGACAAATGGAGGGTGTGGTTATTATGGGTTTTGATAAAAAAGGGCAGGTGTATACCGCATCTTCTTATGCTGATGGTGGGGTAGTTTTATGGTTAATAGAAAAATGTAAACAACGATTATTACAGTCAAATGAGGGGGAGTAACGATGTCTTCCCCAATAACTGAAGAACAACTAAAAGCTGCATTACCTGAAAAATTAAAAACTACAATTAATCAATCGTTGATTAAAAAAGTAAATTCCAGGTTAAACCATCCTGAATCATGGGAAGTTTATAAAGAGAATCTTTTAAGCTATGGTCATGTGATGCGGGAAGGTAAATTTAAAATTGAACAATACATCCATGCAGTTAAGTATGTAAGTTTTAAGTTATTGGGGTTAACCAATAAAGATGCCTATAAAAATACTTTCCCAGATAAATATCAGAGTTTTTTATTAGCTAAAGTGCCTTCCAAAGATATTGCCAGCTACACCAGTGCTTATAATAAAACTAAATTAGTAAATCTTATCTATGAACAAACTCTTATTCCCACCCATGTTTTGAATGCTCCTATGTTTCAGGATGCGCTTAATACTCAAGCTGATTTGATGATGAATGCCAGATCTGAGAAAGTTAGATCAGATGCTGCTAACAGTATCCTGTCTCATTTAAAACGACCTGAAACTCAAAAGGTTGAATTAGATATTGGTTTAAATAAAGATAAAACATTGGATACACTTCGGGCTACAACCCTTGAACTGGTAGCTGCTCAAAAAAAATTAATTCAGTCAGGTAATGCAACTGCAGCAGGAATTGCTCAAACCAAGTTAATCATTCAGAAGGATACTTCTGATGCCCCTTAAACAGGATGTTGAATTATGGCTTAATCAAATTACTTATGATGTTGATAAAGCATATGTTCCTAAAGATTTTGCTTTAGAATTTGTTAATTTTATTAAATTGGTTAACGGAGAGGAGGGTGAAGAAAATGAAACTCCTGTTCTACATTATCAGATGTTAGACCAGGTTGGCTCCATGCTCAAAAATATTGCGAATATGGTATTTAGAGGGGCTGCCAAAACCTCATTATTCGGGGAATATTTATTTCTCTATTTAGGGGTTTATGGAAAAATTCCAGGATTTGGAAAAATCACTTTAGCTTTATATGTTTCAGATAGTATTGAGAACGGTGTAAAAAATATGAGAAAAAATTTAGAATATAGATGGGAAAATTCTGAATTTTTACAAACGTATATTCCTAAAACAAATTTTACTGATGTCAGATGGGAATTTATTAATGCTGATGGTAATGTATTTATTGTGAAGGGATATGGTGGGAAAACTGGGGTACGTGGATCTAAAGAAAGAGGTGAGCGTCCAATGCTTGCCGTACTCGATGATTTGGTTTCTGACACTGATGCTAAATCATCTACTGTTATCGCCAATATCGAGGATACAATTTATAAAGCAGTTGACTATGCTTTGCACCCTAAACGATCTAAAATTATATGGTCAGGCACCCCATTTAATGCCAGAGATCCTTTGTATAAAGCAGTTGAGTCTGGTGCATGGCATGTTAATGTATACCCCATTTGTGAACACTTTCCATGCACAAAAAAGGATTTTAAAGGTGCATGGGATGATAGATTTCCTTTTGAATATGTAAATGCAAAATATAAAAAAGCTTTGCGATTAGGTAAAATTGACACTTTTAACCAAGAATTAATGTTGAGAATTATGTCAGAGGAAGATCGTTTAATTGCTGATAGTGATATTAGTTGGTATCACCGGCATTTAGTTCAAAATAATAAGCAGAGTTTTAATTTTTATATTACTACTGATTTTGCAGTTAGTGCTGAAGAATCTAATGATTTTTCTGTGATTTCTGTTTGGGCTTTAAATAATAAAGGATTTTGGTTTTGGGTTGATGGTGTTTGTAAAAAACAAACCATGGATAAGAATATATTAGATTTATTTCGTTTGGCTCAATTATGGGAGCCACAGTCTGTTGGTATTGAAGTAAGCGGGCAACAAGAAGGGTTTATTTCATGGATACAACAACAGATGATGGATAAGCATTGTTTTTTTAATTTAGCTTCTGAAAATAATAAAAATAAACCAGGCATACGCCCAGTTACAAATAAAATGGTTAGATTTAATATTGTAGTACCCTGGTTTAAATCTCAACAAATATTTTTTCCTCTTGAAATGAAGGAGTCTCCACCAATAGTAGAATGTATTAATGAGTTACAATTAATTTCTGCTGGAGGTATTAAGAGTAAGCATGATGATTTTATTGACACAATTTCTATGTTAAGTAATTTAGTTGTATGGCGCCCAAGTGAAAATATTGCTATGGAGAAAAATGAGCAAAATATTTGGGAAATAGAAGATGATAAACAAAAGACTTCCAGTATGAGTTCTTATGTTGTATAACTAAATAAAATAAGCTAATGTAAAATTATTTTATAAGGGGATACAATTAAACATGATTTTTTTACAAAAAATATTTGATGATTTAGCTTATGGTGAATTTGCTAATATCAAAATTGGGCGATCACAATTAGATTCAATAACAGAAGCTGATTATCCACGGATTATTTCTGCGTTAAATTTAGGGTTAATTGAACTCTATAAACGGTTTAAATTAAAAGAAAAAGAAGTTACACTTTATCCTTATTCTCAAGTTTATTTATATTATCTACGATCTGAGTATGTTGGAGTTACTGCCGAATTGAGTTCAAGTATTTATTTAATTAGCAAGGAATATGATGATCCTTTCAATGATGATTTGGTTAAAGTATTAGAAGCTTATGATGAATTAGGGGATGAAATACCTGTCAATGACAGCAATTACCCTGATACAGGTATTTTCACCCCAACACAAGATTCTATTAAAATTTCTTCTGCAAATGAATTAACTCAAATTGATATTGTGTACCAGGCATACTATCCTCCAATTGAATTAACTCGAACTTTCAACCCAAAAACATACAAATTGTATATTCCTGAGTATACTCTTGATGCTTTATTAAATTTTATTGCAGCTCGAGTTTTTAAAGGAAAAACTTCAAAAGCAGCTGAAGGAGAAGTTCAGTTATCGACCACATTTTCACAGCAATATGAAATTGCGTGTCGTAAAATAACTAATTATGGTTTAATAGATGAGGCCACAACTAAATCCAAGCAATTTACAAATAATGGGTGGGCATAAATTATGGTTCCTGGTAAATATGATATAACAATCTATAGAGGCAGTACTTGGACTATTACCGTTACAGCAAAGAATGCGGCAGATGTTGATATTGACTTTGCCACTTCGTATGTAGATATTCCGTCCGCAGGTTTAGGGGATATTAGAATGCAAATTAGACCGATTTGGAATAATGACCCAATTCCTTCAGGAGAGGCATTACTTGAATTAACTCTTGCTAATGCCCGCATTGCTCTAGCAGGGTCTAATTTAAATATTGTGCTCACTTTGGATGCAGAAACTACAGCTGCATTAGAATTTAACACAGGTAAGTATGAATTGGAATTAGTTACCGGGGATACAACGTCGGTAGTTGATAAATTATTATATGGAGATGTAACCGTTACTGGTGAAATCACAATATGAGTGAAATTACAGAAGTAACTGTAGCAAAAACTGCGGTTGCTGTAACTATTACCGGGGATACTCCAGCTGTGACAATCACAACTGGGACTCCTCAAGTTACAATATATGATCATAGTTCTACTATTACAACAACTATTGAAGCTGCCCCGGAAGTAACAATAGCAGCAGATACGACTGTTACTTTATCTGTTGATCAACAGCCAACTGTTGTTGTCAATACCGGAGCCGGTAATGCTTATGATGAATCTACTTTATTATCCATGCTTACAGATAAATTAACTTATGATCAATTAAATGCAACCTTACAAGATGACATTACCCATAACCGAGATATGTGGAATAGAATAGGAAATGAAATTGTTTTACTTTTTGCGGATGGAGCAGATATTACAACTGCAAATCAAACATACACCGATACAGAAATTTCAAGTGCAGTTGCTGATTTACATGTAACTATTACCGGGGAAGTTGATCTTAAAATATCCACTGTAACGCAAACAGCAAGTGAATTACAACAAACAGTAACTGATTTAGAACAGGATATTGAAGGTAATTTTACTGCAAAACAAACCCAAATTACGCAAAATGCAGACAGTATTACCAGCACCACAACTCGAGTAGAAGCTTTAGATGGAGCAATGGGATTAGTTACCCAACATACATCTCAAATTGCACAAAACGGGGAAGCCATTTCTTTAGAAATTACAAATCGAACGGCTCTAGGTACAACAGTTAATGAGCACCACGCAGAGATTGTTTTAAATACAACAAATATTGGGTTACAGGTTTCTCAAATATCGAGTGTTGAAGATCGTATGGATACAGCTGAAACAAATATCTCAGTAAACTCTATTACTAACAGTGTAAATAGCACATTGCTAGGAACACATGAGTATTCCATTGAGGCTGTTGAAACTCTATTAGCTAATCGCTGGGCATTAAATATTGCTGAAGATGCTGGTGGTAATAAATATTCAACCGGATTTCAACTGATGCTGCACCCTATTTGGATTATGGATACAGTTTATACCACGGTTGATACAATTTTTTATGATGAAAAAGTATATGAATGTATTTTAGGTCACACAGCAACTTTAAGTAATAATCCTGATGGGACTTCAGGTAGCACATATTGGGCAGAACTTGTAGGTGGTACGCATTCTGAATTTGTTGTAGAGGCTGAAAAGTTTAAAATAGCCATACCTACAGAAGCTGCTCCAGTTGATGTATTTACTGTTACATCAGGTACTGTTAGAATTAATGGTACTTTAATTACAGATACTCTTGAAGCCATTGCTGCCTATATTGAAATGAGTATCCAAAGTACAAATTATATTGAAGGCACATCTGGATGGCGATTGGATAAAAACGGTGACTTTAACATATATGGTGGTACAGCAACTTTTGGGGCAGGCACATTACCCAGTCCTACCTCTCTTGATAATGCTGCGTATTTTCCAGGTACAATGAATTTTAATCCGACTGGTGGGGTGCTGAATAGCTCGGGATTACCTGCTGGATGGTTTAGAACTTACAACACTTCTGGTTCAAATCCGTTATCGTGGGATGCAACTGAAGAAGCCTTATCTATTGATAATGATTCAAATGTTATGGTTGTATGCTCCGCTTTTCCGGTATTACCTAATGTTACTTATAAATTAAAAATCAAGTTTCGTACACTTTCTGCTCATGCAGGTGGATTATATGTTAGAATCCAAGAACTTGATACGGAATTACCAAGTGGAAAATATGCTGTAGGGTATACGACAGGCTCACATGATTCAGAAGTTGAACCTGCTACTCGAACTATTAATACATGGCTTGAAAATGAAGCAACGACCACTTCGTATGTAGAAGAAGAATTTGAATATACCTCAACCTTCACAGCTAAATGGGTATCTATTTCAATTTGGAACTGGGTTGGAATTGGTACAGATACGCTTTATATTAAATATTTAACTGTTGTAAATAAAGCTACAGATAATACTAATTGGGAGTCCTCATCTGATTCAACTCAAATTGATGGAGGACAAATTCATGCGGATAGTTCTGTTACAATCGGAAATACTGTAGATGGAAATTATTGCACTATTACTGGTGGTGATATTTCTTTTTACCAGTATATTGCTTCTGACCATCGTATGACTAAAACATTAAAACGAATTGAAAATGGTACAGTTATCAATAATGTTACAAAAACATTGCCTGGGTACTGGATTGGCGAACCATCTATTATTATAAGTCCATATCATTTATCAGTTTTTGATGAAAGTTATGCAAGTCAGGATCAAGAATTAAGACTCTCTGTTGAAGATTTAGAAGAAACAGGCTCTGGAACCGGGATATGGAAATTTACTCCAAAAGCAGAACTTGTAATTTCTTCAAATTCAGCTGGAACTGCTGTTGGTGAAACTGGTGATACTACCGATACCTCTCCAACTTACGACGATATGGCTGGATATATGTGGTCATCATTAAGTTACATGACAGCAAGTACAACATTTTATAATATGGCTGAATCAAACATTAAGATTGTTACTACTACAATAAAAGCTAAGGGTTACGGTTATGGTGCATGGACTTGTCATGATGGTGATTACGATTACCACTATTATGGGACATTGGCTTTAGCAGTCAGGTTGCATTATTTTGATGGTTCTTGGCATACAACTTCCTGGACTTCAAATAAATCTTCAACCAATACATGGCAAACATGGACAGTCTCTTCCCCAACAACAACAAATGATATTACACATATTTACGCAGATGTAAGGTTTGTAGCAGCAAGTGGAATTACACCACATGGAACAGGATGTACTATGGGATCAGGCGGGCATCCTGAAGGATCAGGTGATTTTCTTTTTATTGAAGTAGAGCTTGATGCTTATTCAGCAAATCTTAGTGGAACTACAGTTATTGCGACAGGTTCACTAAATTATATAGCAATAGGACAATAGTATGGCAACCTTAATAACAGATGTAGCAAAAAATGTTTTAGAATCCAACGCAGCTTTAAATGCTGTTATACAGGATTTTCTTGATGGTGAGTATTATTATGGCCCATCAACTACAGTCGCAGCATGGAGAATAGCAAATTACTATGATTTAAGACGATGGGCATACCCTAATACCGCAGAATATAACGATGCTCAAGTAAAACTTAACTCAGGTATCACAGCAACAGAAGAAGAAGGGCAAGATCAATTAGATGATTATGTGGAAGACTGTTTGGATATAAAAACAAAATTTCCAAAGGAGTAGGTATGGCAACACCAAAAATATGGACAGCGACTGATGTGAGCATGGGGGTAATGCGATTGCACTATAAAGAGGGTAATTTATCTTTAATGCAAGGTTATTCCTTTATTGATAATTTAGGTGCTAAAATAAAAGAATTACCAAATAGATCTGTTATGGAATCTGTTACTTTTTCTACATTACCAACAAATATTCAAACAGCATTGACTACATTAAATACCTATATGTATAATAAAGCCTTGGTTAAGGAAGGTATGGAATAAATGTATATTGCTTTTTTACAAGTAATCAGTTACAAATAAAATAATATATTTAACTCTTTTGAGGATATTATGGAAGATTTAACAATAAATCCAATAGATATTTCAAGTATTACAAAACTCACGGATTGGGTTAATGAACCTACTATTGCCGATTTAAATAAAAATTTAACAGATGCTAAAACAGATCATGATAACCATCAATCTGATGTGCATACTTGGTTAGATAATAGAAATATTGAAGGCAAAGCTAAAGTCACTCCTGGGGAAGGCAAATCCAAAATTGTTCCTAAACTAATTCGTAAACAAGCTGAATGGCGGTATGCTTCTTTGACGGAACCTTTTACCAGCACACCTGATTTATTTAATGTAAATCCAGTTACAGCAGGAGATCGCAAACGAGCTCAACAGAATAGTTTAGTTTTAAATAATCAGTTTAATACTCAAATTGATAAAATTGCATTTATTGATAGCTATATTCGAGAAGCTGTAGACACAGGAACTGTAATATGTAAAGTAGGTTGGAAAACAGAAGAAGAAGAGATTACTGAAATTCAACCTATTTATGACTTTTTGCCTGTTAATGATGAAACTCTTATAAAATCTTACACACAACTACTCCAATTAAGAAAATTTAATCAAGATTTATATGAAGAATATATGAATCCTGGTTTAGATCAAGCATTAACTATGTTTGCACAAACTGGGCAAACTGTAGTTCCCCAACAAGTTGGGGAAGAAGAAATTACAGAAATAAAAGAAACTGTGAACCAGCCAACAGTTGAAGTATGTGATGGAGCTAATATTATTATTGACCCATCCTGCAATGGAATACTGGATAATGCAAAATTTATTGGCGAAAGATTTAAAACATGTATTGCGGATTTACAAAAAGATGGACGCTATCAAAATTTAGATAAAATTAATTTAGAAGGAGCATCTCCTTTAACAGATTCTGATTATGAAGAGGACAGTGATATTACAACTTTTCGTTTTGAAGATGATCCTCGGAAAAAATTCGTAGTAACCATTTATTATGGTGAATGGGATATAAATAGTACAGGAATACTTGAACCAATTATTATGGCTTGGGCTGGTAGAACTACTATTCGTATGGAAAAAAATCAATTTCCAGATCGTAAACACCCATTTGTTAAAGCTGTGTACATGCCAGTTCGCAGATCTATTTTTGGTGAACCTGATGGTGCTTTACTTGAAGATAACCAAAAAATTGTTGGGGCTATCACCCGAGGTATGATTGATTTAATGGCTAAATCAGCCAACGCCCAGACCGGAATGCGGATGGACCTATTAAATACGACTAATCAAAGGAAATTCCGCCGGGGAGATGACTATGAATTTAATAGTAATGTAGATCCTCGCCAAGGTATCCATCAACACACATTCCCAGAAATTCCTTCTTCAGCGTATAATATGATAACAATGCAGAATATTGAAGCTGAGAGTTTAACAGGAGTAAAAGCTTTTGCATCCAGTGGAATTACTGGTGAATCTATTGGGCAAAATGTGGGTAATGCCCGCAGTGCTTTAGATGCTGCCAGTAAACGGGAAAAAGGTATTTTAAACAGATTAGCTTCTGGTATTATTCAGATTGGTAGAAAATTTCTGAGTATGAATGCAGAATTTTTATCTGAAACCGAAGTTATACGTATAACTAATAGAAAATTTATTACAGTTCGTAGAGATGACCTTGCTGGTAAATTTGATTTAAGGCTAAGTATCAGTACGGCGGAAGAAGATAATAAAAAAGCTGAAGAATTAGCCTTTATGCTCCAGACTACAGGCAACACAATGGACCCGGATTTACATAAAATGATTCTTGCTGATTTGGCTCGATTAAGAAAAATGCCTGATATGGCAAGAAAGATTGAAGAATTTCAACCACAACCAGATCCTTTAATTAAAGCAGAGCAGGAGCTTAAAATTCACCTATTAAAAGCTCAAATTGCTAAAGAAGAGACTCTTGCTATTAAACATGCTGCAACAGCAGAATTAGATGGTGTTAAGGGCCAACGTGAGAAAACCCAGGCTGCACTTAATTTAGCTAAACGTGGAACAGAACACGCCAAGGCTCGAAACCTTTCAAGTGATAGTGATAATAAAGACCTCGATTATCTAGAAACTGAGTCTGGTACTAAACAAGCTCGAGATTTAGAAAAGATGAATACGCAAGCTCAAAATGATGCAGCTACGAAGATTATTGACAATTCAATGCAACAAGATAATACTAATCAACAAGAGAAATTGGTAATTTAATTATGATTATGATTTATTTATATAAAAAGAACTGCCTGACCGGTGATCATCACCCAGGTGTAATTTATAATAGCTCTCACTATGAGAGGACACAAAGAGGAGTTAAAAATGCGTAATGAAAAAACTGAGTTTGAAATGATTAGTATTTCTATGAAACATGCGAAAGAAAAAGTAGAATTATCAGAAGCATTGGTAAGATTAGAATCAAATAAAGACTTTAAAAAAGTATTTATGAATATGTATTTAAAAGATTACGCCGTAGATCTAATTATATCAAAAACTTCTGTAGTTGCACAAAATGAAAAAACTCAAGCATATATACAAGGACAAATCGAAGCTATTGGTTACATGATACAATATATGCGGAATATTCATCAAGCTGGGGTAGTTGCTGCTGATGCAATAGCAAGTGATTTAGAAGAACAGGCACAAATAATTCAAGAAGGAGTTTATGATGCCTAATACTAATTTAAAAGAACCTGAAATTAAAGACACTGAAGAAAATGATAACCCTCTGGAATTATCTGATGAAGATTTTTTTAAATTAGAAGAACCTGATACAGAAGAATCTACAGAAAATGATAATAAGGGTGAACAAGAACCAGATGCAATTGATGAAGACGACAATGATGAATCTGATGAAGATGGCTCTGATATTGAAGATGATAAAAAAAGTGATGATCCAGCAACTGATGAAGATGAGGATGATAAGACTGTATCTAAAGATGCAGACAAATCCATTTCAGAACCAGATGATGCCAAATTAGCAAATGATGATAATGAGTATAACAAAGAATCAGAAACCAAAGATGATGGTATTGATTATAAAGCTGAATATGAAAAATTAACCGCCCCCTTTAAAGCTAATGGTACAGAGATGACCATTAAAAGTACAGAAGATGCAATTCGTTTAATGCAAATGGGGGCTAACTATCAGAAAAAAATGATAGGTTTAAAGCCTGTTTTAAA
>Ga0136651_10001530_pt1 | contig 12715 bp, 7 predicted proteins | sample Mar14236cmmetaG_FD_94867 | JGI IMG/M metagenome (GOLD analysis project Ga0136651, IMG submission 94867) | Marine hydrothermal vent microbial communities from Guaymas Basin, Gulf of California to study Microbial Dark Matter (Phase II) - Marker... ...
AGAATCCGGTTTTTTTATGAATTTGGAAATAAAATGGCCCCCCTGTGGGATGAATTTAATCCGACTATGATCCGGCTCGAAGTAAATTTAGCAACCCAACCGGGAAAGACCTGGCTCAGAGATACAAAATCAATTGATTTTGGTATGCGGGATTTCAAATCAGGGAAAAGAGGATTTACCATAAATGGAAAAGGAACTTTTTTACGAGGAAATGTTGATTGCTGTATTTTCCCATTAACGGGCTATCCTCCCATGGATAAGGCCGAATGGTTGAAGTTATTCAAACTTATGCGTTCCTACGGGATAAACCATTATCGGTTTCATTCGTGGTGTCCTCCAGAAGCGGCCTTTGAAGCGGCAGATGAAATTGGAATATATCTGCAAGTTGAACTTCCCAATAAAGCAGGGTTTGGTAAAAGTGAGCATGATAATTATCTTCGTAAAGAAGGCGAGCAGATATTTAAAGCATTTGGCAACCATCCCTCTTTTGTTATGTTTACATTGGGAAATGAGCTGGGTGGCGGGCCGGCCTATACTAAAATGGTCTCTTATTTCCGGGGAATAGATAGCCGTCACCTGTATGCCCAGGGAACAAATAATAATGCATGGGATCCTTCATTTCTTTCATTGGCAAAAGGGGATGATTTCTGGGTAACTAAAAAAACAGGGGCTCAATATCCGGTGAGGGGCGCTTTCTGGGAAACCAATGATTCCACCGGACATATCGAGCACCGGTCTCCTTCCACGATGGTTGATTATAGTGCATCAATAGCCGGGATACCGGTCCCTGTTGTCGGACATGAAACAGGACGATTTGAAGTATTTCCTGATTTCAAAGAAATACCGGAATACACGGGAGTACTGAAGGCCAGGAACCTGGAAATTTTTCGTGAAAGGCTTGCCAACACGGACATGCTTGACCAGGCAGATGATTTTGTGAAAGCATCAGGCGCTTTAGCAGTATTATGCTACCGGGAAGATATTGAGTCTACATTAAGAACCCCTTATTTTGGAGGTTTTCAGCTTCTTTCCTTACAGGATTTTCCGGGGCAGGGAACGGCTTTGGTAGGGATTCTGAATGCTTTTTATGAATCCAAGGGTCTGGTTACCCCTAAAGCCTGGCGTGAATTCTGTTGTGAAGTGGTTCCATTGCTGAGGATGGAAAAATATACCTGGACAACCGGTGAAAGGTTTTGTGGCCGTATCGAGGTGGCAAATTATGGACCGGTAGATTTGAACAACATGAATATTAAATGGAATGCCACAGAACAAAATGGCAGGGAGATCGCCTTTGGAAATACCGGCCTTGTGACTCTCAAGCAGGGTAAACTTTCAGAGGTACATATGTTTTCATTTGATCTGAATAACGTTCATGCCCCCAAAAAGTTAACCATTAAGTTGGAAATTGCCGGAACTAGGTTTTTAAATCATTATAATATTTGGGTTTATCCAACAAAAGTTGATTTGACAATCCCTAAAAATGTAAATGTGACAGAGTCATTGGATGAAACAACTATCAATAAATTAAAGAAGGGTGGAATTGTCCTTTTATTTCCTAAATTAAATAAACCTGCCAACAGCATTAAGGGGGCTTTTCAAACCGATATATGGTGCTTTCCAATGATCAGGAGAGCAGCGGTAAGAAATAAAGTTGAAGTTCCTCCGGGAACGTTAGGCATTTTATGCGATCCTGAAAATCCTGCCCTTGCCGACTTTCCAACCGGGTTTCACTCTGACTGGCAGTGGTGGCATCTGGTAAAAAATTCCAAGCCGGTTATTCTTGATGACACACCTTCCGGATATCGTCCTATAGTTCAGGTAATTGATAATTTTGAACGGAATCATAAGCTGGGATTAATCTTTGAAGCCAAAGTGGGTAAGGGGAAACTGCTGGTTTGTACTATCGACCTTATGAATAACCTGGACAAACCTGAAGCACGGCAATTATTTCACAGTCTGTTGAAATATGCGGGTTCAAAATATTTTATACCAAAGAAAGAATTAGAAGCTAATTTGCTTAAAAAAATATTACAATATTAAAAATCAATCATATGAAAACAATAAAAAATATTTATAATGTTTTTTATGTCACAGTAAGTGTTTTGCTGATTGGAGTACTCTTTTCATGTTCCTCTGCAAATAAAAAACGTCCCAATATTGTGTTTATTCTTGCCGATGATTTGGGATACTCGGATATTGGATGTTATGGTGGTGAAATATCTACACCAAATCTAGATCGTCTTGCAGAAGAAGGGATACGTTTTACACAAATACATAATACTTCTAAATGTTTCCCTTCCAGAGCATGTTTATTAACCGGCTTGTATGCACAGCAATGCGGTTATGACAAGACGCCTACAAGGCCCTTAAAAAATGCGGTTACATTAGGCGAAGTCTTACGTGCTGCCGGATACAGAACACTTTTTTCAGGTAAACATCATGGTGTTGATAACCCATATGATCGGGGGTTTGACCGGTATTTTGGATTACGCGATGGATGCTGTAACTATTTCAATCCGGGCAGACAACGTGCCGGTGAATCAAAACCAGCCCAAAAACGTTCTGACAGGGTATGGTGTATAGATGATAAGGTATATAAGCCGTATACACCACCTGAAAAGGATTTTTATACAACTGACTATTTTACAAAATATGCACTTGATTGGTTAGAAGAATATAAGGAAGAGGACAAACCTTTTTTTCTTTATTTAGCGTATACCGCTCCCCATGACCCGTTACAGGCCTGGCCGAAAGATATTAATAAATATCGTGGAAAATATATGGTAGGGTATGAAGCGATTCGTAAAAAGAGGTTTGAAAAACAAAAAGAAATAGGACTCCTTGGTGATAATTATGTTCTTTCAGAGCCTACTTATCATTCATGGGACAGTCTTTCTGATAAAGAGAAAATTAAGGAAGATCTAAAAATGGCTGTTTATGCTGCGATGATCGACCGTATGGATCAGAATATAGGGAAAATCCTTAGGAAAATCAGAAATTTGAATAAGTTGGAAAATACCTTGATAATATTTGCTTCTGATAATGGTTGTTCAGCAGAGAGTGTCCACATACCTGGTTCAGGTGAAATTGGTTCCATGACACGATGGACTTCTCTTGGGAGAAACTGGGCCAATGTAAGTAATACGCCATTGCGTTATTATAAAAATTATAGTTACGAAGGAGGTATATGTACCCCTATGATTGTATATTGGCCTTCGGGGGTAAAAGGTAAAAACCGGATAAGCAATTTTAGAGGACATTTTATTGATATTATGGCTACTTTAATTGATATTACTAAGGCCGAATACCCGGAAGAGTTCAACGGGGAGAAAATTATTCCTTATCAGGGGGTTAGTCTTTTGCCTATCTTTGAAGGAAAGAAGATGAAACGTAAAAAACCTTTGTTTTATGAATGGTGGAGAGGAAGAGCAGTTATGTCAGGTAAATGGAAAATTGTTGCAGATGGCAATAATAAACCCTGGGATCTTTATAATATTAATAAAGACCCATCCGAAACGAAAAACCTCTCAGCACAGTTTCCTGAAATAGTAAAAAAACTGGATAAGGCTTTCCGGGAATGGCAACGAAAATGCAACAGCGAATTAAACAGATAATTATTTGTTTTTTTTAATATTTAAAAAAATATAATTAAGTTTAATATAATAAATAGAGAAATCATGAAAAAATCGTTTTACATTTTCTTAGGCATATTGTTTTTTAATGGTAATATCTATGCTCAGAATCTGGAAAAACAGAAAATAGGTGTTACTTATTATAATAAAGAAAAAACAGATGATAGTTACCGGCTTTATTCGAGCAGGAATTTAACCACTGCCCATCTAATTTCACCGGCTGGCAAATATGTCCATACCTGGTATTATCCCCATAAGGAAGATACCGTGACAGTTAATTTTGGTGGCTTTGGCATGACATGGCATTATGCGGAAATGTTATCAAACGGGCACTTGATAGCTATTGTCAAAGATGAAATGATCATAGAACTGGATTGGAACAGTAACCTTGTTTGGAAAGCAAAACTGCGCGCCCATCATGATTTTGCCCGGGATTCCAAAGGAAATACAATTGTTGTATCCAGAAAAGACCTTCCGAATCCATGGGAACCAGGCAAGACAATAGCAATGGATGAATTGGTGGAATTCAATAAAAAAGGGAAGATTATCTGGCAGTGGAATTACGAAAAGCATATGGATGATTTAAAAAATTTGGTAAAGGAAACGTTACCTCCGGATGAGACATTCAGAGACTGGCCACATATCAATACCTGTGAAATCCTGCCAAAAAATCCTCTTGAAAAAAAGGACAAGAGATTTAAGGCCGGTAATCTGCTGCTTTCTGCAAGACATTCGGATATCATTATGATAATAAATAAAAAAACGAAGAAGATTGTGTGGGCATGGGGTCCGGGAAAATTACAAGGACAACATATGCCAACCATGCTGCCCAATGGGAATATACTCATTTTTGATAATGGACACCATAACTCCAAAATTTCCCGTGGATATACAAAAGTTGTTGAGATGAATCCAATAAGCAAAAAAATTGTATGGGAATATGGTTCCAACCGGGAATTTTTTTCTCCTGCAAGAGGTTCTGCCATAAGATTGAAAAACGGAAATACCCTGATTGCCAATTCAGATAATGGCTGGTTTTTTGAAATCACTCCATCTGGTGAAAAAGTATGGGAGTATTATAACCCGGATCTGGGAAGAGGAGGCCATAGAATGGGGCTGTATCGTACCCTTGCTTATGACAAACAGATGGTGGATAAGCTGCTTGCCAGAAATACGAGCATGTATTATAAAAGACCTGGCAAGGAAAAGTTTCAGGAAAAGTATGGTCTTTCAGATCAGTTGATGAAGGTTGTTGACTGGATTGAAACAGGATCCCTTGATGAAGCCTATAGATGGCTTAATGATAATGGAATTGAAACAATTGGTGAGAAAGAGACTTATTTCGCATATTCATTACTCTTTTCGGTAAGAGGTAATATTTATCAATCTGTTAACAGCATGAAAAAAGCTGTTGAAGCAGGTATGCCACGGGAACTTTTCTCACGGGAATTTTCTGATTTTTTCAAATCATTAACAGAAAGTTCCCATTTTAAAGATTTTAATTAATCAAAGTGAACCTGTAATATTCATGATGTTAAATTATTAATAAACAAATTATTATGAAAAAACAACTTACGCGGAGAAAATTTATTGGAGCTTCCGTAAAAGCCGGAATAGGTATAGGAGCAATAACAAAGTATTCTCCGTTAATATGGACAAAACCAGTTGGAGCAAACGACATAATCAATGCTGCAGTTGTAGGTTTAAACAATCAAGGTGCTTGGGCCCATCTTAATCCATACATTAAAATGCCCGAAGTTCGTGTTATTGCCCTTTGTGATCCTGATCGGTCTGTACTTGACCGTGAAGCAAGAAAGTTTTACCAGAGGAATGAAAAGGTAGATACCTATGTGGATATCAGAAAACTGCTTGAAAGAAAAGATTTGGATTTGATTTCCGGTGCAACCCCCAATCACTGGCATGCTTTATCTACCATATGGGCTTGTCAGGCAGGTAAAGATGTTTGTGTGGAAAAGCCCGTTTCACACAACATCTGGGAAGGACGTAAAATGGTGGAAGCAGCAAAAAAGTATAACAGAATTGTACAGGCAGATTTTGACATTCGTTCAAATGAGGCTGTGTATTCGGCAATTAATTACATTCAGAGCGGAGAACTTGGTAAAATTCTTTTAGCACATTCCTGGGTGTATAAGCGCCGAAAGAGTATCGGGAAAGTCAAAGGATCCGGATATATACCGCCATATATAGATTATGATCTCTGGTGCGGACCGGCTCCTAAAGTTCCTCTTCCACGTATTAAACTTCATTACGACTGGCATTGGCAATGGGATTATGGAAACGGGGAGACCGGCAATAACGGACCACACCATCTTGATGTTTGCAGATGGGCTCTCGGCAAAAAAGACTTACCACCAAGAGTAATCAGTTTCGGGGGTCGTTATGGTTATGATGATGACGGACAAACTCCTAATACACAAATTACGGTATTTGATTATAAGCCTGCCCCCATTATCTTTGAAGTACGTGGATTACCAAGAAAAACAGGCGATAATTTAATGGATTCGTTCGAGACAATAACTCGTAAAGGTATTAAAATCACCCATGAACACAACAGCTCAAGCCCCAACAATGGCACAATAATTATTTGTGAGCATGGATATGTTGATCTTGTTGATCTTATTGCCTATGATAACAATGGTAAACAGATAAGAAAATTTGAAGGTAAAAAAGTTAATACAGAAACACACTTTATAAAAGCCGTTCGCAGCCGGAAAGAGGAGGATGTAAGAACAACCATTCTTGAAGGACATCTTTCAACAGCCTTATGTCATATGGGCAATATATCGTACCGTGTAGGACACGAAGTCTCTGTTGAAGAAGTTAATGATGTAATAAAGAAGGATCCTGATGTTATGGACACCTTTGAAAGAACCCGTGAGCATTTATTGGCAAATGGTATTAACCTGAAAAAAACACCAATTGTATTGGGACCATGGCTGAAGATGGATTCTGCAAAAGAACAGTTTGTCGGCAAATATGCAACCCACGCAAACAAATATGTTTCCAGAGAATATCGCGAACCATTTGTAATTCATGATCAAATTTAGACAAAAAAAGAAAAAGCTGTGAAAAAGTTATTAAATCCAATATACAATTACTTTATTCTTATTTTTTTTATTTCAAGTACTATGCAAATCAATGCACAGGAAAAATATTCCACTGCACCGAAAGGAGCTATTATCCTTTTCGATGGAAAGGATTTCTCACATTGGACAAATTGTGATGGTGGAACAGTCAGATGGAAAATAGTAAAAGGTGCAATGGAAGTGGTTCCTGATACATTGTATAGATGTAAAAGAATCCAGGGGATAAAAACCAAAGAAAACTTTCGGGATTTTCAACTCCATGTTGAGTTCAAACTTCCCAATTCAGAAAATACCAATAGTGGGGTATATTTATTAAGACGATATGAGATTCAGATATATGATTCTTATAACAAGCCTTTCACGCCGGGGATGGGAGGTTCGATTTATAGACAAAAAATGCCAGACAGAAACGTTAGCAAACCTGTCGGGGAATGGCAAAGTTATGATATTATTTTCCGATCTCCTCGTTATAAAAAAGAAGGAGATAATTTAATAAAGGTTGAAAATGCAAGGGTTACTGTATTATATAATGGAGTCGTCATACATAACAATGTGATTGTTAAATCAAAGACAGGGGTGGGATTTCCCGAAAACCCGTCTCCAGGACCTATCATGCTTCAGGATCATGGCGCTAAAGTACAGTTTCGGAACATCTGGATCATTCCATCTGATTCTTTGGATGATAAAGTAAGTTACTAACACTAACAATAAAGATTAATATAATGAAATTTTCTTTGCTCATAGGAAATTTAATAACGGGAAGTTCAAAATTCATTGGGATATTATTAAAGTATAACTTTTTAAACAGTTTATAACAAATTATAACAAACGACTGATTCATGAGCAGTATATTAACAGATATAAATAAAAATATACTAATCTGATTTGTGTGTATGAAAGAAAAAATCGTACGACGAGTTTTTATAAAAAATGTAGCAAGACTTTCACTTGGCGCATTTGTTGTTCCCAAATCAATATTGTATAGGAAAGGAAATAAGGGATTATTTCCCCCTGACAAACCATCAGATGAATCTTTAATTAATTGCCATGTTGATTGGGAAGAAATGTTGAAGAATCACGACTTACTTTGGAAAAATGTCCCGGTGAACATGACGGAGGCTCCTCATTTTGGTAACGGACTTATTGGATCAATGATCTGGGTAGAAAACAATTGCCTGCACCTGCAGGTATTCAGGTCTGATGTTCACGACCATAATGACTATCATTACGGTTGGACAGCCTATAGCCGCCCCCGATACCAGATAGGTTACTTTTTGATCAAACCAAAAGGGATAATTATTGATTGTGATCTTAGGCAGGATATATATAATGCTGAACTTAGAGGAAAAATAAATACCAGCAACGGAAGCTTTAGTATTCACCATTTAACTCACAGACAGGATGATGTAATTTATACTGAAATTGAAATATCAGGAAAAGAAGAGTTGTCCGGATGGCATTGGCATCCATTTGAGGCTAAAACTTCAAGAAGTGGGGATCCTGGCGAAAAACGATACGGTCAACATTATGCACCATACAAAAAATATAAAAATCCGGAACACAGAGTTGAAAACCATAATAATATTTATGTAGGAGTCCAGGATTTATCATCAGGTGGTAATTATGCTACTGCATGGAAAGAGAAAAAAGTAAAAAACAATAAAAGGATTTTGCTGATAAGCATTGAAAATAGTTATCCTGAAAAAGTATCTGTGGATCATGCATTAAGGAATATAGAGCGAGCCCGGATAAATATTGATAATGACCTTGATAAATGGATTATCAAACATCGTTTGTGGTGGCATAATTATTACCGGGAAAGTTTTGTTACCTTTCCGGAGAGCATAGGACAAACATTCTATTGGAATAATATTTATCGTCTGGCTTGTTGTACTCGTCCTGATGCCCAATATATTGATACAGCCGGCCTGTGGAATTCCGGAGGGCCTTGGCCATATAGCACTCATGACTTTAATACGCAAACAGCTCATTTTCCTGTTTATACAGCCAACAGGCTGCATCTGGGAGAAGCTTTGGTAAAATCGTTGTACCGCAATCGTGAAAATCTGATTGATAATGTTGTCCCTAAAGAATGGCAGCACGATTCAGCTTTATTGCCACTGGCCACAGCTTATGATCTTATAGGAAAGAGAGATGGTGATGGAAGGTACAGTGAAATGTTAGGGTGTCTCCCCTGGCTCCTTAATAATTGCTGGCTGCATTATCGGTACACAATGAACAAAGAGTTACTTAGAGAAGTTGTTTTCCCTCTGTTGCGAAGAAGTATTAATTTATATCGTCATATCCTATATACAGGCGATGATGGCAAACTGCATCTCCCTCCCACGTTTTCGCCTGAAACAGGTAATGTCAATGATTGTAATTTCGATCTGGCTCTGCTAAAATGGGGATGTACAAAACTTATTGAAATATGTGGAATACTAAAGATTGACGATCCTCTGTTACCGGAATGGGAAAATATTAATAAGCAATTAATAGATTATGCAGTTGATGAAAGAGGATATATGCTGGGATGTAATAAACCAGCTCCGAGAGACCATCAACACATGTCTCACCTCATGATGATTTATCCGCTTTATCTCGAAAATATTGATAACACCAAAGAAAAAGACCTGCTCGAAAGGTCCGTAAGAAACTTTTGCCCTACTACCATGCCAAAGATGGGAGCTTCTCAATCGTCGCCTGCCGCTGCCGCCTTGGGTTTGGGAAATCTGGCACTGCAGCGGATGAATGATATCCTGTACAAAGAGGTAGAAAATGAAAAACTGGGGAAAAACGGAATATACTATCTTGCCACTCCATGTATTGAAACTTCATTGAGTTATAATACTTGTGTCCAAGATATGTTGTTACAAAGCTGGGGCAATAAGATAAGAGTGTTTCCTGCCTTACCCGATAGTTGGAAAAATGTGGCTTTTCATAATTTCAGGACTGAAGGGGCTTTTCTAATTAGTGCAAAACGAAAAAATGGAAAAACAAGCTTTGTACGGATAAAAAGTCTGGCAGGTGAACCATGTGTTATTAATCCTTCTATTGAAGGAATGCCAGTAATAAAAAGTAAAAACAAAAATAACCTTGAAGAAATAGAAAATGGTTGTTATAAGATAGATCTCAAAAAAGGAGAAGAAATTGTTTTGTATGCAGACAATATTAATCCCGATTTTGCTATTGAACCATTGTCCTTAGAAAAAAACAAGACTAATTATTTTGGAGTCAAATAATTGTCCTTATCAAGAAAAAAATATTACTTGAAAATCTAAAATGCACATTAATCCATATTGTGTATTTTTTTGAGTGAAGCAAAAACTTGTTAGTAACCCTTCTTTTTCTGAGTTCGATATAAGCAAAAGGTAAAAGTGACTATATGACTATCGTTAAAAGTTAAAAATTTTCCCTCATCATTCCATTTTTATTTCCGGTTCAATCCGGTAATTATTCAACTCTTTGTCCAGGATTCGGGCATTTCCCGTGATCTTTTCCAGTTCCTGCCAGAAACCGGGACCGTGGTTTTTATGGACGGTATGAACCAGCTCATGAAGAATAATATAATCTATAAGGTGTGAGGGAAGATGCATCAGGTGGATGTTAAGATTAATGTTCCGGGCAGCAGAACAGCTACCCCAGCGTGTTTTCATATTTTTCAGGAAAACCTTATGATAGCTGTATCCATACTTCTCTGCCAGTTGGCTGACACGTATAGGTAAATACCGGCGGGCTTCAACCCGCAAGGTTTCAACGTACAACCGGCTGATTATTTCCCTCAATTTCGGTTCATTGGCAGTGAAGGAAGAGGGATAAAGTAATATGGTAATGTCTTCCTGTATTTTCCCCATAAATTTATTTCGGTTGACCGGCTTAAGGATGAGCTTGTGATGTTTGGTAAAAATATTTTCCCCCGGCCGAAAAACCAGCTCGGGTGGTTTTTTTTGATGAATGTGTCGAAGAGTCCGCTTAACCCAGTCTTCCTTTTTCTCTAAAAAGCCAATCCCTTCCCGGTAAGATACAACATATGGAATTACAACTTTTACTTCCCCTTTTTGGGAGATACGAATACTAACACGTCTTGCACGACGGCTTTTTCGCAGGATCACCGATCCGATTCCGGGAAAGGAATAAGATTTTTCCATGAATCTAAATTTAAAATTAGCAAGGGGTTAAAAATCGTTAATTTATATCAAATATCATTAAGGGTATTCCGTTATTTTTTTATATTAGCTGTCTTTACAAAACATATTGTTACTCTTTCTTTATCAGGAAGCAGAATTTGTTTCCGGAAATTTCATGAAAGAGGTTTAACCATAATGTAGCATGTATAAGCGGATATGTTTAATATGAAAAAAACATCAAGAAAGATGAAACGAGCACAGGGAGCTCACGAACAGTTTTATTGTAAGTAACTGGTTACATGGGTGAAGAAAATTTTTATTTTCTTCATTATTAATAATTTTTAAACACATGAAACGATATATTTTTCTTTTAATTATTCTTCTGATATTTCCTGTTATAGGCCGTAGTCAGGAGAAAAAGTGGTCGCTTGAGGACTGTATTCAATATGCGATTGACAACAATATCCAGATCAAACAACAAAAATTGAATACCAGGCTGAATGAAAATGCCCTGAAGCAATCCAAACTGAACCGGTTACCGAATTTTAATGCAGGGACGAATTATTCGTTTTCTACAGGACGTGTATTAGACATGACTACCTATCGTTTTACCAACAACTCAGTCAACTACGTTGGAACCAATGCAGGCACCAACATGAATCTGTTCAGCGGGTTTAAGACTAAAAACACCATCAAACAGAATAAATACCGGTTGATGGCCAGTATGGCTGAACTGGACCGGGTTAAAAATGACATTTCCATGAATATTGCCCTGGCCTACCTGCAGATCCTCTTGGATAAGGAGCTGCTGGAGGTAGCACGTCAGCAGGTAGCTATCACCAGACTACAGATTGACCGTACACGTAAGTTGGTAAATGCAGGAAGCGTGCCCCTCGGCAACCTGCTGGAGATACAGGCCCAGGCAGCCTCCGAGGAAATGCAGGAGATCAATGCTTCCAATGCTCTGGATTTAGCGTACCTGAATCTTACACAGATCCTCGACCTGGATTCTGTAACAGGATTCGATATTATTATACCTGAGATAGAAGATCCTGATAGTAATTATATCATTCCGGAAATCAGCGAAGTTTTCTCCGACGCTATGAATATGATGCCTCAGATTAAAAGTGCAGGGTATCAGTTGAAAAGTTCCGAGCTGGCTCTCAGGATTGCCAAAAGCTCCAGAAGTCCGAGATTGAACCTTTCCGGAAGTTTCAATACAAGTTTTTCAGACAACCGTCAAAAAGTGTTGAGGGTGGATCCTGTAGAAGGCATTATTTATGGGGATTATCCTTTCTGGGAACAAATGGACGATAACCGGTACTGGGGCATCGGACTGGGCATGAGCATACCCATATTCAACAACTGGCAGGTAGAAAGGAGCGTGAAGGATGCTAAGATCAATATAGAAAATGCGCAATTACAGCTTCAGAACGAAAAAAACCGTTTGTACAAAGAAATACAGCAAGCCTATGCTGATGCCAGAGCTGCTTTAAAAAAATATTTGGTTACCCGGAAAACTGTTTCTTCTATGGAGGAATCATTCCGGTATACATCAGAAAAATTTGATGTAGGCCTTGTAACAAGCGTGGACTATAATATGGCCAAAAACCAGCTTACAAATGCTCGTTCGGACATGCTGAGGGCCAAATATGAGTTTGTTTTCAAAGTGAATGTATTGAATTTCTACCGGGGTAAACCTTTTAATTTGAACATGCAATTTTAACGTAGTATTTTTAGTTGGATGAAACGAATATGAAATTTTTAATCAAAAATTTACACAGGAAAATGATTAAAATATTGCCTGTGAGGTGAACCGGGCACAGCTAGGTCACGAACAGTTTTACTG
>Ga0136651_10001532_pt1 | contig 12707 bp, 14 predicted proteins | sample Mar14236cmmetaG_FD_94867 | JGI IMG/M metagenome (GOLD analysis project Ga0136651, IMG submission 94867) | Marine hydrothermal vent microbial communities from Guaymas Basin, Gulf of California to study Microbial Dark Matter (Phase II) - Marker... ...
GCATTAAAGCCAATTTGATTTTTGGGTCAGAAATAAATATTGACAAAAAATAAAGCGGCAATCTCTTCATAATTTTATTCGTTAATTTTTTGTTTAAAGAAATTGATAATGTCTTGATCTCCAACCAAACATTTTTTGCCGTCCCAAAGGAAAGGCACGCCGATTAAATCAGTCGGCAATCCGCAAATTTTCGCCTTATCCTCCAGCTCTTTGGCATTATTTTGATTGTAATAAACTTCTTTTTTGATAAAAGAAACTTTATCGCTAATGTTGTTTTCTTTAATGTATTCCTCAATAGTCGTGCAATGAGGACAACCATCGCCGTAAAAAAGAATAATCTGACCTGTCTGCTGGTTTTTATTTTTTTCTTGCAAAAGGGCAAAAAACGAAAAAATCAAGACAACAATAAATAAAACCGTGGGGATTATAATTTTATTTTTCATAAATTAAAAGCTGTCCATTAAAAGCTTTTTGCTTTTGATCTTCTTTTACTTCTCAAACCACAGTCTAACTTTCTTGCTCAATTTCAAGTATATCATCAAAAAAGGCGCTTGAAACAGAGACATAATCGCCGGAAATACTGCTAAATATTGCCCTTCTTTTCCAAAAACTGACACAAGAATTGCTATCGTTAAGGCAATATTCTTGCTGACAGAGGTAAAGACAACTGCCTGATGACGCCCATATTCAAGCGAAAACAACTTTTTATTTATTAACAAAGTAAATAAAACAGTTATTCCATAAAAGAGAGTTGCGACTGGCAATAGCAATATAATGTCAAAATAATTTTTCAAAATCAGATTAGCTTTTGAAGCAAATATGATAAAGATTAAAATGTAAAGAAATGCAAGCGTTATTGTTGAAAAATAAGGCTTTATTTTTAAGAACTTCTCTTTTCCGTGTTTTCTTTCAACATATTCTCTTATCCCTATTCCTAAAATAAAAGGCAAAATTAGTATCACCAAAAGGTTTTTCAAGATCATCGCAAAAGGAACTGAAATGTTCGCTCCTAACGCAAAATAATGCCCGGCAAATGGATAAACAAAAACAGACGCGAGAAAAGCAAAAGCTACTATTACAGCGCCGGAAAGCATATGACCCTCGGCTAATCCAATATAGCCTAAACCCATACTTGAAGCTGGAGCGATTGAAAGCAGCATTAAAGCCAATTTGATTTTTGGGTCAGAAATAAATATTGATGTCAAAAACCACATAAATAGAGGGGCGTAGATGAAATTCAAAATCATTGCCTCAACCAGAGGCTTTGTTGAGCCTTTAATTTTTTTCAAGGAAGAGAGAGATAAATTTACCATCATCGGAAAAATCATAATAAAAACAACCGGGATTATCAGAATAGACAAGCTTTTCAAATCAAAACAATAACCCAATAAAATTCCAAGAACTATAACAGCCAAAGTATACAGTATCATATTCTTTGACAGATTTTTTTGTATTTTTTGTATCATATTCATAGCCTTAGTCCTTAAACAACGTCCCGTAATATGTATGTATAAAAGTTTTTGCAAAAGTAACCAGCCAAAAAACAGCTAAAAGCCAATATAGAGCAAAACCAATGTAATCTATTAGTTGAATTCCAAATAGTGATGATATTGTATGGCTTGCGGCTACATACGCTCCCAAAGGAAATGTAAAAGCCCACCAAGACATTGCATATGGAAGCTTCAGCCTCTTTATGTAGTGAATAGTCATTGCAATAGCCATTATAACCCACCATATGCCTAATCCCCAGAACAAAAACCCAAACACAAAAAAAGGCTCTTTCACTGTTATAAAAGATGAGTTTTTAATTAAGTTAACCAAGGCAACGGTTCCCGCTCCGATAGGCCCAAGATTTATCCATATTGTAGGAGCAAGAGTATCTGGTAGAGGATAATGAAGAATAAAACGATACATTGATATTGCAAACAGAGCAAGATAGATAAAAAAGCCAGAACCCCACCCAAAATAGTTGAGGGATATAACAAGCTCCTGCACCATTCCTGAAACATGTGGGATAATTAAACTTCCCGCAATAGGAATTACAATCATCCCGACCGGCGGAATAAACCATGCCGGATTTATATGGTCAAGCTTAACATGCTCGCCTTTAAACATTAAATATGGCGTAAGTATGCCAAAGAATATTGTAGCGAATGTTCCTATAAACCAAAAAACCTCTCCAATCTCAATGCTTTTACCGATTACAATGAAATTTGCCGCTAAAACAAGCATAGCTATCGCTATTGTGGCATAGAAGTTTGAGAGTATAGGATGCTTCAAGTCATTTAACGCTTCTTTTTTGAAAAAAATCAATCTAAGAATCCATGGGATTAATAAAACAAAAAAGAGGATAATATTGAAGTAGAATAAGATATAAGCCAGATTTTTCAGAAAGGGAATATACTGGGAATAAAATAAGCTGGTCAGAGCCAGTATTCCTGTTCCCATAACGCTTGCGAACCAAGACGGTGTAAAATTCTTAACAATTTGACATTTACATTCTATATCTTTTAACATGCTTGCTCGAACTTTTGTATTTTTATTCCTTGATAAATTTTGAACCATATTTTTATGTTTCAATCGTTAATCCCTTTTTAGACCAAAAAATTTATTAATAATTTACATTTTTTGACGACCTGTTTATTTGTCTTATAAAAATTTTTTACTCCTTCTTTCCTTGTTTTAAGCAAACCAAAATTTTCTAACACTTTTAAGCGGCGAGAAACCAAATTTTGAAACAAATTAAAATAATTGCATATTTCGCAGACACACACTGCCCGAGCGCGCAAAAGACATAAAATTCTTATTTCAAGATAAACATAACCGCACCTTCGGCTTTGGCAATTTTTGCAATAGAAAACATATCTATCATATATAACCCAATTCTTTAGACGCTAAAACAAACATAGCGTGACTCCAGCATAACGGAGAAACAGATTTTTGTATGTTATTGTCAAATATTTGCTCTGGTATAAATTCGTCATCTTTAATAGATCGAACAACCTTATTATAATATTTTAACGCTTCTTTTCTTTTGCCCATTTTGCATAATACTATGCTCATCCAAAAATTCAGCAACGTCCAAAACCCCGCCCCCTTTTTTCTGTGAAGAGTTCTATACATCCAGCCGTCATACTCATCGTGTTCATATCTATACACTCCAAAGTTTTTTACTAATGTTCTTTCTATCTTCTTTACTGTATTTTTAGCCAATAAATCTCTTGGGCCTACTATTTCAAAAGGCCAAATTGCGCCCAAAAGACCAGCGTCTATTCTTTTATCATTTATATCTCCGAATGACCTAAAAAAATAGCCATTCTCGCTTGCGGCCCTTAAAAGAACTTTATTTATAGAATTTGCCGCATCAATATATTTTTTATTTGGGAAAAGTTGGTTTGCGCACTCTAATCCTTTAATACAAGCCGCAAGAGAGTATGAAAAGTTTTCTTTTAAATCAGGAAACGTCAATCTTTCCTCCCATAGATCATTAGTAACTAAATTAAAATAACCCTTATTCCATTTTTTACATATACCAGTTGCGGAATTAACAACCAGCCTTTTATATTTCTCAGCCCCTTTTTTATTGTCTTTGAAATGATGCCAAACAGCGAGCAAGACCATTGCCGTCTGATCCGGTTGAAAATGATTAAGCGCTTGTAATCCGTTTGGGCAATAATTCTCGTAAAACAAACCTGTTTCTTTCCAACCCTCTGCCCTTTCCACCAGCCAGCCGAAAAATTTCTCTTGAATATCATTTATTCCTAAAACATCCGCGGCAATACAAGTAAAAGACGCATCTCTTGGCCAAACATAAAAATAATTTTTCGCTTCTTTTGGATAATAAGGTTTTGTAGAATTGGCGGCAACAATAGCGCCATTTTCTAAACTGCAGTCCAAGATTACTCTCTTGCTTGTTTTAATCAATCTTTTAATTTTAGATTGGTATTCCATAACTTTAATTGTAATTTAATTATAAACTTTTCATAAATCGAACAATAACGGAGGAATTAGACGCAACAAGCCCTAAACGCGCTCTCCCAAAATTCGTTTAAATCCAACGCCAAACTTTATTTCACAGCATAGGCCGAATTTTTTTATTTTAACATAAACCCTCTTAATTCAAAAATACCAAAAAAATAAAAGGAATCAGCGACTGTTTAAATGATTTATAGAAGCGGAAATGAAAGCGAGCCCCGCCTCGCTTTTTAAAACGGAGCGAGCAAAAAGAACGATAATTGCTTTGTAGAACAGAAAGTCTTGAATGATTTGTATCGTAATGAATTAAGGCTCTACAAGAACCTCTTTCAGCCAGTAATTAAGTTAATCTTAAAAGAAAGAACAGGAGGAAAGATTTATCGAAAATATGATAAACCCAAAACTCCTTATCAGAGGGTGATGGGATTAAAAGAGGTTCCAAAGAAAACAAAACAAAAATTAAAGAAAATCTATCTTTCTTTAAATCCTGCTCAATTGAAAAGAACTATTGATAAGAAATTAGATTTACTTTACAAGCCTACCAAGAGAAAAATAAATCTCAAAAGGTCGAGCCTCAAAAGAAATTAAAACCAATTTCGGCCAGAAACTATATTGCTCAACCAGAACCTATTTCGGTCAGATAATTAAATGGCTTGACACGGAGCTGTGTAAAGAAAGTTATACACATTTTCCCGCCTGCCCTGTCACGCTTCGCGCGGCGGGGAAATTTTTGGCTTTAATGGGTCGAGAGGGGTGGGTTTTATTTTAATTATTTTTGTAATCTTCTCAAATCCTGCCAAGTGTAACGCTTCACTTTCCCATCAGGACTAACAGCGAATACTTCTACTGTCAATTTTTTGGCAAATTTCCAAGGAACTCTTCTAACGGCAAGTCTAGCTACCGAAGTTGGGACACCGAGAGCATAATTAAAGGCTCTCGGCGCATCCACCACTTTCATTCTGGTCACCAACTGCCCTAACCCATATACAAAATTAACCTCGTTGCCACTTCTATTTTGAGACTCGCCCTTTGTTTCAATAAAAATAATCCGTCCACCTTTTCGCGCTTTAATGTCTACACCGTGCGACCGAGAATCTTCAAACTCAAAATGACCCCATCCGTTTTTTGATAGCCATTTAATAATTGCTCTTTTTACAAATTCCTCAGAAAGCGGTTTCTTCATTCTATTGTAAAAATTAAATTTTAACGATTCTATCTTTTAGTTTATCAAAATTTTCTTTTATTTCATCAATATATTGTTTAGCAAAAGCAGCACCTACTCCAAAGCGATCACGTTCCATATTGAAGTTAATCAAATCAAAACGGTAATAAATGCGATGAAGAAGATTTAAAATTTCAATATCGTCAATATGCTGGGCAAGTATTAAATTTGTAGATGCCCAATATTCAACATAAATTCTAGAGAATGAAAGTTTTTTATTTTGTAAAAATCTAATAAGCGCTTCGCTCCGTTCAATCCCTTCTTCTATTTCTTTTTCTAGCGCTTTTAGTATGTTTTTGTTTTTTTCTTTCTGATCTTTCTTCTCCCAATATTTTTTAATATATTCAATACCAACCGAGCTTCCAAAGCCGATAAGAGCACCTAGCACTAGATATAATATGTTTATCCAACTAATTTCCATAATTTATATTATTCAATTAAATTTTCGACCTTTTGTTTGGCTTCTTCTAATAATTCCTTTGCTTTTTTACGGGCGTCGTGGGATTTTTGAACTAATTCGGCTATTTTTTCTTGTTTCTGTATTGGTATAACTGGCACTAATAAATCACCAAAAACGGATTTGGGAACCGCTGCCATAATTGCACCAGCAGTCTTTTGCTCTAACTGCTTTTTTAAAATTTCTGATCTAAATAATAAAAGAAGAAACTCGCTTAAATAATTTTCAGAATTGATAACGAAAAATCCTGTACTTGCTACCTCATTATCTAATTCTGCCGGAACTAACCCTATATTGTTTAATGAACCAGCAAGAGATGCAACTAATACATCGCCTTGCTTGATAGCCATTCTAGCTCTGCTTGGAGCTTCGTATCCATATAATTCGCTATAGCTTTCTATTTCTCCTGTAGAAGGGTTAATATCTGCAAGCTCTACATATTTTATCTTATGAGTCGGGTTATTTTGAGGATTCACTTTTTTGGTAGAAATATTAATTACTTCTTCTATCTTTTGAACTTTAAATTTTGATTGTCTCAGAATTTCAATAATCTTTCTGTATTTTGGCTGATAATACTCGGAGTCATACCTCATTACAGAAAAAACTTCGCTAGATTGCGCTTCAAAGGTTTTTTCAAAATCTAAATCTAATTTCTTTATCCCTAATAACTCATAAAGTCGTTTTTCTGCTTCTTCATATATTTTATCCGCTTGCTTCTTTTTCTGATGTGCAAGTTTAACAAAGCGTTCAATTTCTTGCTCTAATTTTTTTGAAGGACGGGGTATTGGGATTAAAGCAACATCTTTTGAATATAAATGTGTTTGACCCGTTGAACCTCGTGCGTATCTTTCTAGCTGAAATCTACCGTGAGGAGATCTTAAATATACAAAAAGAAAATAAGGATTAATCTTTTCCGGCCTGACAATCATAACTTCGGCCGTAACAATACATTTAAATTTATTTTCAAAAAGACCAACTCTCCCTATAGTTCCTTCACCAGTAGCGGTTATTAAAATATCTCCTGTTTTTGGTTGAAAAAAATCTTTATAACTACTCTCAGGGATATAATCTGTATCTTTTAACTGTAGAAAATAGTTAGTAACATTTTTTAATTTGATAACGGGTATTCCAGTTTTAAAATATAGTTCTCTTGGTGGAGTTTTTGCTCTTGGGAATTTACAAACATCGCCAAGGTTTTGGTATTGTTGATGTAATTCTGAAATAGTGGCAAGACGGCTAACATAAAAGTTAGCATCAACTCTATCTATTAGTTCTTTAAATTTTATCTCTGCAATTTGCATAACTAAAAGCCTAAATTATATTTCCGTTTAAATTCTTTAAAGGCGTCAATAATATCTGGTATATCGGTATCTAAGATTTTGTTTCCATCCTCATCTAAAATATATTCTCCTTTTTCGTCTCGCTTGTAGATTGGCGGGGCTGTCTTTGTATTTAAGTCATAGCCGATTTTTTCAACAATAGCCATAAAAATTGGATAATCTTTTTTACTTAGTTCTTCTGCTTCCTCCTCGCTTAATTTCTGAAGGAACAAAACACTGGGTTGAGGGTTTGCACCAGCGGACATAAAAGTACCTACCGGCAAAGAGATTACAGCTAAAATTCTTGAGTGTCTTCGGATGTATTCTCTTACATATTCAAGCGAGGAATTGTTGAGTGTGCCATTTGGTAGGACAATTGCCATTCTGCCGCCCTCTGTAAGAAGTTGGAGGCTCCTTTCAATAAATAAAATTTCTGGAATTTGACCGTCTAAAATTTTGTTTGTTTTCACCCATCTGTCATCTTTTTCTTTTTTCCATTTATATCCCAACTCAAAATTTTGCAAGATTCTTTTGTCGGTAACTTTTCCTTTGGAACCAAAAGGAGGATTAGTCATTAGTACCTTGAAATTTCCGGGGTGAGGCCGTAATGCTCTAGAGACTCCCGCCTTTTCGGCTATTCTTACCAATTCATTAAAATCTAAAAGGCTATTAGCGCAGAAAATCCCAGAGTGTCCATCATCATAAAGCACCATATGCATCTTAGCCACTTTTGCTAAATCGGGATTAATATCTATACCAGAGATATAAGCGTGGGCGTACTCTTTCAGAAAATCAGTTGCTTTATTTTTTAATTCTGGTCTCTCTTTTATAAACTTCTCTTTTATATAGTTCATTCCTGCTACTAAAAATCCTCCTGAACCGCAAGCAGGATCAATAAACTTTTCGTTATCTTTGGGATCAAGCATATTTACACATAGATCCACTACTGGAGCAGGAGTAAAGAATTCCCCTCGTTCTCCTCTTTGATGAGCGTAAACAAAAGTTTGAAAAGCGGTACCTTTTACATCAGCTGGGGTATTAATGAGGCTATATTTTTGGAGCTGACTAACAACAAAGGCAATTGTGAGGGGCTTTAGGTTTAAACGTTCATTGGGGTCGAACACATCGGGATATTGACTTTTCACTCTCTCAAAAAGATTAAATATTCTGTCAATAAATCCATTTTCTTTTCCTTCTTCAAGTTCTTCTAATTCTTTGTCGGTTATTCTAAATTCACACTTTTGTGCTAACGCCTTCTCGTCTGCCATTTTGATGAAAATGAGTTTTAACATTTCATTAAATACTTTCTCTTTCAGTAATCCCTCATTGGCGTAAATATGATTATGGATAGTTTCAAAAACCGTTTTTAGTTCAGTAGCTGGCTTTAAGTCTTTTTTCTGATACAACCCAACATCCTCAAGGGTTTCTCCTTTTTTCGGTATATCTGGAATTTCGCGGAAGAATGGCGGTCGTTTAAGATGTTGAAGATAAATAATATCTTTCCCATTAAACCAAATACCAAACTCAGCATTGGTTGGAGCAAGATAAGATTTTAGCTGGTCAATCCCATCTCTTCTTTCTTTGCGCTTTGTCTCTACGATGATGTAAAGATTATCAAGAGTCTTTTTCTCGTCTCGAAATACTGCTATATCGCTAGGGCCAATTTTCTTACTTCCTTTTTGAATAGGAAACTCAATCTCCATTTGACTTTTAGAGTAGCCATATTCTTCAACAAGTCTTCTTTCTAAAATTTGCCTTGGCCCTTCTTCAGGCCTATCTTTAAGCCAGCGTCCAGTAATAAAATCACGGATATAACCTTTTTTCTCTTCTGGCTCTGCCTTCACTTTTTCCTTGATTGGTTTGTAATTCGTATTGCTCATAATGTTTCCTCGTATGATTGTTTAATTAAATGGAATAAATAATTAACATCAGTTTCTTTGGTAATTTTAACCAAACCTTTATATCCCCATTCAAAAGAAGTAATATCTTTAACTAATCTCCTCGGATCATCATATTTTGGTTCTCGGAGTAATAGATTTATAGAGTTTTTTCTAAATTCAAAACGAGCAAAGCTTTTCGTGGTTCTATAAGTTATCCCGCTTTTCTGTTCTGGCCGCTCTTGAACATCGGGCAGTTCTAAAATTTTTTCTCTTACTTCGTTAAATTTCTGCTGCAACTCTTTGATTGTTTTGTTAAGGTGATAATCTAAATCATATTTTGCGTAGTCTATTTTTGTTATTCGTCTTTTCTTTTTATCGCCTGCTTGTGATGTTCCTTCTATTTTAATTTCAAAAATCCCATTTTCATAAAGCACATAAGTCCAAAGTTCTATATTCTCTGACATTCTATTGATAGCGTACTTGTCATACCTGTTAAATGAAGAAGCTACCAAAATTAATCTTGGTTGACTCCAGTCTATTTTTATCTTTTTGTCCAATTTCTTCTCTACAAGAATTTGAAAATCTCCTTTGTGATCAACCAACCAATCAAGATAAAACAATCCTTGATTGATAACATTATCCTTTTCTCCCCACTTATACTCAATAATTACAGGCGAGTTGTTTTCATCCAAACCTAGAGTATCAATTCTTCCACCATGTTTTTCACCAGTAGAAAATTCAGAAGCTATAAACTTAACACCAAATACAGTTTCCAAGTTATTCTCAAGAAAACTTTGAAGCTCTTTCTCACTCCTAAAATTAGAAGTTCTTAATTGTTTTACCTTATTATGATTTTCTATTCTAAAGATAGGCATATTACTAAATTAAATTTTTCTCCTTAAAACTTAAAAATCCATTCTTTACCACAATAATATGGTCAACTACTTCTATACCCATAATTTTACCAACTTCTACTAATCTTTTAGTAATCGTTATGTCATCTTCTGATGGTTCTGGATCTCCTGAGGGGTGATTGTGAGTTAAAATTATCTGAGCAGCTAAATTTCTTACTGCTGGCTCAAAGACTTCTCGCGGATGGACTAAATTGGCATTGAGAGAACCAACCGAGATAGTTTCTCTTTTAATTTCTTGATTTCGAGAATCAAGATAGAAAATAACAAAATGTTCCTTTTTGTTGTCTCTGATGTCTTTTAGCTCTTCCCAAACCTCTTTTGGTTTTAAATAGATTCTTGCTTTTTTACCCTTGAGAAGCCTTTTACCCAATTCAAAACAAGCGACTATTTCACAGGCTTTGGCTGGTCCAAGTCCGGGATAGTTTTTTAGTTCGTCAAAAGTTAAATAGGGAAGTTTATCAGCTCTAAATTTTTTTAAAATTTTACTTGCTAGTTCAACTACATTTTCTCCCTTCTTTCCTGAGCGCAAAAGAATAGCCAAGAGTTCTGAATTAGAAAGTTTCTCCGGGCCATAACGTATTAACTTTTCTCTCGGTCTTTCTACTTTTGGCAAGTCTTTAATTGTCCTTCTCTTTTTAGTATTCATAATTACTCTTTAATCAAATCATTAATACCAACACCTAAAGCGTTAGCGTGCGAAGTGTTTCAATATGAAAATCGGTCGTTGATCCGGTTTCTGTCTTCACAATGACATACAAGGAGGCACAAGCTATTTTAAACAGCTCATCATTTGTTTTTTTCGTATTTTTAGCATCCTCAGTCATAGCAAGTAGTTTTTTTGATATGTTACAAAGCTTTACTATATTGTATGGGAAATACTTATCCTCGTCAAACTGTACTTACGAAACGAAAAAGAAACTAATTGTCAAAATTTCAATATAAAAATCGCCCAAGTTAGGCGACTTTTTAGCTGCGGGGCTAGGATTCGAACCTAGATTACCAGGGCCAGAACCTGGCGTCCTACCGTTAGACGACCCCGCATCGATAATATAACTAAATTGACAAGTATTTCCGAACAGCAATAAAGCTGGAAATCATTCCCAAGCCAATTCCGGTAGCCAATTGAATAAGAACCAGTATCGCAAAATTAGCTTTAAATATAGAAAAAATGCTTGCCTCCGGAGTCAGCAATTTAAAACTTGAATTAAACGCTAAGCAGAAAACAAAAGTAAGGAAAAGCGCAATAACAGCAGAAATAAGACCAATAACAAATCCCTGAAAAAGGAAAGGCCCTCTGATAAACCAATTTGACGCTCCCACCAACCGCATAATGGCAATTTCTTCCCGGGAATTATCAATTGAAACTCTTACCGCGTTAAAAGCAAGCAAAACAGCGATAATTCCTAAAACCAAAGAAAACAAAAGCCCGATTCTATTAATTGATGAAATCGTTGAAAAAATCTTATCAATTACTTTCTTTCTTTGGTTGTAATCAACTTTGTAAATCAAATTTTTAAACGGACTGTTTTCTAAAAATTTTGCGACCTGCTCATACTGAGAAGCCTGCCAAGCCCTTATGTCTAAAGAAGCCAAAAACGGATTGGCCCCAACCTCATCCAACGACTCCATTAAGACCGAATCGTTTTTATGCCGCTGAATAAAGTTTTCCAATGTTTGGTCTCGCGAAATATATTCTACTTCTTTTACTTCTGGAATTTTGGAAATAGCTGATTTAACCAAGGAAATATCATCATCTGTCGCATCCTCTTTAAAGTAAACCGAGATGTCAACCTTTTTCTCAATATCAGAAATCAAAGCCTTGGAAATTGGATTTAAAAGAAAAAGCGCGGTGGGAATAGAAATCACAACCACCATAATAAAAATTGTGGCAAAATTCAAACTTACATTTCGGGAAAAACCCTTCCATCCGTTTTTAATTATTCTTTTTAATGATGTCCACATAATGTTTATAGAACAAACCTTCCTCTTTTTTCGTCTCTAACCACTTTTCCGTCTTCAAAAGTTATTACCCTCTTTCCAATGCTGTTAATAATTTCCTTATCATGGGTAGACAAGACAACCGTTGTCCCGAGTTTGTGAATTTTTATAAGCAATTTAATTATATCAAAAGTATTATAAGGATCGAGATTGCCTGTCGGCTCGTCAGCTAAAATTATGTCCGGCCTATGGACAAGGGCTCGGGCGATTGCCACCCTTTGTTTCTCTCCGCCGGAAAGCTGTTGGGGAAAATTATCAGCCCTATCCAACAATCCCACTATCTCCAAAACTTGAGGAACGTCTCTTTTTATCTCTTCATCGGCCGCTCCCATCACCTCCATTACATAGGCGACATTTTCATAGGTTGTTTTAGAAGGAAAAAGCTTATAGTCCTGAAAAACCGTGCCAATCCTCCGGCGCAAAAGGGAAACCTGCTTTTTCTTGAGCTTAAAAATATCTTGATTGTCAAAAAAATTGTTCCCTTTGTCGGCTCGTCTTCCGCTAAAATCAATTTCAATAAAGTTGTTTTCCCTGCCCCTGATTTGCCAACAATAGAGACAAACTCTTCTTTGTTTATTTCAAAAGAAACATTGTCTAATGCGACTATCGGACCATTATCTGTATGATATATTTTTGTAACGTTTGAAATTGAAATCATAACCCTTTTAAACTCTTTTTTTTCCTCTTTCCAGCCCTGTTTCTGCCAATATAAATTTATCTAAATCGCCGTCTAAAACAGCATCCACGTCAGAAGTTTCTACCCCTGTCCGCAAATCTTTAACTAATTTATAAGGATAAAGAACATAAGATCTAATTTGATTTCCCCAGCTAGCTGAAACCCTCCCCCCTTTAACCTCGTTCAATTCATCCTTCTGTTTTTTTTGTTTTAAGCTCCAAAGTTTAGAATATAGAACCTTCATCGCTTTTTCTTTATTCAAGCCC
>Ga0136651_10001533_pt1 | contig 12706 bp, 10 predicted proteins | sample Mar14236cmmetaG_FD_94867 | JGI IMG/M metagenome (GOLD analysis project Ga0136651, IMG submission 94867) | Marine hydrothermal vent microbial communities from Guaymas Basin, Gulf of California to study Microbial Dark Matter (Phase II) - Marker... ...
CTTCTTTTAAAAGCTTTAAAGCAATTTTAGCATCTATCTCTCCCTTTTCCAGTTTATCAAGTATCTCACGTGTCTGACTTTTTTGAGTGCTAATTTGACCATATCCAAGTGTTTGAGCTATATCTTCAAGCCTGTTTCGAGCTGTGGGATAGGATATCCCCAGTTCTTTTTGAACTTCTGATAAATTTCCACGATGTTTTAAAAATATTTTCACAAAATACAATTGATCTTGAGAGAGTTTAAAAAACTCATCGAGTTTAAATTTACCTTTTATGATCAATCCACATTTTGGACAGGTATATTCTGTTATCATCAGTTCTGAAGAACATACAGGACAAGAAGTCAAACTTTTGTTTTTCATATTATCACCACCATTTTATATTTTTGAACGTTTACATAAACTATTATAATATAAAAATTATAAAAATCAAGTTTTAAATAAAAAATTCAAAACAAATTGGGTGGATTTATGAAAATCTTTACAGTATTCCAAAGGTTACCTTTATCAATTATTTTTTTCAGGTATTTTAAGTCCTCCTCAAGATGAGTAGTTTTCACAATCAGATTGTATCTATATTTATTTCTCAATTTGAATATTAGAGCCTCAACAGGTCCCAAAAGTTCTCCCTTTACCCCGTCTTTCAGTAGTTCAAAGATCTTCTTTGATAACATCTCTGCTTTTTCCTTCGAGGAATTTTCTATCACCAAGTTCACTAAATCATTGAATGGCGGATAATTAAGTTTCTTCCTATTTCTTATTTCCTTTTCATAAAAAGAAAGATAATCATGATTAACTGCATAACTTATTGCCGATGCTTCAGGATTGAATGTTTGAATTATAACTTTTCCTTCAAATGATCCTCTACCGCTTCTGCCAGCAACTTGACTTATCGTTTCAAAGGTTCTTTCAGAAGCCGTGTAATCTGGAAAATTTAGGAGTTGATCTGCACTGATAACACCCACTAAAGTTACGTTTGGAAAATCTAACCCCTTCGCAATCATTTTTGTTCCCACTACAATATCAACATGGTGTTCTTTTATTAGCTTTAATACCTCTTCCAAATCTTTTACACTCTTTATGTTGTCTCTATCCATTCTGATAATCCTAAAATTAGGAAACATCTTTAAGATTTCTCTTTCAACTCTTTCCGTGCCAAATCCTCTACTTATTAACTCTTTTGAACCGCATACAGGACATTTATCAGGTACTGATTCTAAATTTCCACAATAATGACATTTCAAAGCTTTTATGCTGTAATGATAAGTCATTGCAACATCACAATTTTTACATTTATAAACGTAACCACAATTTGCACAAATTACATATGAAGAAAATCCCTTTCTATGAGTGAATAGAAAAACTTGTTTTCCAGCTTCAACGGTGTTTCTGATTTCTTCCACAAGTCTCTTCGAGAAAATCCAATTGTATCTTTCCGTTTTCTTCATATCGATTATTTCCACTTTGGGTAGCTTTGAAATTGAAGGTCTCTCTTTAAGATAGTGAACACTAAAATTGTTTCTCTTTGAAAGAAAAAATCGAGAAACATTTGGAGTAGCTGAGCCCATTACAAGTAATGCATCATACAATTCACTTTTCCATTTCGCGATTTTCACAGCATCGTATATTGGCTCCATATCTTTTTGGTAATAACTTTCATCATGTTCCTCGTCAACAATTACCAGTCCAAGATCTCTTATTGGAAGCCATACCGCACTTCTTGTTCCAAGAATTATTTTCGCGTTATTATTTATCACCTTTAGCCATTCTAAAAGCCTTTCGCGCGATTTCAAATTACTGTGATACACGGCCACATCAACATTTGGAAATCTCGACTTTATTCTATAAATCATTTGAGGAGTCAAAGAGATTTCTGGAATCAAATATAAAACTGTCGAATCTTCCTTCAATACTTTTTTCATGAGATTAAAGTAAATTTCCGTTTTTCCACTCCCAGTAACTCCATACAAATAATGCTTTAAATTTTTCTTTTTTTCAATTGCTTCAACGATACTCGATTGGTCATCCGTTAAGGAAACATTTTCATGATCGGTAAAATACTCTCCTTCCTTGACTTCCTCATCCACTATTTTTAAAATTCCTTCTTTTTCCAAGGATCTTACAATTCTCAAATCTTTCAATCTGAGATCTTTTTTCAATTTGATGAGTTCGGATTCATCGTTAAGCAATAAATAATTTATGATTTCCATTCGTCTTCTTGACAATCGTCTATTTCTCAACAATTTTCTGATATCAGTATTCAAGCTCACTTTCTTTACTATCGAAGTTTTTTGCTTAGAGATCACTTGTGGGTATGAAAATTGAACATCTATTAATCCTCTATCGATAAGTTCTGACAACAGCTTTAAACCTTTTCTTCTGTCTGAAAATCTTCTTAGATATTCATCTTTCAACAGAGATTTTTCATTTTTTAGGAAACCAGGAACAATCTCAGATCGTTTTATCAGGACTTCTTTTACTTTGAACCTCATCTTTGGCGGGAAAGAAGCCTCCAAGATTTTACCTATCGGTGATAAAAAATAATCTGAAGCCAATTTGGCAAGTTGAATATCAACTGTCGAAAGATATGCTTTAACCTCTACCACGTCTTCAATGGTTTTTAAATCACTAAAGACAGATTCCTTTTTTATATCAATTACAATTCCAGTAACCAATCTATTGGCAAAATCCACTATCACCCGCTGACCTATGGAAACCTTGAAAACGTTTGGTATTATATAATCAAAAGTTTTTCGAACAGGAGAACCCAAAATTGCTATTTCAGCAATCATCTTAAACACCCAGTTTCTCGATCAACCATATCCAAAACCCCAGACTCAAAAACGAAAAAACTGTCGTTGAGAAAACCGTGAAACTGGCATATTCTGGTTCAACATTTTGATCCGCTGCAATTATTGCTGAGTTAACAGCTGTCGGCATTGCAAATTGTAAAATGAAAATTTTTGACATAAGATTATCGAAGCCGAATAAAAAAACAAACGGCACTGATATTGCTGGTGCTATGAATAATTTAAAAACGGTGTTAAAGCCAACCTTCTTTAAAAATTTCATGGAAAACGTAACACGCGACATTTCAATCCCCACCGTTAAAAGTATCATAGGAATTGACGCACTTTTAAGCATATCAATGAAACCTTTTAAAAAAGGTGGAAAATCACGCCATGAGATCCCCAACCAGTTGAAAAAAGCAGCAAGGGCTATTGCATATATCCAAGGCATTTTGAATACTTTTACAGCTCCCTTAATCAGGTCCTTCGAAAATTTTTCCTTGGTTGATAAAGATAACACTGCAACCCCTAAAGTTGCCAAAATGAAAGAATGAGGAATTGAAAAAGCAACAGCATACCCTAACCCCTTTTCTCCGAAAAGCCCATAAAATATTGGGTAACCTATGTAGCCCGTATTACTGAAAGCTGTGATTAAAAAATTTAAAAGTGTATGCTTACAAAATCCTCCAATAATTATCCAAGATAAGAATATCAATGTCAATATCAACAAGTTACTGATTATCAATGTTAAAAACATTTTCAATGGTATAGGATTATCATTCAAATATACGAAATTAACGGTTGTCGCAAAAAGCCATATAGAAAGCTTAGATAGTAGTTTCACTGAAAGATTGAAATAAACTTTCCCTATCAAAAAGCCCAAGAAGAAGACGAATGCAACGGATAGTATGGTATTATAAGCTTGTAACAGTCTTATCACCTCTGATGTGACCTTTCCTAATTAACTCAATTGCATTTTCAGGGCAGACCTCCTGACATACATAACATCTTATACATTTGTCAATATTGATTCTCGCTTTATCGTCTTCTCTCATATCTATAGCACCTACAGGGCAATGCTCTTTGCAAATTTTACAGCCCACACATTTATTGAGAACAACCTTAGGAAACTTAACGAAAAATCTACCAAATGGATTTATGATTCCCGTAATTCCTTTGATCGAAGTATCAGGTGGGATGAAATTATCGATAATCCTGAAACCATCTCCAATTATATCAACGTTCTTAATATTCAAAAGTCTTCTCTTTTCGGCTGCCAAAAGCGTTGGAACTATTTTTTCTAATTTCACCATTTTACAAGCCACAAAATCAACTGCATGACCATCTTCACCAACCAATAAAACTCCAAGTCTTTTTGGTTTGCCATTCCTTGGACCGTTACCCTCCATTCCCCAAATACCATCTATTATATTCAAAGTTGGTTTGATGGTCTCATATAATTCAACAAGCATATCAGCAAATTTCATTTTATTTGTTCCTGTTTTTGCATGCCATGCTGATTTTCTAAGTCCAACTACTGAGCCAAACATATTTTTTATACTGAGTGTCATTATCATATGCGTATGTGTCTTAAATTTGGCGAGATTTATTATTTTGTCTGCTTCTAAGATTTCGCGTGCTACTTCAAAAATCCTACCAAATTTACCTTTCACTTTAACTGGAGTATCAAAATTTACGATATCAATTCCAAATTTCTTAGATATTTCCTCTATCCCACACTTTCTTGCAACTTTAAGTGCATTTGATACGGCTGGGCTATCACCAATCACAATTTTACCCACACCTAAATCTTTTAAACATTTGACAAGTGCTTCTATCACCGTTGGATGAGTTGTAACGGCGTGTGTTACCTCAACTGGTGATAAAAGATTGGGCTTTATCAAAATTTTGTCACCAGGCGACAAGAAATTTGAAAATTCCTTATCTAAAAAATTTGCTATTTTTGTCTTGATTTCAATCGAATCGTATTTTGGAATATTCGAAACATATACTTTTATAGTTTAATTCACCTTCTTTTAATCACTTTTTTTCCATCGATTATAGTCTTCACATTCTCTGGTAACTCTATTTGATATTTCTTTATAATTTCAACTATCAGATCTTTGGGAAGCGATGTGACTAACCATATATCACTCAAATAAACATGATTTCCCTGCCTTATTGGAACCTTCAATAAACTCGATTCCACGGCCCTCACATACTTCTCTATTTCTTGTTCATCGCTTTGCTTACTTTCGATTATCATGTTTAATCACCACCTGAATGGGATAACAATTATTTTTTTACATCTATTTTTGAAATTTCAGCTAATTTCTCTAAAATCTCTTTTTCCTTTCTTGAAATCCTCGTTGGTATTTCTACCTTGATTTTAACATACATGTCTCCACGTTTACCCGTTCTCATGTTCGGCAAACCTTTTCCTCTGAGTCGCAATAAAGTATCCGGTTGGGTACCTGGATTGATCTTGAGTTTGATCGGTCCTTCAAGGGTTGGTATTTCCACAGTACCACCAAGTATAGCCTGTAAAAAGTGTACATTTATTCCCAAATATACATCATCCCCTTTTCTTTGAAAAGTCGGATGTGGTCTAATCTTTACCGTTACATATAAATCTCCGTTAGGTCCACCATTTAAACCGGCATGTCCTCCACCACTTATTCTCAATCGTGCACCATCCTCAACTCCTGGAGGAATTTTCAATTTTATTCTTTTTCTTTCTTTAACAAACCCAATTCCACCACACACTCTGCATTTTTTATCCACTATCCTTCCCGTTCCACCGCATACTGGACAAGTGTATGTGTTGACAAAACTTCCAAAAAATGTTCTTTGTTCTTCTCTTATTACACCTGTTCCACCACATCGATGACAAGTTCTAAACGATGTTCCTCCTTCTGCACCTGTACCATTACAGGCACTACAAACAGTTTTCCTTTCATATTCCAATGGAACTTCTTTCCCAGTCAAAACATCCTCAAGATCTATTGTCACAAAGTGATGTATATCTTCACCTGGCTTGGATACTCTTTCACGTGTTGCAGAAGTACCTGGACGTCTACCAAAGAACATGTCAAATATATCCTCAAAGTCCCCAAATAAATCTTGGAAAATGCTTCCTCCACCAGTTGTATTGTGATTGAAAGGTTGATCGCCTACATAACCGAATCTATCATACTGAGCTCTTTTCTCTGGATCACTCAAAACTTGGTATGCTTCTGTAATTTCCTTGAACCTCTCTTCTGCTTCTTTTCTATTTTGAGGGTTTAGATCTGGGTGCCACTTCTTTGCAAGTTTTTTATAGGCTTTCTTTATTTCTTCTTGTGTGGCATCTCTTGGGACTCCTAATATCTCATAATAGTCTCTTCTTGTCGCCATCTTTTATCACCACCTTAATCCTTTGCTTTTTCAACCTCCGTTGCCTGATTTTGGGATGGTTTCACTGCCACCTTAACTTTCGCTGGTTTTAGAACCTTTGAATGTATTTTATAACCTTTTTCAATTTCCTCTATGACAGTATATTCATCCACTTCATCCGTTTCAACCTTTTCTACTGCCTCATGCTCAAAAGGATCGAATTTTCTACCATTACTTTCTATAACTTTGACTCCCTCATTTTCTAATAATTTGATCAATGATTTATAGATCATTTCCACACCTTTAATTAGGTTCCTTAAGTTTTCCAAATCCTCAAAATCTACGTTTTTGAGTGCTCTTTCAAAATTATCAATTATTGGTATCAATTTCTCAATCATATATTCCGTCGCATTTTTTATTATTTGTTGCTTTTCTTTAACAACCAATTGTTTATAATTTTCAAATTCTGCTTTCAGCTTGCGAGCGTAATTTTCCAATTCATCGTATTTGATTTTCAAATTCGCATAGTCTTCCTTCAACTCCTTGTAATTCTTTTCCAATTCCTTTAGTTTTGCCTCATTTTCTTCTCTCTTCCGCTTTTTTTCAGTGATTTTGCCTTTCTCAATGTCGCTTTGTTGCTTAGTTTTTTCGAGTCCTTCGTTAACTGATCTTTGCTTTGCTTTTTCCTCTATCTTTTTCTCCTTCTTGCTCATATCAACCCCTCCTTTTAGCAAGCCTAGTTAATATCTCAGTTAATCTATTCGAGACATAATCTATTAATTGGATTATCTTTTGGTAATCCGCTATTTTCGAAGTTATCAACAACAATCTTCCTATTTTTCTATCAAGGATCTTATAATTACTTAAAAAAAGCGAAAAAGATTCGAGATTTTTTATACCGTTTTCTGAACCTATTAATATTCTTCTATCTTCAGCAATTTCCAATGGAAATTCTCTTTCTAAGAATTCCTGGATCATTCTGTCATTCTCCACGAATCCTATTATATTCCGTATGTCTCCCAAATCTATCAAATCATGTAACACAATACGTTGGAAACCATACTTTAAGAACCCTTCTTCGAAACGCTCACTAACAAGTTTTTTTAAGAATCTTATTAATTCTTCCAACTTTTTGTCATACCACATCTGTGGATTTATCTGAAATTCAGAAACATACTTCTTGACATCTTTTATCGTCATATTCCTCAGGTTGTTATTTAACAGATTTTCTAATTCAACAAAACTCAAATCATTTGGATGGAATATTGTGAAGGTTTCATTCAATCCCAATTCCGTGGATATGAAAACGACAGTTCTAAAATCATCGATTTTATTCAGTCTTATACTCAAAATTTTCAGTGATTCCATTTTTGGCTTCTCAATTATGACAATTCCATTACTCGACAGTGATAATAGCTTGATCGCACCCTCAAGTATCTTGTTGAAATCACCTTCAAAATATTCCTGAAAATCTAACTCAATTTGGTTACCAAGCTCTTTCGAAGACTTTATTATTTCTTCGATAGCATTCAAATAGAAACGCAAAGCCTTATCCGTTGGAATTCTACCAGCGGACATGTGAGGTTGCTTTAGGTAACCAAAATAATCAAGTTTTCTCATGTCGTTTCTTATAGTTGCACTACTATATCCTATGTTCGATACTTCTAACAATCTCGAAGAACTAACAGGTCTATGAGTTTTGATATATTCTTTAACTAGGCAAAATAGTATTTTTTTTTGCCTTTCGTTCAAGTTTTTCTTGTTTTTTTTAATCACTTTAGCACTCTCCTTTCTTGAGTGCTAATTTTATGTTAGCACTTATTCTGATAATTGTCAAGAAGATCGTCAAAAACACGGAAGCCAAAATCCTTTGGAGGCTTGAATGATTTATCAATATGAAAAAATGGCCGAGACCATTGGAGTCTCAGCCATTTACACTCGGAGTTTACATAAAGAAAGGCTGATTGGGGAACAAAGAGCCGAAAACAAGTGAAACAACGGACATGAGTTTCACCAATATGTCCATTGATGGTCCAACAGTATCTTTGAGTGGGTCGCCAACGGTATCTCCTACAACTGCTGCCTTGTGTGCATCTGATCCCTTGCCTCCAAGATTACCTGCTTCTATGTATTTTTTCGCATTGTCCCAAGCTCCCCCAGAATTTGCGGAATAGATTGCTATCGTTATTGCACTCAGCAAACCACCAATTAAAAGTCCAGCAACTGCTGATTTTCCAAGTAAGAATCCAACTATGAACGGGGTTACTATCGCAATTATCCCTGGAAGGATCATTCTCTTCAAAGCGCCATGTGCAGTTATTTCAATACATCTTGCATAATCAGGCTTTTCTTTTCCCTGGAGTATTCCAGGTTTTTCTGTGAACTGCCTCCTTATCTCCTGTATCATAACGAAAGCTGAATCAGCGACACCATCTATCAAGAGTGAGGTGAAATAATATGGTAACATACCACCGATTATCAATCCAACGAGGGTATATGGATTAACAAGATTTATTACAGGGTTCAAGGATAATTGTGAAACACTTTGAGCAGTACTCCAAATGTATGAAACTATCAATGCAAGTGCAGCAAAAGCAGCGGAACCTATTGCAAATCCTTTACCTATAGCAGCTGTAGTGTTCCCAACGGAGTCAAGCCTATCGGTTATTTCTCTGACTTTTGGATCAAGCTCTGCCATTTGAGCTATTCCACCAGCATTATCTGCAACAGGCCCATAACTATCAACACTGACGATATATCCAACAAATGAAAGCATACCAAGAGCAGCTATAGCTATACCGTAAACACCTGCAGCCAAGTACGCTAAAAGTATCGCAGTCGCTAAAGTTAAGACTGGCCATAAAGTACTTCGCATACCAAGGGCAAGACCACTGGTTATATTGACGGCTACACCAGATTTTGTTTTTTCGGCCAACACTTTCACGGGTTTATATTCATCAGAAGTATAATATTCACTCAGTCTACTTATGATTATACCGGCGACTAAGCCACTCACAATTGCCCAGAAGGGTCTCCACCTTGAAACGACATCTGGAAAGAGGATGAATTTATCTTTAAATTGATAATTGAGATTCACGAAATAAACTGTGAAAGCCATTATCACTACAACTAAAACCCCGGTGAATAAGTTACCGAAGGAGAGAGCTTTAGCAGCATTGTGAGTTTTTTTGAGTCTTACTACGATCACACCTATCATCGAAGCGATTATTCCACCAGCTGCCAGCAGAATCGGTAGATAGATCAAATCTTTGTATTGTGCCTCAGTCATGGCAGGATCGGCAAGTCTCATGTACAACGCAAGTACTATCGCTGAAACTATGGAAGCAACATAGGATTCGAGTATATCAGCACCAAGTCCTGCAACATCTCCAACATTGTCACCAACATTATCTGCTATGGTTGCGGGATTTCTTGGGTCATCCTCGGGTATTCCCCATTCAACTTTCCCAACAAGATCAGCGCTCATATCAGCAGCTTTGGTATACATACCACCGCCAACTCTGTCAAATAGGGCTATCAAACTTGCACCAAGTGAGTATGAACTTATCAGCATCGCACCGTCCACATACGATATACCTTTGACATGTCCTAGACTGATGGCATTGAATACGAAGGAATCTTTGAATATTATCATAACAAGCATTAAACCAGTTATTGAGAATCCAGCAACTGATAAACCCATCACGGAACCACCCGTGAAAGCCACCTTGAAAGCCTCAAATAATCCCTTTTGAGCTCCTGTGGTAACCCTTGCGTTCGATCGTGTAGCAGCGTACATTCCTACAACGCCCGCCATTTCAGACACGAAGGCACCAAAAAGCAAAGTAAAGGCATATTTTGGAAAGAATATTATCCCAAGCACTATAGCAACAAGAACGGCTATTATAGCTATGTTTCTTCCCTCAGCCCTTAAAAATGCTGAAGCACCTTCCTGAATCGCTCCTGATATTTCAGCCAATTCTTTGCTTCCTATTTTCTGAGATAAAGCATTTCTAAGCATAACGAATGCAAGAACTGAAGATAAAATCGCTGAAATAAGTGCATAATAAATAGCTCCCATTTATTAAATGCCTCCTTTCCCGAGCTGAAAAATTATTTGCATTATTTATATGCTACATGTACAAGGATAGACTTTATCGAATGTAGCCTATTCTCGGCCTGTTCGAAGATCACACTGTGTTTACTTCTTGAGACATCCTTGGTTACTTCCTCGCCATAATGGGCAGGTAAACAGTGCATAAATATCACATCAGGTTTTGCATATTCAATCAATTCCATATTCACCTGATATGGTTGGAATATTCTCCGTCTTTCCTCCTTCTCCGCTTCTTGGCCCATACTAGTCCAAACATCGGTATAAACAATGTCAGCACCTTCAACAGCTATCTTGGGATCGTCTGTTATTTCAACAATAGCACCAGTTTTCTGTGCAAGGTCTTTAGCTTTTTGTATAACCTCTTCCTTAGGTTCATAATTTTTTGGCGAGGCGATGAATACATGCATTCCAACCTTTGAAGCTCCGAAAATCAAAGAATTGGCTACGTTATTTCCATCACCAACATATGCCAATTTTAAACCTTCTAGTCTCCTCTTTTTTTCAAGGATGGTCATAAAATCACCTATTATCTGGGTTGGATGTTCGAAATCGCTCAAACCATTTATAACCGGTACCTTTGAATTTTTAGCGAGTTCCTCAACAGTATTGTGCTCAAATACTCGAGCCATAATTAAATCTACCATCCTTGAAAGTACCTCCGCTATATCATCTATATCTTCACGTTTCCCAAGTTTTATATCGTCGGGTCCAAGGTAAAGTGCGTGACCACCAAGGTGTGTCATAGCTGTTTCAAAAGAAACGCGGGTTCTTAAAGAAGGTTTTTGAAAGACCATAGCCAAAGTTTTTCCTTTCAAAAGTTCGTGACTTCTACCTATTTGTCTATCTCTTTTCAAGACCATAGCCGTTTCTATCAACTGATATATTTCCTCTGCTGACAATTCTCTTATTCCAAGTATATCTTTGCCAATCAAATTTACTGCCACATTTGTCACCTCCAATTCCTGATTAAAGTTCTCTCAGATTTCTCTCAACTATTTCCTTCGTATCCCGTGCTATCACTAATTCTTCATTCGTTGGAACGACCAATACGCTAACTTTAGAATCGGATGTGGAGATAATAACCTCTTCACCTTTGACATCGTTTTTCTTCTTATCTATCTTTATTCCCAAATATTCCAAGTAATTTTCACATATTTCCTCCCTTAAAATCGGAGAATTCTCCCCAACACCTGCTGTGAAAACTATCACATCTATACCATTCATAGCAGCAGCATACGCTCCAATATATTTGGCAATCCTATATTCATATATATCAAGAGTTAAACGTGCAGTGGGATCACCTTCGAGTGCTCCATCTTCTATTTCTCTCATGTCACTGCTTATACCACTTAGGCCAAGAACCCCACTTTTCTTGTTCAATATCTCGTACACTTCATTTGCGCTCAAATTCTCTACTTCTTGTAAGTAGGTAACTATCGCTGGGTCCAGATCTCCAGAGCGTGTACCCATTACGAGTCCTTCCAATGGAGTAAATCCCATTGAAGTATCGATCGATTTTCCGTATTTAACCGCAGCTATGGACGCCCCATTTCCAAGATGGCAAGTTATTATTTTCAATTCTTCATATCTCTTTCCAAGAATCTCTGCCGCACGTTTTGAAACGTACCTATGTGATGTTCCATGGAATCCATATCTTCTAATTTTGTATTTTTCATAATACTCATAAGGTATAGCGTAAAGGTAAGCTATTTTTGGCATTGTTTGATGAAAAGCAGTGTCAAAAACAGCAACTTGAGGAACGTCGGGTAGCAATTTCATGGCAGCTTTTATACCTGCTATATTTGGAGGATTATGTAAAGGTGCGAGTTTTATATTCTCTTCTATGGCTTTCAAAACTTCATTGTCTATTCTGACCGAACCTGCAAATCTTTCACCGCCATGAACAACCCTATGACCGACCGCTTTTATGTCACTTAAATCCTTTATAACACCCATCTTCTCATCTTGAAGCACATCTAAAAGTAAAGACAATCCTACTTCATGATTTGGAATATTTCTTTCTATAGTGAATCGCTCATCATTCTTTCTATGCTTCATCCTTGAGCCTTCTATTCCTATGCGTTCAATCAATCCTTTGCTGATAACCTTCTCATTTTTCATATCTATTAATTGATACTTGATCGAGGAACTTCCAGAATTTATTACTAATACTAACATCTGTTATTACCCCCTAAAATCATTTTACATCAAGCCTTTCCAGAGGATCCTAAAATTCTCATTCTCTCTTTGACAACCTCCTTTACCGCTTCCATGGAACTCTTGAAAAGTTTCCTCGGATCAAACTCTGATTCCTTCTCACTGAGGGTTTTTCTGAGGTATGCCATGAATGCTATTCGCAAATCAGTATCTGTGTTAACTTTGTTTATACCATATTTCACCGCTTCTTTTAAAACATCGAATGGAACA
>Ga0136651_10001536_pt1 | contig 12699 bp, 10 predicted proteins | sample Mar14236cmmetaG_FD_94867 | JGI IMG/M metagenome (GOLD analysis project Ga0136651, IMG submission 94867) | Marine hydrothermal vent microbial communities from Guaymas Basin, Gulf of California to study Microbial Dark Matter (Phase II) - Marker... ...
AATAGCCCCAGGTGCAACCTCAATGCCACCTTCGCCTTCGCCTGGGCGAACACGCAGGTTCGCCCCTACAACCCCTGAATACGTGGGGTTTGGTAGGGGCATACCTGCGTGTCTGCCCTTAACGAAGGTGGCATTGAGGTGCAACCTGGGGTTGCATGGGGGAAGCATAAATGTTTGTATTGAACCCAATCGGGAAACGCTATAAAATGGTTTTTATTCTTAATACCTATCAGTTTGGCATGATTTTTTTTCAACACAGAGTACACGGAGTACCACAGAGTACCACAGAGTGATAATCAATCCAGATTCTTGATAGGTACTCATAATTCAATATCTAGCCGCACATCTTGCTCATAAAGTTCAACAGAAACATCGATAATTGGATTAGGGGGCATACCGTCGCGTAAATCATAAAAGTCGGCCATTACCCCTTTTGTTTCAGTTCGATAAAGCGAACACACAGGTATCCGCTCATTATGTTGTCGGGCAAGCAGTTCAAATCGTTTGAGAATAAAATAACTGTGCGTGGCAATATAAACTTGGATACCAGCACTCGCCAGATGAAATAACATTTCGACTAGCCCAACAATGGCTTTCGGATGCAAATTGACTTCGGGTTCATCAATAAAGAGAATTGTGCCTTGTTTGATTTTTCGATTACGAATCAAAGTTTGTAATATACCGATTTTTTTAATGCCTTCGGCTGTCTCAGACATGGCATATTGGGTTTGATCTCGTTTAAAAATAAAGCGTTGTTTATCAAACTGAATTTGCCCCGTTTTCAGAATACGATCTAATATCGTAACCGCTTCCTGTGTGTCTTGAATCTGGCCTCTTGTCACGGGTAAACGCAGTGCTTTAATGAGATACAAAAAAGTATCATCAAAGCCCGCAATTTCTAATTGTTCCCGGGTGGCGGCAATGGCATCAAAGGCGCTCAATATCTCTTTTGGCGGAATAAATAAAGTATTGAATTGAGGAAAGGGTTCAGTCAATTCACTGATTTCAGAAAGAGTCGTTGTGGCTTTGTCTCCCAATACGAATTTAAGAGGGGTGTCATAAAAACCGGCTGAGACTTGAAGGCGCTCTTGTCCCTTTAAAATCAAGTGATTTAAGTGCCAATCTGGCGGTTGAAAAGTCCATAATAGCTTGTTTTCCAAGACTTCTTGCCAAGTGCGAGACGGCCCCGTCGATGTTTTATAAAATTCCTCAATGCTGCGAGCAAGGCAATAAAGTATTTTTAAAAGATAGGTTTTGCCAGTATCGTTTTCACCGATAATGAGATTAATACGATCCAATGGCTGCCAGTCTAATTTTTGGAAAGCCGCCAGATTTTCTAGGACAATATTGTTAAACATTTCGTTTTTCCTATTTTGACATTGCAATGGTGGGCAAGCGGGCGGTTGGTTTTTGGGTTGATATTGAGTTCATTGTCGCTAAGCGATCCCACCCTACATTACGCCGGAAATACGCCGGTTGATAAATACTTATCCCCGCGATCACAAATAATCACGACAATGACGGCATTTTTCACTTCTTTAGACAACTGTAACGCGCCAGACACTGCCCCCCCTGACGAAATACCGCAAAAAATCCCTTCTTGCATCGCTAAAGCACGAGTCGTGTTTTCAGCACTTTTCTGTTCAATATCAATAACCTGATCAACTTGTGTTGCATCAAAAATCTTAGGTAAATATTCTGTAGGCCAACGACGTATGCCCGGAATACTTGAACCTTCAGCAGGTTGTAATCCGACAATTTGAATAGCCGGATTCACTTCTTTTAAATAACGCGAAGTGCCCATAATCGTACCCGTTGTACCCATTGCACTGACAAAATGCGTCACTTTACCCTCAGTATCGCGCCAAATTTCTGGCCCAGTGGTGCGATAATGCGCGAGAGGATTATCAGGATTATCAAACTGATTCAGAATTTTACCTTTCCCCTGCTGTTCCATTTCTAAAGCCAGATCACGCGCTTTTTCCATGCCGCCCTCAAGCAGGATTTCAGCGCCATAAGCTTTCATCACTTGCCGCCGTTCCACGCTCATATTTTCCGGCATAATCAATACCATACGATAGCCCTTGAGCGCAGCAACCATAGCCAAAGCAATACCCGTATTACCGCTCGTCGCTTCAATCAAGGTATCACCTGGCTTAATATCTCCGCGTTTTTCAGCTTCTTGAATCATACTCAAAGCGGGGCGATCTTTCACAGAACCTGCCGGATTATCACCTTCCAATTTAGCAAAAATCGTATTACTGGTTTTACCCTGTAAATGTTGCAACCGTGCTAACGGCGTATTGCCAATCAATTGTTCAATAGTCATAGTCAGTTATCAGTTATCAATTTATTTAAAGAATTCATAAATAAATGTAGGGTGGGATCGCTTAGCGGCCTTGAACTCAATTTCACATCAAAACCCAACCGCCCGCTTGCCCACCAATTGAAATAATTTAAAATGGGGCGCATTCCCAAAAAAAGGGTAATTAATCTGGGCAGAAAGCAAAATAAATTTGGAACGAAAATCGCCCAAAGCAAAATAAATTTTGCTCTCCAATCTACCCGCTTGTCGACCATTTTCTCTAAAAACGTGATAGAACGCTGATATTTAGCGTAGCCCACCTTCGGTTCACGCAAAAGTTTCGCTTCGCTATACTTTTGCGTGAAATGCTGATTATCATGATTTACGCTGATATCAATTAATTATGTTCAAGATCAATCTGAACACGACATTATTTTTATGAAAATCTATAATTCCAAAGCAAACATTAAAGCATGTTCTTTACCTCGTTTGCCATTGGGATAATAATTTTTTCGCATCCCAATTTGATTAAAACCCATTTGATCATAGAGCTTAATTGCTATTTCATTTGAAAGCCGCACATCCAAAAAAACGGTTTGAACGTCTTGTTCTTTTGCTAGGCTTAATAAATGTTCGAGTATGTGTTTTCCATAGCCAGCATGTTGCCAAGTCGGATGGACGCAGAGATTTAAAATATGCGCTTTACCCGCCCTCGTTGACATCAGGCCGTAACCCATTAATTGCTTATCTGCTTCTAAAACCCTAGCCGTATAACCCACTCGTAAACACTCTTCAAAAATGGATAAGCGCCATGGAAAAGGGTAAGCGGCCTCTTCAATAGCCATCACATGGGGTAAATCTGTCATTTGCATAGCACGTAATAGTGTCAATGTTGCAACAACAGGATTCATGTTTTTAACTCGCTCAAGGTTTTTTGAATAAATTGTAAATCTTGCCAAGTGTGGCGTTTTTCAGTCGGACGACGCAATAAATACGCAGGGTGATAAGTCGCTATCAACGGTATTTTACGAACACCGTATTCAAAACGTTGCCCTCGTAGTTTACCTATCGCAGTTTGAGTGGCTAATAAATGATGAGCCGCAATTCGGCCAACTGCCACAATCAGTTTGGGTTGAATCAGTGCCATTTGATGTTGTAAAAAAGCATCACAACAGGCTAATTCATTGGGCTCAGGATCACGATTCCCCGGCGGACGGCATTTTATCACATTAGCGATATACACTTCTTCTCTTTTTAAATCAATGGCATAAAGCATTTCCGTTAATAATTGTCCGGCCCGCCCAACAAAAGGTTCACCGATGGCATCTTCATCGGCCCCAGGGGCCTCACCAATCAGCATCAAATCCGCTTGGCGATTGCCGATTCCAAACACCGTTTGAGTACGGCTTTGATGCAAAGAACAGGTAGTACAAGTCGCAATTTTATTGGCTAAGGTGTCCCAATCTAACTCAAGCACTGGGCGCTCTTCAGATGGTGAAGCGGTAGATAACGTATTGACCGTCGCCGCTTGAGGCGGTTCAGGCGGTGTTTCAAGCGGTTGGCTTGTATCAGGCACTGAAGGCGTTGCGCTCACAGCTTGAGGCGCTTGTGATTCATTAGGCTGTGAAGGCTGGTTTGCCCGCTCAAACGCGGGTTCTTCTTCAGGTAAGTGTGGCGCAGTATCGGGTTGAGGCATTTGACTGTTTTGATCTGGTGATGCCCCATTCGCCGTTACCGGTTGAGGGGCTTGCGATGCGTTATCAAGTTGTGCGATTTCTTCAGACATCGTATGGCTATCTTCAGGTAACATAACAGTAGATACTGTGACAGAGGAAGCGTTATCTGTCAATCCCGGCAAAGGCCGCCGTGGTATCCAAAGTTGTATGTCCATTGCCTTTAAATATTGTTCATGAAAAGCGTTATAGGAATTCATTAGACAGAATGGCTTAGAAAAAATGATTGATATACTGCACGCGGGCACAATTTAAACTTTTAGCTCTTAGTTTTCCACAAGCATTACGTACCAAATCGATCATAAAAAAATTAAGACGCTAAGGCCCCTACGGGGTTGAATGTGAATAGGCTTTCATCCTAATGTTTTTGCGCGCAAAAACATTAGGATGAAAAGGTGGCAACCTGGTGTTGCCAAAAGTTTTTCAGGCAAAAGTTCGCTGCGCGAACTTTTGCCTGAAAGTTTATGCCCGCGCCGAGTATAATTAAAATGGCGATAATTTCTTAAAAAAAAAGCATGAATTTTGGGTAGTGATGCCATTTGGGTGAGCTGATAGAAAACTGATTTTCACTTAAGAAGTTTTTGCGCGCAAAAACTTTAGCTAAAGTTTAGCGAAGCGCAACGTAGCGCGTGAACCGAAGCTCGGCTACGCTAAATGTGAAACGCTGATTTATGTTCATCCGTTTATACTGTCCACCGTTATATACTGTCCACCGTTATAATTTGAGTGTTGGGTTAGTCACCACCACCTGACTTAAGCTTTTAGACAACTGCTTTAGCTGTTGGCTGTTGGCTGTTGGCTGTTGGCTGTTGGCTGTTGGCTGTTGGCCGTTGGCTATCAAATTTTAAAATAGCGACCTTATGACGATGTTAAGTGTAATCAACGTTCTATAGTTTTTCAAACCCTTATTTTATGACGATGTTAAGTGTAATCAACGTTCTATAGTTTTTCAAACCCTTATTTTCAAAAGGGCGAACGCCCTAAAATTTTTAGCAAAAACTTCTTAAGTGGAACTGATAACTCAATAGCGTTTTTGTGATATAATTACGCCCTTTTTTTAGACTACCATTGACCTCAGGAAACAGAAAATTAAATGGTTCAATTTGCCAAAGAAATCCAGCCTATTAGTATCGAAAATGAGATGAAAAAATCCTACCTAGATTACGCAATGAGCGTGATTGTCGGTAGGGCGTTGCCGGATGTGCGCGATGGACTGAAACCCGTACATCGACGTTCATTATACGCCATGAATGAACTCAGTAATGCTTGGAATAAGCCTTATAAAAAATCCGCAAGAATTGTCGGTGAAGTGCTTGGGCGTTTCCACCCTCACGGTGACACGGCCGTGTATGACACTATCGTGCGCATGGCCCAACCCTTTTCTTTGCGTTATATGTTGGTTGATGGGCAGGGCAATTTTGGCTCAATTGATGCGGATCGACCCGCCGCCATGCGTTACACTGAAATTCGCATGGCTAAAATTGCCCATGAAATGCTGCATGATATTGACAAGGAAACAGTCGATTTTGTTCCAAATTATGATGAATCAGAATCTGAACCAACCGTTTTTCCAACGCGCATTCCTAATTTATTGATCAATGGTTCTAGCGGCATTGCGGTTGGTATGGCAACCAATATTCCGCCTCATAATCTGCGTGAAGTGATCAATGCCTGTCTTGCCTTGATTGATGATCCCAATTTAAGCCTTGAAGAGTTGATCAAACTGATTCCCGGCCCTGATTTTCCCACCGCAGGCGTGATTTACGGAGCGAAAGGGATTTTGGAGGCTTATCGGACTGGACGGGGGCGTGTTCATATCCGCGCTCGTACAGAAATTGAACAGGAAGAAAACGGCAAACAAAAAATTATTGCCACAGAACTCCCTTATCAGGTTAATAAAGCCCGTTTAATTGAGAAAATTGCTGAGTTAGTCAAAGAGAAAAAGATCGAAGGTATCACCGCGTTACGCGATGAATCGGATAAAGACGGGATTCGCGTCGTTGTTGAATTGCGGCGCGGAGAAATCGCTGATGTCGTCTTGAATAATCTCTTTCAACATACGCAAATGCAATCCGTATTTGGTATCAATACGGTGGCCTTAGTCGATGGGCAACCCCGTTTACTGAATCTGAAGGAGTTGATTGAATTTTTTATTCGGCACAGGCGAGAAGTCGTGACGCGGCGCACCGTTTTTGAGTTACGCAAAGCCAGAAATAAGGCACATGTTTTAGAAGGTTTAGCGGTTGCATTAACGAACATTGATGTTATCATTACCTTGATTAAAGCGGCTAAAACGCCACAAGAGGCACGACAGAGTTTATCTGAACAAGTTTGGAAACCGGGAATGGTCGTGGAACTGTTACAAGAGGCAGAAATCTCACGGCCTGATGATCTGTCTCCTGAAATGGGTTTAACTGAAACCGGCTATGCTTTATCTGAAGCTCAAGTGCAAGCGATTTTAGAATTACGTTTGCACCGTTTAACGGGCTTGGAACAAGACAAAATTTTGGCAGAATTTAAAACATTATTAGTCCAAATTCATGAATTGTTAGACATTCTCAATGATAGCAATCGCTTGATGGAAGTCATACGCGCTGAATTGTTAGTTGTGCTTGAGGAATATGGCGATGAACGACGGACTGAAATTATCCAAGCAGCGGGCGAATTGAGTGTAATCGATTTAATTACGGAAGAAGATGTGGTGGTGACGCTGTCTCATGAAGGCTATGTGAAAGCGCAGGTGGCGAGCGGTTACGAGGCTCAAAAACGGGGTGGCAAAGGTAAATCGGCCACACAAATGAAAGAGGAAGACTTTATTGACAAACTCTTTATCGCCAGCACCCATGATACCATTTTATGTTTTACCAGCTTAGGTAAAGTTTATTGGTTAAAGGTATACCAATTACCCCAAGCCAGTCGCATTTCACGGGGTAAACCCATTGTCAATTTGTTGCGACTAGAAGAAAAAGAACGGATAAATGCCGTCTTACCAGTACGTGAATTTAGCGAAACGCAATTTGTTTTCATGGCAACAGCGAAAGGGACAGTGAAAAAAACGCCGCTGGTCGAATTTTCTCGTCCTCGCTCGAATGGTATTATTGCGATTAATTTAGATGACGATGATCAATTAATCGGGGTAGAGATTACAGAAGGCGAACCTGATGTCATGCTGTTTAGCAAAAATGGTAAAGCGATGCGCTTCAATGAAAGCCTTGTTCGTGCTATCAGTCGAACCGCTCGTGGTGTACGTGGCATCACACTCGTCGATGACGAAGTCATTTCTCTGATTATCACTCGTATTGGTGGTACAATACTTACAGCGACCGTTAATGGTTTTGGCAAACGGACTCCCATTGATGATTACCCCGCAAAAGGACGAGGCGGCAAGGGGGTTATCGCCATAAAAACCTCGGAACGTAATGGTAAAGTGGTTGGTGCAGTACAAGTTGAAGATGATGATGATATTATGTTAATCAGTAATCGGGGCACGCTAGTCCGCACCCCAGTCACGGGTATTTCTGTTGTCAGCCGCAATACGCAAGGTGTCAACTTGATTCGTTTAAAAGGAGATGAACAATTGGTAGGCCTAGATCGAATTGTGGACTTAGGAACCGAAGAGGAAGAAGAAACAGAAGAGGAAGCAGAATAGTGGATTTTGATGATTTAAACACAATTAGCTGGATTTACCTGATTATCGCGATCATACTAGAAGCGTCAGGCACGATTTCCATGAAATTGTCAGACGGCTTCACCAAAATCGGGCCGATAATCGCCATGCTGAGTTTTTACATGGTCGGTCTCAGTTTATTAGCACTGGCACTGAAAACAATAGATGTCAGTATAGCTTACGCAGTGTGGTCGGGATTAGGCACCGCATTTATCGCAATTGTGGGTATCCTTTGGTTTAAAGAACCAGCCACCTTGATCAAAGTCATTTCGTTGAGTTTAATTATTATGGGCGTGGTTGGATTGAATTTGGAAGGCGGGCATTAAGGAATATTGTAGGGGGCCGGTAATGGGTTTTTGTTGCCCACCATTCCCCTGTTTTTGTCGCCAAAAACCGCTACCTACAAATTTTCGATCCAACTGTAGGGTGGGTAACGGGTTTTTGTTGCCCACCATTCCCCTGTTTTTGTCGCCAAAAACCGCTACCTACAAATTTTCGTTCCAACTGGTGGGTAACGGTTTTTTATTGCCCACCATTCCCCTGTTTTTGTCGCCAAAAACCGCTACCTACAAATTTTCGTTCCAACTGTAGGGTAACGGTTTTTTATTGCCCACCATTCCCCTGTTTTTGTCGCCAAAAACCGCTACCTACAAATTTTCGATCCAACTGGTGGGTAACAGTTTTTTATTGCCCACCATTCCCCTGTTTTTGTCGCCAAAAACCGCTACCTACAAATTTTCGTTCCAACTTGAGTTTGCGAATTACCCATTAATCAAATGAATAATTTAAAAGCCATTATCGTCATTCCGGCCCGTCTCGCCTCCTCACGCTTACCTAACAAAGTACTGGCTGATATAGGTGGTTCTCCCATGCTTTGGCATGTTTATCACCGTTGTCTACAAGCTCGCAGGGCAAGTGAAGTGCATATTGCCACCGATTCAGAAAAAGTGGCCGAAGTCGTGCAAAGTTGGGGAGGCAAAGTGTGGATGACAGACTCAAGCTGTGCATCTGGAACAGAACGCATTGTCGCGATTTTAGAACAATTAGACGGTGATATTATCGTCAATGTACAAGGCGATCTGCCGCTGATCGAACCGGCCATTATCGATCAATTAATTGACGGTTTTCAAAACACAACCCTCTTACCCGATATCATTACCCCAGTTTGTCCTATCGAAGATGACTTGATTTTTGATCCCAACCTAGTAAAAGTTACACGACGACATGATGGCTACGCGCTCTATTTTTCGCGTAACCCGATACCGTACCTGCGCGATGAAAAGCGAGAAAATGGGTCAAAATCGACCCCATTTTTTGGACATATTGGTATTTATGCCTATCGACGGGAAGTGCTTGAAGCCTATCACTCGTTTCCGACAAGCCCTTTAGAGGAAGCTGAAAAGTTAGAACAATTACGCTTCCTGCAAGCAGGTAAACGTATTTTGACTTTGATGACTGCCCATTATCCTATTTCCGTGGATACGCAAGTCGATTTAGAACGAGTTTGTGCTATAATAGCCCATTAAAATTTTAGGTATCAGCAATATTTAAATTTATCCTGATTGTAACGGATGAATGGGGATGACCTTTTCAAGCAGATGAAACGTCGGCACTGAGGTAGTTGAGTGGGAAAGCTTCAATTTCAAGGGCAATCACATTTCCATACAAAAAAATGGTAGATAGGGCAATCCCACGCGCAAGCCCCTATTTGTCGAGATCATTGAAAATCCGAAATGTTGACTATTTCTGTATTTTTTGCGTCAAAATTGATTTTAATCAATCCCATTCAATGACCCCAGTGCCTTGAAGGGTATTTTTCGTTTAATTGCATAAGTAAATATATATCGAAACTCAATCTGTTTATTCCGCAAAGCCAATGTCAATTACTAAAAAATCACCATTAATCAGCACAGTTGTGTTAAATTGGAACCGAGCTGACTTGCTTTTTCATACACTTGAAAGTTACATAAAAACTATATCGGTACCTTATGAAATTTTCATTATTGATAACGCCTCATCTGACAATTCTAAATCCGTTATCAATGAATTTTGCCAAAACAACCCGGATGCTAACGCTATCTTTTTAGCTAAAAATATGGGTGGAGAAGCAATTAACCTTGGCTTAGAACAAGCGCAAGGAAAATTTCTCCATATCAGTGAAAATGATTTAGAATACCTTCCCAATTGGGCAGATAAATGTATTGATTTATTTGAATATTTTCCATCACTGGGTCAACTTTCATTATTTGGTCCTCTACCGGCTGATGATTTACTAGGAGGAGTGGGGGCCATTCCTGCATCCCAATTAAGACATTCTCATGGACGTATTGTTTATGAATTGAAAAATAATAGTGGTACTTCTTGTGTTATGCGGCGAGAAATTTATGATCGAGGTATACGAGTTCATTCTCTGCCAAAAATAGAGGAATTTATTTTTCCAAACGATGGTCAGCTTTCTTTGGAAATAAAAACAGCGGGTTATATGGTGGCACGTTCTGATCACTACATTGTTAAAAATATAGGTCATACCGTAGAAGAGATAAAAAAACGCTCTGAATACTATGTCAAAAACTACCGCGCTAAACCTAGTATTGGAGAAGCTAAGTTAAAAGAAAAAATGGCAAAGTGGGAAAAAAGCAATAAACCACTAGCCAGAGCATCTTTTTTGTTTTCCGAAGAAAATATACTCCGCGAAAAATCTTGTTCGACAAACCAATGTTTGGAACCTAATTTGTGGTCTATGCTTGACGAATGGACACCAGAGATAGAAACGCTGGAATTTCTTTACACAATGACGCGACTGATTAAACCAACTTTCTGTGTTGAAACAGGTACTTGGAGAGGTTTTTTAGCTGAAGCTATAGGTCGTGCTCTACAGCAAAACGGGCGAGGTAAGTTAATTTCTTTGGAGAAAGATGCTAATATCCATACAGTTGCCAGTGAACGAATAGCAAAACAGAACTTGACAGTTCAAGTAGAAATAATCTTAATTAATAGTCTTGCTTTCACTACCAACGAAAAAATTGATTTACTGATTTTAGGCTCGGATGTCAACATTAGATTATCCGAGTTTTGGCATTTTAAGCCTTATTTGAATAATAAAGCCATTATTGTTTTCCAAGATGCCAATCATACACAGGTGAACAATGGATTAAAAGAAATAAAAGTTCATTCAGGGATGCTAAGTATCTTGTCTTTTCCCACGCCAAGAGGACTGGTATTGTGTCAGTACAATAATATGACTCATTATCAATAAAGATACTTATTTATTACCATTCTAATATCGACCACTACATAAGAATGGTCTGTAAACCAGTTATCCTATCTCAGTTGATACGCAAGTCGATTTAGAACGAGTCTGTGCTATACCCGCAAAAATTTTAGGCTCTCCAATATTTAAATCAGAAAGCTATGAAAATCAGTAAGATAACGATTCCAGATTACCATCAATTTAAAGAAAGACTTTACACTTGACTTGACTTATCCGAAAGGCCATCAAAAAGAGGGCATGCCACTGAATAAGATTTGTTTTATTGGGCAAAGTGGCACTGGAAAAACAAGTTTATTGAATCTTGTTAAGACTATTTTAAAAGCCAATTTGACTGTCAAATTATATTTTGAAAAGTCCCCAAAAATACATTGACATGGCCGGCATTGTTATGAATGCTCACTTTGAGGAGATCAAAAGCTTGGCAGAAATCAAAGAAAATGGGCTGTTCGTCTGGGATTTGAGTTTTCTCAAAAAATGGGATGATGTGACACCAACAGAATTTCTCGAATATTTTTATCTTGATAAGAATATTCTGATTTCGTATCCGGCGGAAATCATCAACCATGTCAACCAACAAATAGTAGAAACATTGGGCAACCCAAATTCTCCGTTAAAGACTACGGAAAAGAAAACCTATCAACGTTTTGACGAACGGGATAAACAGGTTTTTGATTTTGAAACCGATACTTTTTTTGATGTCTGGCTTCATATCTTAGAAGGGCTGAATGCTTACAAAATGGAAGAGATGAAACATAGTCAGCAAATTACTAAAGCCTTTGAAGCCAATGCTAAAGAAGGCGAGCTGGCGTTTGAAAATTTATAAAAAGTGGAAACAAAAAACCCCGACATCGATTGAAAAATTGGCGCTACAATTAAATCCGATTTTGAAGAAATTTTCTGTTCTCCTCAAAACATCATTGAATTTCAAAGTCTATGAAGATTTGAAATTTCCTAAAATTTTGTCGTTGGAGAATAGCATTGAAATTCCGTACACAGCTTGGAGTACGGGTACCAAAAAAGTCATTTTCACGATAATGCCACTGTTTGAACTCAACACGGAAAGAACCATTATTCTGATTGATGAGCCTGAAAGATCATTACAAGCTGATATTCAAACTGAGATGATTGATCAATAGTGGCCTCAAACTGGCTCCAAAGGCACAGTTCTTGTTTGCAACCCATTCGCCGATTATTGCCGCCACTTTTGAAGCTTGGGAAATTGTGGAATTGAAATTTAATCAGCAAGGGCTGCTTTATCAGGAAAAATACTACCGAAATGAAAGGCAGAACAATAATTATTTATTTTTTCGTTGATTTGTTTCCTGTTTCGCCCTTCGACAAGCTCAGGACAAGCTGTTGACTGATCGCTGTTTTTTTAATGTATGTTTTAGGCAAAAGTTTTTCAAGCAAAAAATTTGCCTGAAAAGGTGTTTGTCAAATCACCCATACCTCTAATTTTCAAAGGGTGGCGGTTTTCAGGCAAAAGTTTCGCCTGTAAACCCCGGGTTGGCGGGTTGATAAGCTATAGCGTTTCCCGATTGCATGAAGTACAAAGGCAAATCAATAAAAATATTAAAACGCTAAGGCCCCCAAGGGGTTGAATGTGAATAGCCCTAGGTGAAACCTCACTGCCATTAAGTTAAGGAAATTTTGTGCCCGATTATTTTCATAACTGATTGAAATATTTATATATTTTTATTTTAAAACGGCTAAAAATCTCTTA
>Ga0136651_10001537_pt1 | contig 12698 bp, 8 predicted proteins | sample Mar14236cmmetaG_FD_94867 | JGI IMG/M metagenome (GOLD analysis project Ga0136651, IMG submission 94867) | Marine hydrothermal vent microbial communities from Guaymas Basin, Gulf of California to study Microbial Dark Matter (Phase II) - Marker... ...
AGATAACGCTGAACATAAAAGATCTCGAGAGTAAAATAGAAGATGACAAATTGAAGCTGGAGAAATATCAGGATCAGCTTTATCTTGTGACTTCTAACAAAGAATATGATGCTCTGACGGCAGAAATTGATCACATGAAACAGGAAATTAGTAAGGCTGAATATGAGATTCTTGAATTAAGCGAAGAACTGGAAAAATTAAAAGAGAGCATAAAAGAAAGGGAGATGCTTCTTACTGACAAAATGAAGGCACTTGAAGACAAAGAAAAGGAACTAAAAAGCACCAATGAGAAAACCAAAGAGGAAGAAATCCGTTTAAAAGAAGAGCGAGATGAACTGGTAAAAAAAGTGCCGTTGAGATATCTCAGGGAGTATGAAAGGATAGCGAAGGCGCGTGGTGGTTTAGCAGTTGTTCCGGTGCATCAGGTTTTTGAGGTTATAAGAGATAAAAATGGAAACATAGTTGAACAAATAGAAATGGAGGTATCGTGTGGGGGTTGTCATAAAATAGTGCCTCCACAGAAGTTCATAGAGATAAAGGCAGGGAATAAAATTTTTAGATGTGAATCATGTGGGAGATTGATTTACTGGGATGATAAAGAAAGTGTTGTTTTGAAGGACGAATATCACGAAGATGAAGAATTTATCTGAAGCTGGTCGGGTAGCCGCTCCAGCTTTTTGTTCTTTGACTGGGGAGGAAAGTCCGAACTCCGCAGGGCAGGGTGCCCCGTAACACGGGGACGCCGTAAGGCGTGGAAAGTGCCACAGAAACTATACCGCCCCTATTAGGGGTAAGGGTGAAATGGTGCGTCCCACAATTAAGTGGGATATCTCGCCGTTGACGAGAGAGTAAAAGCGCACCGTCCCAACGGCGACGTTGGGAGCAGGGCAAACCCCACCCGGAGCAAGACCAAGTAGGGAAGAGGGATTGCCCGTCCCGTTTGATTCCCGGGTAGGTCGCTTAATCCCGGTCGTAAGGCCGAGGATAGATAAATGGCTACCGTCCCGCTGTAGGCGGGATACAGAATTCGGCTTACAGACCAGCTTCAGATAGTACTCTTTTGTGTTATGTTATATAGATGGAAACTGAAACAACACAGCCAACCAATTCCCGAGGTTGTAAGGGAGAGGTTTCACCTCCCTCCACTTGTAGCTAGGATACTTGCAAATAGAGGAATAGTCTCCTCCGAAGATATAGAAAAGTTTTTGTATCCATCTCTTGATTATTTATTCGATCCTTTCCTTATGAAAGATATAGGGAAAGCAGTTTGTAGGGTTTCAAGAGCAATAGATAATTCCGAAAAGATATTGATTTTCGGTGATTATGACGTGGATGGAGTAACTGCTACGGCCTTGTTGTACAGGTTTTTTAGAAGCATTGGTTCTAACGTGGATTTCTACATTCCGGATAGAGATAGAGAGGGATATGGGCTCTCTGAGAAAGGGTTAGAAAAAGCCAGGGATAAAGGAGTTAACCTTGTGATAACCTGTGATTGTGGGATAAATGCTTTCAGGGAAGTGGAGTTTGCTAAAAGCCTTGGGATGGATATTATTGTTACTGACCACCACGAACCTGGTGACACCTTACCTTCGGCCTATGCTGTAGTTGATCCTAAGAGGAAAGATGATTCTTATCCTTTCAAGGAGTTATGTGGGGCAGGTGTAGCTTTTAAATTGCTTTATGCTCTTTGTTCTTATAGGAATATTCCGTATAATCTGGTAAATAGGCATCTTGACCTTGTGGCTATAGGAATTGCAGCTGATCTTGTTACTGTGCTTGGTGAGAATCGAATACTTCTTTCGGAGGGGCTTAAAATTCTAAATAACACTACCAAACCTGGTTTGAAGGCGCTAATCGAGGTGTCTGGGTTGACCAATACCAGTATAGAAGTTGTCAATATTGTTTTTGGACTTGCTCCAAGACTTAACGCCGCAGGGAGAATAGGGGATGCATCCAGGGCTGTAAATCTGCTCATTACGGATGATCCTGCTGAAGCTTTAAAGATAGCGAAAGTACTTGAAGAGGAAAATCGTAGAAGGCAAAATATAGAGAGAAAAACTATAGACGATGCCATTCTTCAGCTGAATGCGACCCATGACCTTGAAAGAGATAAAATCATTGTTCTTGGCAGCGAGAACTGGCACCCTGGGGTTATAGGTATAGTAGCTTCTAAAATAAAAGAAGGGTATAATAGACCTGTCGTTCTTGTTTCTTTCCAGGATAAAGTAGGGAAAGGATCTGCGAGAAGTATCGACGGCTTTGATATTTATCAGGCATTTTTGAAGTGTTCCGAACTTCTGGAAAGATTTGGCGGTCATAAAATGGCAGCAGGGCTGGTAATAAGGCAGGAAAAGTTTCCTCTTCTTGTGGATAAGCTTAAAAAGATTGCTGATCTTGAGATTCAAAACGAAGCACTTGTACCGTTTATAGAAATTGACTCTGAGATATCGTTTGCCGAAATTAATCAGGAGCTCATGGAGTTTTTGAATCGAATGGCACCTTATGGGCCCGGTAATATGAGACCATTGTTTATCGCAAGGGGGCTTTCTGTTTCGGGACAGCCTCGAGTGATTAATGAAAATCACCTTATATTTAAGGTAAGCCAGGGTAGGACCGTAATAAGTGCTGTAGGATGGAGAATGGTGGAACAGTTTGAATTGTTAATAAGTGGTAAGCCTCTAAATATGGCCTTCGTTATTGAAGAGAACAGCTATAATGGGTTGACAGAAATTCAATTAAACGTTAAGGATATAGAGTACGACAGAACTGGATAGAAATATAAGGAGGGTGTATGTACCGAAGCAGGATTGCAGGAATAGGGGCAAACGTGCCTGAAAATGTTGTGACGAACTATGATCTTGAGAAAATGATGGATACGAGCAACGAATGGATAGTGGAAAGAACAGGTATAAGAGAAAGAAGATGGGTAACTCAACCAACCGGTGCTGCAGAGCTTGCCTTTCCTGCCTGTCTGGAAGCAATAGAGGATGCGGGAGTAGAGAAAAAAGATATTGATTTTATAATTGTGGCCACGATAACTCCTGAGCACCCCATGCCTGGGACAAGTAGCTTCCTACAGACTCTTCTTGAGCTACCAGGTGTTCCTACTCTTGATATCAGGGTGCAGTGTTCTGGATTTGTGTACGGCTTGTCAATAGCTGATCAATATATTAGAACCGGGAGGTATAAAAATATACTTCTCGTTGGTGTAGAGGTACAATCCGTAGGGCTCAATCTTACAACAGAAGGGCGGGATGTAGCTGTTCTATTTGGGGATGGCGCAGGAGCTGTCGTGGTCTCGAGATCGGATGATTCTAGTGAGATTCTGTCAACTCACCTTGGAGGTGATGGGAGATACGCCAAGGAATTATGGTGTGAGGCTCCAATAGGTTACAAAAGTCCTCGTATTTCGAAGGAGATGATTGATCAGGGAAAACATTATCCTAAGATGAATGGCCGGCAGGTTTTTAAACATGCTGTCACAATATTTCCGAAGGTGGTCTATACGGCTATGAGAGCCCAAAACTGGACGATAGAGGATGTTGATCTTGTTGTGCCCCACCAAGCGAACATAAGGATAATAGAAGCACTTGCAAAAAAGCTTGGCGTTGGTTTGGACAAGGTTTATTCTAATATTCACAAATACGGAAATACTACTGCTGCATCCATACCGCTCGCCCTTTATGATGCATTGAAGGAAGGAAAAATTAAGAAAGGCAGCAATGTGATTCTTGCTGCGTTTGGTTCAGGGTTTACCTGGGCATCAGCAGCCATCAGGTGGTAGTATGTCGTTCGAACTACAATTCATCAAAGAGCTCCAAGAAATAAATTTTCCTCTGTTTAGAAAAGGTAATTTAAAGATAACTCTGACTATTGCTATCACGATCCTGGTCATTGCGCTTTTTTTCCCAAAGAACAGGTACAATGTCTATAATTACAAGGTGAATGATATTGCTCGGGAAACCATAATAGCACCCTTTGACTTTCCTATTTTGAAAAGTAAAGAGGAGCTTGAAAGAGATAGAGCAAAAGCTCGTGCCCAGGTGAATTTTGTGTTTAAAAGGGAAAGGGAAATCTCTGAGGCGTCAGTTCTTGATTACGACACCCTCTTTTATACGATAGAGAGTTTGGTAAAAGCACTTGGCAAATTTCAGAAGTCGAAGCAGCTCTACAACAAGTCGCGGTTTTCCAAGAATATAGATAAAATAAAAAGCTTGGTTTACTCGGATTCTCTTGAAGTGGACGGGTTGTTAAAATATCTCCAGAGTAAATACGCTGTTGATACTTCGATGTCATATATTAAGTACCTGATCAGAGTGAAAAATACCGCACCAAACTATTTCGATTATGTGTACAAAAAATCAAGAAAGCTGCTTGAAAGTGCCTATAACAGCTATATAATTGATGTGCCCCGTGAGAGGGTAATTTCCGAAAATATTTCCATTATAGATAACGGGGAGGAGATTGAGGTATCGAAAGAGAATGTATTTGCCCTGGATGAGGTCTGGACAAAGCTGAAACTCAAGATACAGGAAAGCTTTCCTGAACAGAATTCAGAAGTTACAGGGTACCTTTATGATATACTTGTAAAATTTATAAAGCCGAACCTTATCTACCAGAAGGAAATAACTGAGGCCAGACAGGAGGAAGCTATAAAAAAGGTACCTATAAGCAAGGGAATTGTTCTAAAAGACGAAAAGATAGTTGATGCAAACACACGTGTAACTCCGGATATTTATAGAAAACTGGAATCTCTGGCGATAGAGAAAGCAAGACGGACAAATCTGAAGGGAAGTATTCGCAAAGAGCTGCCGGTGATAGGTGACCCTGTGACTTTTCTGGTTCAGATAGCTATTGTTTTGCTTTCTTATCTTGTGTTCCTTTCTTTTGTGTTCATTTACAAACCTGAGATTGTGAAGAATTTCAAGCATCAGCTTCTCATCAGTCTGATATTCGTTATTAATGTAGTTGTGGCTTATCTTTTTGCATACCAGTTAAAAATCTCGCTGTATGCTATTCCAGTTACACTTGCTGCGCTTCTGCTTACTATATTATTTGACGGAAGGTTAGCTTTTTCAGGAATGGTCTCCTTAACGTTCATCCTGACATTTGAAACAGGTGCGGATATAAACTTCATGATTACCTCTATCATGGCGAGCATTATGGCTATCTTCTCCGTACGGAGGCTGAGGAAGAGAAGCCAAGTCTTTCAATCAATAATATTTATCGGTTTAGCATATATACTGGGTATTGTCATAACAGAAAGCACAAAAGTAGTAGATACCCGTAAATTATTGAATCATCTGCTATATGGGTCTCTAAATAGTGTTATTACCCCATTTCTTGCTTATGGAATAATAGGTCTAATAGAGATAGTCTTTGGAATGACTACAGAGCTGACCCTTCTGGAATATGCAAGTTTTGACAACCCAGTGTTAAAACTCCTCTCGAAGCACGCTCCGGGAACTTTTACTCATAGCGTGATAGTTGGCAATCTTGCCGAAGCTGCTGCCGATGCCATTGGAGCCAATCCCCTACTGGCAAGAGTGGGTGCTTATTATCATGATATAGGCAAGGTGACCAAACCAGAATACTTTGTTGAAAACACAAAGCTTGGTGAAAATAAACACGAAAAGCTCTCGCCTAAGATGAGCGCTATGATCATAAGAAATCACATAAAAGAAGGGCTTAAACTGGCAGAGGAATATAAACTTCCAGAAGAGATTAAGCAGTTTATTCTCACACACCATGGGACTATGAGAATTGAGTTTTTTTACAAAAAAGCCCTCGAATCGTCTCCGGAAGAGGATACTGTCAATGAGGATGATTTCAGGTACCAAGGAGAACTACCCAAAACCCGGGAGACGGGAATAGTTATGATCTGTGATTCCATAGAGGCTGCTGTGAGATCGATGAAAAATCCAAACATTTCAGCAATTGAGAAAATGGTTGATCAAATTATTCGGGAAAGAATAGAAACTGGTCAATTAAATGAGTGTCCGCTTACACTGAAAGATCTCAAGATGATAAAGGGAAGTATAAAAGAAAACACTGGCATAATGCCCCTGCTCGTAAGTATGCATCACATCAGAATAGAATACCCTGGGCAGAAGGAAATTTTGAAGGAAAAGGGGGGTAGATAAAATAATGCCTTACGTAGAGCTAATAAACCTCTATCCAAAATTATTTCTTTTAAGGCCCGCAATAGAAAGGCTTGTAAACTTTCTTGCAGGTAAAGAGTGTAAAAGAGTTAAAAAGATAACAATTGTGGTCTCAGATGATAAAATACTTAACGAGCTTAAGAAAAAGTACTTTGGAGAAGACTTGTTGACTGATACGATAAGTTTCAATTTCAACCAGAAAAATGAACCTGTAGAAGGAGAAATTTATATCAGCATAGACAGGATAAAAGAAAATGCGAAGGATTATAACGAATCTTTTGACAGAGAACTTGTAAGAGTGCTTATCCATAGCATTCTACATCTTTTTGGGTATGAAGACCAAACACCGCAGGGGAGAAAGCAGATGGAAGCGCTGCAGAATTTCTATCTATTGCAACAGGATTTCAAGAGGTTTTATAGAAAACGTCATACTATTTCTGGGGTAGACGATGGATAAAGAAAAAGTTTTACAGAGGTTTGCCCGTTTGATTGAGATTGTCAAAAAGTTAAGAGGACCTGGGGGTTGCAAGTGGGACAGGGCACAAACTCACAAATCCCTTGTTCCCTACATGACTGAAGAACTATACGAGGTTATCGAGGCGATTGAAGAAGATGATATGCGAAAACTAAAGGAAGAGCTGGGAGACCTTCTTCTCCATGTGGTTTTTCAAGCTGACCTGGCGGAGGAGGAAGGGCATTTTACTCTGGCAGATTCCATAGAAACCATATCCAGTAAGCTGGTTCGGAGACATCCTCATGTATTTGCTGGACTCAAAGTTGGCTCGGTTAGCGAGATTAAGAAAAACTGGGAAGAAATAAAGTTGAGAGAAGGACGGCAGAGCTTGCTGGAAGGTATACCGAAGAATCTCCCAGCTTTGTTGCTTGCAAGGAGGGTTCAACAAAGAGCTTCTGAAGTAGGTTTTGATTGGGAAAGAGTTCCTTCTGTCATTGAAAAACTGGAGGAGGAATTCCTAGAACTGAAAAATGCGATAGAAAGTAGGGAACAAAGCAGAATAAGGGACGAACTCGGAGACTTGCTATTTACTGTAGTTAATCTTTCCAGATTTCTGGATATTGATCCTGAGGATGCTCTGCGGCATACGATAAAGAAATTTATTAACAGGTTTAAATTGGTGGAAGAAGAACTTCGCAAAAAAGGAAAGAAACTTGAAGAAGCAACCCTCTCTGAAATGGATAGGCTCTGGAATGAGATAAAACGAAATAAAAACTAAAATTTTCACATTTGTGCCTTAACGGAGTAGAGAAAATGGGTGAGAATGCACTTATTGACTATGGAAAATTATACGAAGCTTATGAGAAACACTCATTTTATTCGATTCAGCTTGAGGTAGGAGATCTGTGTTACCAGGGATGTATATATTGCTACATGAATGCACTTGAAAATCCCAAAAATACCCTTACCGATGAAGAAATAAATAACATACTGGATGATTGCAAAAGACTTGGTATTGTTGCTGTGGAGTGGTTAGGGGGAGAGCCATTATTAAGAGAGAACATTTTTGAGTTTATGGCAAGAACTTGTGATTATGGTATTAGAAATAATGTATGGACGGGCGGTTTGCCACTTGGAGATAAAATGATTATAGAGAATCTAAACAAATACGCCAGAAATGGTTTAATTGCTTTTCATCTTTCTACAATAAATCCTGAAATTTATGTAAAGCTACATCCGAAGAGAAATCCTGAGGATATAGATACAATCATAAATGGGGTAAGGAAACTTCTTGATCTTGGATATCCAAACGAAAAACTTCTCAATTCCGTAACTTATACGGGTATGCAGCCTGCTGAAGATATGGTCGAAACTATTAAGTATTTTTATGAAAATTTTGGTATTAAAACCACTGTGAATGTATACCATACTTATTTAAGACCCGGTACTCCACCTGGTGACCTTACAAAGTTTATTCCAGACAGAAGAGAAGTTGCTAAAGTATATAGATATTATGCGAAAATCTGGAATGTGAAACAGTTTCCCATGAACTGTGTGAATAAACAATATTGTGCTACCACATTTGCAGTCCTCTGTGACGGTAACGTGACACCTTGCGCCACAATTCGTGAGAAAGATGCTCCAAATATTCATACAGAACGTCTTTATGAAATTGTAAATAGACATCATGATTGGTTAGCAATAGAAAAGTTTAGAGAAAAAGGGAACTTGCCAGAACAGTGCAGGAATTGCTTTATGTCGGATGAGTGTTTTGGATGCAGGTCAAGGTCGTACGCCGAGGGGAAAGGGCTTTATGGCCCTGACCCAAGGTGTTTCAGAATGAAAACTCAATAACCTCAACAATGGAGAAAATTCAAAATGTTTATAACAATTTTACTGTTATATGTAGTGTTATATGTAGCTTTTCTTAATAATTCACCATCCTTAACGCCAAGCATGCAGTTTTGCATTCTTTAACTTTGAGTTCAGTCTCTTCAATAACTGGTGAAACAAAGTCTTGGAAAACAATTTCATTAAATATTATATCCTAACCCATATCCCACTACCGATAGAGAGTTTTTCCTTAAACAAAGCTACCCTTTTACCCGCTTTTGATATATAATATCCTGCAACGAGTCCAGAGGGACCTTCCCCAATTATCGCAACATCAAGGTCAGTAGCATTTCTTAGCTTTTCAAAATATCTATCTATAATTGCATTTGTAATGATTGTTTCATCAACCACAGTTACCTCCATTATGCGTTTAAAATGTTTTATAACTTAAATGTTATAGACCCAAAGATATTACGAGTCGCTCCTGGCCAGTAGAAGGCGTAATAGGTACCTTCCCACTCATAACCATATCCAAACGTTTCGTAGAGAGTATCGAACAGATTATTTACTTTAAAGGTTATATCAAAATTATTTAGTTTGATATTCAGCCCTATGTCTATTATAAGGTATGGATCAATCTTACCAATGTTATCGCTATCTATAAATTGCTTACCCACATATTTTGCGTTTCCGTAGATAGAAAAGAAGTCCGATAATCTATATTTTAAAAGGACATTGGTAAGAATGTTAGGAGTGTAGGGAAGTTTGTTGTTTTTGTAAGAACCTGATCTGTATTTATGGTCACTGTATGTAAAGTTAAGATGTAGGTCTAATTCATCGATTGGTTTCATTGCAAGATCGAATTCTAACCCGGAATGAAGTGTCCTATCCGCTGAGTAGTAGTCATACTCTCCCTCTTGCTCTACATCTATATTTTTTAATTGTTCGTTGAAATATTTTATATAATAGTAATTCAGGGACATGGAAAAGAGATTAGAAATATAATCTACACCTAATTCATAGTCATCTATAACTTCTGCTGCTGCCATTACGGGTTCGCTCCAGACGTCATCGGCATCGATAATTTGGTCATCAGCTGGCTCTTTGTGAGCCTTACCGTAATTGGCAAATACTGAAAGATTATCAGTAAGATTGTAAATTATTCCAATCCTTGGATTGAAAAATGGCCATGTGGCAGTGAGTTTGTGTCCAGCGGCATGTCCAATTTTTTTCTGGTCTAACTTCCACTTTATATATTGATATTGTAGATCCCCTACGAGTACAAGTTTGTTATGAATATTGTATACAGTATGTATGAAAAAGGAATAGGGCGTTTTCATCCCGTAATACTGATAATATTTGTACCACTTCTTTCCATAAACTTCAGTTATTTTTTCATTTAAGGTGGAATCGGAAAAACCCTTTACCTCGCCAAAGTGATTCCCTTTATAATATCTTAGCTCACCACCGATGTCTATTCTATAACTTTTTGCTTTGTAAGTGATTGTTGGTACTGTCCCATAGTAAGTATTCACTATCCAGCGTCTTCTCCAGAAACTTGATTCAAGTTTTAGCTCGACGCTGTCAGGATATTCGTTATATATATCCAGGTTGTATTCATAGTAATTTTTGTCAGTTACATAGTTTTTATAGTACCCTGCACCTTTCACAAGATAAGCTACATTGGATAAAAAGAGTTTTTCATTTATCTCCCATTTTATATTAAGCGAATATATTTGCTGGAGAAAATCATCAGTATATGCTTTATAACTTTTTCTTCTCAGCTTTCTATTTTTTATAAATTCAGCCGGGACACCATCCCAAACCAAATTTGTATTCTCATATCCTATTAATGCTCGAAATTGATTGATCAAGTTATTAGTGCGATGTTCTACCCCAAGAAATCCTGCCCGCTGGAAGCTATCGTGGTATTCCCTATATCCATCTGATGTAGTCTGGGTTACTCGGGCATTGATTGTAAAGCTTTTGCCCAGCAAGCTTCGTGTTGAGAATTTCGCTCTAATTTTGCTTGTATTGAATGAACCTTTACCCAGGGTTAAGCTCGCATAGGGGATGTCCCGACTTATTTCAGTTAAAACGTTTATTGAACCTCCAAAGGCCGATGAACCATATAAACTGTTTCCAATACCTCTCTGAATTTGTACATCTTGAGCGTCGCTTAGAATATCGGTATGATCAACCCAGTATACCTGATGACTTTCATTGTCATTAAGGGGCACATTATCGATCATGACAGCAATTTTTGACTGATCAAATCCTCTTATTGAGACATACGAATAGCCAGTACCATTCCCGCTTTCGCTGTAAGCATAGATACCTGGTTCATATGCGAGTACCATTGGAACATCTTCAACCGTATAGATTTGTGCAATTTCTTCCTTTGTTATGTTCGAAAATGCTATCGGAGTTTTCCCTTTCTCTGCCCGTATTGCAGAAACGAAAATCTTTTCAAGTTCCAGCACCTTTTCTTTTAAAGTAATTGTTAGGAACTCTTGATCGACCACTTTCACTTTTTTCTCTTCATACGAGATATGAGAGAATATCAATACTGTCGGCAGCTGAGTGACATATAGGGAAAAGTTACCTTCTTCGTCTGTAGTTGTGCCCAATTGAGTATTTTCTACTATTACGTTAACGTAAGGAACTGGATTACCTGAAGAATTTAGAACCTTACCTTTGACATTGATTTGTTGAGCGGTGATAATTTGAAACGAAACAAGGAGAATGATTAAAAAGAATGTACGCTTCATCTTGGCCCTCCCTACGCTGGCATTACCCAGATCAGGTTCAAGGGGTGTAATCTCAGCCTTTCGCCACTGGCGAAAAGCACCCCCGGCCCATTATTTAACTCCAAACCGGTCAAATAACGAGCCAAATAACGTTTAAGTTAAAACGCATGTGGGATTTTTACAATATCAGATTTGATATCATACGCATTAAAAACCCAACGTTGCCGATAGAAACGATCTTTGATTTTAGGTAGCAGATGAGAGATGTTCTTCATCAAAGTTTGAGAGAGATGCCAAAAACAGTATTGAAAATTAGAGCAAGGATTCGGATAATTTTGTCTCAACCCAAATTTTTCCGGCCTCGTATTACCTCCTTTAAAACCTCCAGTTAATAGAGGATATGCCCCCCAATCAGGACATGGAGTGTTCGGTTGAAGATGATAGTCGCCATGATCGAAATCGACGAACTTAGGGTTAACACTCACTAATTCTCCCGGTCCAGGAGTAAGCCCATGCGGATCATCTGTACTTCCATCAATACAGTAGTACAGGTTGTTTTCTTTTACCGCCTCCTCGAAACCCAGGTCACAGCCTTTATACGGCACCGTATTAGCACTCCAGACTTTGAGACCATTTCCAACTACAAAAATATTTTTGCGAACGATAAAAGGTTTGTGATCATTAATCAAAGGGGTACTGCCAAAACCATAAGCCATGCAAAAAACTGTGTTGACCGAAGGGGGGTTGCCAAGGGGAGGTAAGGTGCGAATGACTGTATTGTTTTCGATCTTTGAGTTATGTCCACCCCAGTAAAAAACAAACTGCTGATAGTCATAACTGACGTTATAATAGACATCTATGTTCTCTCCCTTTACCTGTGATTCAACTTCCAAGAAGCCATAACAGTGTGATGAAACATTGTGGTGAATTTTCACATCATATACAGACTGACCAAAGAAGCGATCATCTATCTCAATGGCACCACCATCCGCACCAAACGTCCCACCCACTTTGTAAATATTTGAAAAAGCATTATTTGAAACCTCAGCATAAGCATTACCTATGACAACTCCAATGGGACCCCAATTGGGATACCAAAGCCAACGGTTGAAATCATGGAAACTGTTGTTGTCAATCTTAGTATACAAACCCACAGTATTAATACCGATTGCACAATCGTAAAATTCACAATTCCTGACAGTGACATGATCACTGCCCACATCTATGAATACAGCCCCTACTTTCAATGCATCATTGGCCCCCCCTGGCTGTGCATTACTACAGGCATAAAAGAACAAACCATCAATAATGATATGATCACCTGTGATGTAAAGAGCCCTTCCATACAAATTATTAAAATCCGGATTTGTGAACCTGGGCGAGTCTCCGCTCCCATATGCGCTGACTGTAATTGGATTGTTTTTAGTTCCATCACCCTTTATAACAGCACAACCTGAATACATAGTACCCCGCTTAAAATAAATATTATCTCCAGGTTGA
>Ga0136651_10001539_pt1 | contig 12695 bp, 10 predicted proteins | sample Mar14236cmmetaG_FD_94867 | JGI IMG/M metagenome (GOLD analysis project Ga0136651, IMG submission 94867) | Marine hydrothermal vent microbial communities from Guaymas Basin, Gulf of California to study Microbial Dark Matter (Phase II) - Marker... ...
AATAATCATACAATTCAATCGTCCAATCGTCGTTATCATCAAAATAGATCTCGCTAAAATATGCAGTCATGATAGGATTTGAATACAAAACGAGTGTAAAAGAGAAAAGTAAAAAAATCAAAATATATATTTTTTTCATAAACACCGCCTATGTCGAGAGTTATTTATATTATTATAATATTTTTGTCAAATTTATTTGTGAAAAATTATTTTGTGATTGAAATCGATCATTAATGAGTGCCAAAGTTCAACTTAGGCACGAGGGGAGATTAACTGGGGTAGGTGCTGGTTCATCCTGCGGAGAATATGACCTTTGCGAAAGTTCCAAGCTTTCGCATAGTTCTTGTTGTATATGTCATGGAGCGGTCCATGACAACTCATATTATTTATTAATAGAAACCTTCCGGATTGTTTTTGTGTCAAGTTTGAGTGGTGCAAATGAATGTGAAAAGCAAAATTCCACCACGAAAAACACGAAAAAGCACAAAAAAGAGATCCAAACCTTGCGAACGGTTGAACGAATGTGAGACCTTCGCAATGGTTTACAACAGGAAAGTCTTGTAAAATAGCTGACTAATTCCCCATTCTTGACAAAGAATCAGTATCTCACGTTTCTATAAAAAAAATCAACAAAGGAACATTGTTTATGTCATCACCAAAAAATTCAGAAATTCGCGTACGTTTTGCTCCAAGTCCCACAGGTTTCCTGCATGTGGGCGGACTGCGTACCGCACTCTTCAACTACCTTTTCGCCCGAAAAAATAATGGCTCCTTCGTGCTCCGCATCGAGGATACTGACCGCAAACGTTATATTCCCGGTGCGCAGGAAAATCTCATCAATACATTTAAACAGATGGGGCTTGATTACGATGAAGGTCCTGTGATAGGCGGAAACTTTGGTCCCTATATCCAATCCGAACGGACTGAGCATTATCAAAAATACGCTCAAGAACTCATCGATAAGGGTGCTGCGTATTACTGCTTCTGTACAGAAAAGCGTCTGAACAAACTTCGGGATGAAGCACGCCAGCGCAATGAGACGGTCATGTATGATGGTGCCTGCCGAAATCTATCACAGGAAGAAGTGCAGAAGAAACTTGCTGATAATGTACCCCATGTAGTCCGACTGAAGATACCCAAAGAAGGAACAACTGTATTTTATGATGTTGTGCGCGAACGAGTGGAAGTTGAGAACGCATTGGTAGATGACCAGGTGATCATAAAATCGGATGGATTTCCTACGTACCATCTTGCAAATGTGGTGGATGATCATCTAATGAAAATCAGCCATGTGATACGTGGTGAAGAGTGGCTCATCAGTGTGCCGAAGCATATTTTTATGTATGAATCTCTCGGATGGAAAGTGCCGAAATTTGTGCATTTACCCCTTCTTCTCAATCCTGATAAAACAAAACTCAGCAAACGACAGGGTGATGTGGCAGTCGAGGATTATCTTGCAAAAGGATACTTACCCGAAGCGCTCATCAACTTCGTGGCAATACTCGGCTGGCATGCAAAAGAGGACAGAGAACTTTACACACTCGACGAACTTGTTAAAGTATTTTCTCTCAAGCGCATCAGCAAATCCGGCGCAGTTTTTGATGTAGAGAAGCTCAACTGGATGAACGGTTGGTATCTGCGAAATCTCAGTCTGGACTATATCGCAGAAAAAGCAAAATCCTATTTCGAAGAAGCCGGGCTCGATGTTTCCAATACAGAAAAATATCTCAAGGTAGTCGATAATGCCCGTAATCGCTCTGCAACGATACCTGAGATGATAACTCATTCCGAGATGTTCTATAATGACCTGGAATTCTCAGATAAACATAAAAAGATCACCAACACTGAAGTCGCAAAAAGACTCTATGAATTTTGGATTGAGAAGCTTGAATCAACTGATGATCTGTCCGAAGAATTCATCAAAATGTTAATAAAAGAGACAACTGAAAAACTTGGACTTAAAGGCAAGGATCTCTATTTTCCACTTCGTCTGGCACTTTTTGGCGATGTGCACGGACCGGACATTCCTATGATTGTTGACATTCTTGGTAGAGAAGAGGTAATTGCACGCCTGAATAGCATTTTGCACAGATAGCCCAGAGGAACACAATGGATGATAAAAAGATAAAAGAAATTCTGGAACACAATGCTGAGAACAAATCTCCGGATTTTATTCGTCAGATCATTGAAGAAGATCGAGCAGAAGGCAAGCATGAAGGCCGTGTTCACACACGCTTTCCTCCGGAACCGAATGGTTATCTTCACATCGGGCATGCCAAAGCGATCTGCCTGAATTACGGCATTGCAGTACAATACAATGGAAAATTCAATCTTCGCTTTGACGACACCAATCCCATAAAGGAAGAAACCCGCTACGTCGATGCCATCATCGAGGACATGAAATGGCTTGGCACCAACTGGGAAGATCGGCTTTTCTATGCTTCGGATTATTTCCAGACCTTGTTCGAATACGCGATCAAACTTATCAAAAAAGGAAGCGCGTATGTTGATGATCTCTCTGCTGATGAAATTCGCGAATACCGGGGCACGCTGACTAAACCCGGAAAGAATAGCCCCTATCGCAATCGTTCTGTCGAAGAGAATCTCGATTTGTTTGAACGAATGAAGAACGGCGAATTCGCAGACGGAGAAAAAACACTTCGTGCTAAGATCGATATGGCTCATCCAAACATGAATATGCGAGATCCGGTCATGTACCGCATTCTGCACAAAGAACATCATCGAACAGGAGATGCCTGGTGTATTTATCCAACCTATGACTTCACCCATGGGCAATCAGACTCGATCGAACGAATCACCTACTCGCTGTGTTCGATTGAATTCGAGAATCATAGACCGCTTTACAACTGGTTTATTAAAGAGCTGGAGATCTTTCCATCCCGACAGATCGAATTCGCACGGCTGAATCTCTCATACACTGTTTTGAGTAAGAGAAAACTCATCACGCTGGTTGAAAACGGCTATGTGGATGGCTGGGATGATCCCAGAATGCCGACAATATCAGGACTTCGTCGAAGAGGATATACTGCAGAATCTATCTGGGATTTTCTGGATAGGATCGGCGTGGCAAAGAATGATAATCTTGTTGACTATGCCCTGCTCGAACATTGCGTCCGCCAGGAACTTAACAAGACTGCGAATCGTTACATGGCAGTACTCAAACCATTGAAGGTGGTTATAGAAAATTATCCCAAAGATGAAGTTGAGATGCTTGAAGCTGTGAATAATCCCGAAGACGAATTTGCAGGTACAAGGAACATTCCCTTCAGCAGAGAACTGTATATCGAAAGAGACGATTTCATGGAAGATCCGCCAAAGAAATTCTACCGCCTTGCTCCCGGTAGGGAAGTACGTCTTCGCTATGCCTATTTCCTCAAATGTAATGATGTCATCAAAAATGAAAACGGAGATGTCATCGAACTCCGTTGCACCTACGATCCAGCAACAAAAGGTGGTTCAGCTCCTGATGGAAGAAAGGTGAAAGCTACCTTGCACTGGGTTTCTGCAAAGCATGCAATCGACGCTGAAGTGCGGCTCTATGACAAACTGTTCATAAAGGAAAATCCAAACGAAACTCCCGAAGGTGAAGATTTTACAGCAAATATAAATCCTCACTCCCTCGAAGTGCTTAATAATTCCAAGCTTGAACCTGCTCTTGCAGAGATAGGTGAGAATGAAAGAGTCCAGTTTGAACGCAAAGGATATTTCTGTATTGACTCAAGATACACCACTCCTGAACATCCGGTTTTCAACCGAACTGTGTCTCTTCGTGACGAATGGTCCAAGATCAAAAAGGCGATGAAGAAGGAGTAAAATGAAATATTTCAAAAAACTCGTTGGGGAAAAATGCTATCTTTCACCCATTAACCTGGAAGATGCTCCGCAATATTCCGAATGGTTGAGCAATATTGATATAGGTTTGAGTTTGGAAATATTTCATACCCAGTTGAGTGTGAGGAAAGAGGAGCAGATACTACAGAATATGATCGACAGGAATGAATACATTTTTGCAATAGTTGATCTTACCACGAATACGCTTATCGGGAATTGCGGATTGCATAATGTCCATCATATTAACGGACTTGCCGAGTTTGGCATTTTTCTTGGTAACGAAGAATATCGCGGAAAAGGATATGCAAAGGAAGCAACCAACCTCATTCTCGATTTTGGATTCAATATACTTAACCTTCATGCTATCCACCTCAGGGTGTATGAATTTAACAAACGAGCTCATAAACTGTATGAAAGTGTCGGCTTCAAAAAAACCGGATTGTTCCGGCAGGCAAAAGCCATTGGAAAGAAAAGATACGATGTGCTGATAATGGATATCCTGGCAGATGAATACCAGGGTGTATATGTTCGGGATAAGATCGACACAATGACATAAGAGAGGTTCTTATGGATCTATATAAAAGTCTGTGTAAAAATTTGATTGCCATCGATAATGAACTGAGATCAAAGGATCAGGTGCTTCATAAGATAGCAGCGATGGCAGCTACATGTCCACTTCTCAAGAATTTCGATGCGCAAACTCTCTATGATAAATTGCTGGAGCGTGAGGAGTTGCACTCAACAGGAATCGGGCATGAGATCGCACTCCCGCACTGTTCACTTGAAAAACTGGAAGATTTTGTGATTGGCTTGCTTGTAGTACCAGCGGGTGTGGACTTTCAAGCAATAGATAAAAAACCCGTGAAACTCTTTGTTGTCATCTTTGCTCCAAAGGACAAACGGAATGAGCACATCAGCTATCTGGCTCGAATCTCTCAGATACTTCAATCAAAAGAAACAGTCGATGAACTCATCAACGAGAAAAATCCAGTTGCACTTTATGACATTTTTTTCAAGCACATCGCAGTTCGTGAAGAATCCTTCCAGCAGGAGATCGAAAATACACTTTTCCATGTCTTTGTTCAGATTGAAGATAAATTCGAGGACATCCTACAGATATTTTCCGAGCTTCCAGAATCCCACACGTCTGTTCTTGATGCCAACAATCCGGGGTACTACCTGCACTCAGTTCCGCTCTTTGCAAGCTTCTGGAATGAAAATGAGACCGGATTCAATAAGATCATCATCGGTGTGATACCGAAGAAACTTGCTAATGATGTACTCCGACAGGTAAAAGCAGTGATCAATAACCTGAAGAACAAGGATGGCATTTTGGTCATTACCAATGATGTAACCTACTTTATGGGCAGTTTAAGTAAATAATTATGAACGGAATTCAACAGTTCTTCCAGCAAAATCCTCTACCCACACTTACGGTCATAGGGCTCATTGCAATAGTCAGTTTTTACTTTGGTAAGCTCTCCAAGTTGATACGTTTGCCACTTATTATCGGTTATATGTTTCTGGGTGTACTGATAGGACCATCATTTCTCAATCTATTCTCTTCTACAATTCAGAACCAACTTTCTTTTATCACAGAAATCGCACTCGGTTTCGTTGCGCTCAGTATCGGGCTGGAACTCAAATTTAGCGATCTGAAAAAACAGGGTGCTGGCATCATCTGGATCATTTTTGCAGAATCTTTTGGTGCATTTATACTTGTCTTTTTTGCAGTCTGGCTGGTAACCGGCAATCTCCCATTAGCGCTCATCTTTGGCTCTATCGCTCCTGCAAGTGCACCCGCTGGAACTGTAGCGGTGATAAGAGAATACAGAGCTAAAGGTAATCTAACCAAAGCTCTTTATGCAGTGGTGGGTTTTGATGATGGACTTGGTATTATCATTTTTGGATTTGCAACTGCTATTGCCAAGAATATTCTGATGCACCAGACCGGTACTGCATCAGGGGGGATTGTAGGACTTTTCCTGTTGCCACTTAAGGAGATCGCACTTAGTATCATTATCGGATTAGCTGTTAGCACACTATTCTGCCTTCTGGTTCGAAAGCTGAAAAGTACAGGTGACTATTTTATCCATATTTTTGGTGTAGTATTATTTATGGTTGGACTCTCCCATGCGCTCCACCTTTCATTAATCCTTACGAATATGACGGCAGGAATCATTGTCATTAATACACAGCGTTTCAATTTGATAGAGATGATGCATAAAGAGATGATGAACATCATGCCGCTTCTGTTCGTGCTGTTTTTCACGCTTGCAGGGACAAATCTGCATATTTCTGCTCTACCCTCTCTTGGCTTATTAGGGATTGTATACATCATTGCGCGATCTGCTGGATTGATTGGAGGTTCCCGACTGGGAGCATTGTTTGGTAATGTCTCTGTAAATGTTCGGAAATATCTTGGCTTAGGTATTCTGTCTCAGGCAGGGGTTGCAATCGGTCTTTCTCTTATTGTTAAGCAGGATTTCTCAGGACTTGGCAAGATGGTAACTACGGCAAAGGATATCATGATACCAAGCGGAGATCTCGTAGGAGGAATGGTCATCACTGTTATCACCGCTACCTGCATCTTCTTTGAGATTATCGGTCCCATCCTCACAAAAGTTGCGCTAACAAAAGCTGGTGAGATCTCTAAAGATGAATAATACCATGTTCAAACTGATAGAAGGGCAAGATTCTGCACTGGCAACACTAACACACCTAATTGAAAGTGGAAAGGCAGCCCGAAGCTATCTCTTCTATGGTCCTGCAGGTGTGGGCAAACTGACAACCGCACTTGAGCTAGCAAAGATCGTTAATTGTAAACATCCTGATAGTGGTGCAGACGAAACATGTCCTTCTTGCCATAAAATCGATTTTTTTACCCATCCTGATGTTGAAATTATCTTCCCCACGCCAAAATTCGAAGTCTCAGATGAAGGTGAATTTAAAAAAGAGGATGAACAGCAGCAGGTACAAGCATATATCGAGCAGTTGAAAGTGACTCCCTATGAGCGTATGCAATTCAATAAATCAACATCCATACACATCGATGTAATACGAAGGATCGAGCGGAGTCTTCAGTACAAACCCAATGAAGCAAACTATCGCGTTGTGATCATCGTAGAGGCAGACGAAATGACCAATCAAGCAGCAAACGCCTTTCTGAAAACACTCGAAGAACCCCCACCCTATGCGATCATTATCCTTACAACCACCAATTACTCCCGCTTACTTCCCACGATTATTTCACGCTGCCAGAAGGTCCGATTCAATGCAATTACACCTGAGATTATCGAAGACCACCTCATCCAGCATTACATGATCGATCCAGCGCTTGCCCGGATAAGCGCACGCATCGCTAATGGAAGTATGGCAAAGGCGATCCGTCTTGCAAAATCCGATTTCATAGAAGCAAGAAAGATGTCCATGGATATGATAGAAGCTTTGATGCAGGATTCCTTTGCAACCATTCACCGGCTTTCAAAAAATTTTACGAACAATCGTAATGAAGAACTTTTAAGAGATGTACTCGACTTTATAGCGATATGGCTTGGAGATATCTGCAGCTTCTCCCATGATGAAGCACATATATCTAATATCGACCAGAAAGAGTTGCTTGAAGAATTTCAGGATAGATTCTCTATGTCAGATCGCGTTCTGCAGAACGGTATTCTCCTTCTGGAAGAGCAAAAACGCCTCCTTGCTGGACATGTGCACCACGAGCTGATCTTTATCAATACATTCTATGAGTTAAGAAAAAGACTTCATGGAAGAGGTACCTATGTCTAATAGTGGATATCAAAATAGGGATATCCCCATAAATTTGGAGGTAAATACCGAGAAGTACTGTAAATGGATGGTTTGCAGGATTCATGGAGTGAACAACTGCTTTTTAGAAATCTATTGTTTTTTATCCTTCTTTGCTTTTGTCATCCTGATCCGCCGGCTGGCGGAGAAAGGTCTCCCATACTTTGTGAATCATTGTTATGCTAGTACTTTGCAACGATATGCACCATCCCTCATCTTTTGTTAGTATTAGGTTATCTTTGTGTAATAATGAAAAAGTCCCATGCTCCTGAAAAATTTTGGGGTATGCATGATAGTGGATATCAAAATAATTGACATGAATTTATAGACATTTAACATGAATCCTATATGAAAAAAAATAATGAAAGAAAATAATACTTTGGAGGTAGCATGAAAAAATTAGCTATTTTATTTAGTCTTCTTTTAATGTCAGGGATTTGTTTTGCCCAGGCATTACCCGACGATTGGATCGGGGATACCGATATTGACACGTATCAGGAAGACACAATTGTTCATAGTGGAACCTACAGCTGTAAAGTAGTAGTTAACTCCGGCACACAGGGCAATTGCGACTTTTCGAACGATGTCGCTATCCCTGTTACTGCGGGTGACACGTATACCGTTTCCTTCTGGGCTTATACCAGTGAGCATACAAGAATTACCTGTGCCCTTGACTGGACAGGTGCATCTTCCACCTATCCCGGCACGTATATCGGACCAGATACTGGTGGATGGGCTCAATATACCCAGAGTGATGTGGTACCCGATGGAGTTACCGCAGTCAATCTTAGATTAAGATTCTATGATACTTCCGGATTTACTGCACCAGAAACCTGTTATGTAGATGATGTTACTTTTGAATCACCGACAGGAACCTCGCTTCCTGTTACCAATGGTGATTTTGAGAGTTGGCCAAGCAGTTCGTCGATCATAAAAGCGTATGCTATTGGAACCGAAGATATGGATGTGTTCTATGCAGGAGCTATGACCTCTGTTTCGGTTTCTGATTACCAGCTCACCGGCACTTCGACAATCACGTTCACTGCTGCAGAAATCGATGCAACCGATCCAACTCTGGTTCACCTTACCGATGCATCAGAGAGCATGATCGGCGATCTCACGCTGGATACGATCACCGATGCAGCAAACTCAACTTCATACGAGTTTTATGCAGGTGTCACTCCCATTGCTTTAACAAACACGCTCTGGCCCAGTGATGGTCATATCGAGAACGGCATACTTGCAACATTCGATGCAACCGTAACAGCAAATGATGGCTATAATAATGTCTGGTTTAGTGATTTCGATGGTGCATATAATGGTGTGCTTTTGTTTGATTATAACTTTGTTGATGATGTTGCTGTTGACGACCAGGTCCTCTTTGTAGCAGAAAGAGATGAATACAACAACGTTACAGAGTTAAAAAATCCCGTCATCATTGATTCATACGGTGGATTCCCCATTACTCCCACGGTCATTCCCGGTTCAGATATCGACATGACCATACCTGCAAATACCAATCCTGCAGAGCAGTGGGAAGGACAGCTTGTGGTTATTGAAAATGTAATCGTTGCGGCAAATACAAAGGATGATCTTTATATCGGTTCTGATGACGGGTGGACAACAACCTTCGTGATCGGTGACAATGTTGATTATCAGTATGGATCTTCCGGTACTGCACTCGATGCAGCTGTTGCTTCAGGAAATCCCGTTGATCTTATTGGTGTGGTTGACTGGCAGTATACGGATGGATACTTCCGTGTAAATCCACGCGATGCAGATGATATTACACCAAGCGGTGGAAATCCAAGTGTAATAAAAGCATGGGCTTTGAGCGAAGATGAGCTTGATGTTATGTATGATATAGATATGACAAGTGCAACACCGGGCTGGTATTATCTCACCGGAACGGCAACAATTACTTTCGATACTGTGGAGATAGATGGAGATGAGCCGCAGATCGTCCACCTTTCCGGAGCATCCCAGGATATGATCGGTGACCTGGTGCTTGATAATATCTATGACTCCAACAGCGACACAGATTATGACTTCTATGCCGGCATTACACCAATTGCATTAACTAATACTAATAATCCCAGCAAAGGGCACATCCAGAATGACAGAGTAGCAACTTTCTTTGCTACTGTTTCTGCCAACGATGCGTTCAGCGATGTTTGGGTAAGTGATGATACAGGTGCATATAATGGCGTTCATGTTTTTGATTATGATTTTGTGGATTTGGTATCTGTATCCGATGATGTGCTTTTCTATGCCACACGTGACGAGTACAACAATAAAACCGAACTCGTGGATCCAGTACTCCTTAATTCTGAAACGGGTGAAGATGTAGTTCCTACAGTTGTCACAGGACTGAACATCGATTGGACAATCCCTGCAAATACTGATCCTGCCGAGATGTGGGAAGGTCAGCTTATTATGATAGAGAATGCAATAATACAAGGAATCGACGGTGATGAATATGTTGGTTCTGATGATAGCTGGAACACGACTTTCGTTATCGGCGATGCTGTTGACTACCATTATACAGCTATCGGAACACTCCTCGATTCCGCAGTTGCATCCGGCGAGCCCTATGACATTATTGGCGTGGTTGACTGGAACTATTCAGAAGAACATTATCGAATTAATCCAAGAGGTACACAAGACATCATTCCCAATGTGTCGGTAGATCCCGTTCCCGGCACGGATTTTGTACTGCAGAATCACCCCAATCCTTTTGCTGGTTCAACAACTATCTCATTCTCACTTCCTCAAAATCATAGCGCTGAGATCAAGATCTACAACATTCATGGACAGCTTGTAAAAACTCTCTCTGGTGTAGAAGAAACTGTTTTCTGGAATGGAAAAGACGAAAAAAATAATGATGTTGCAAGTGGAATTTATTTCTATACACTTGACACAAAAGATACAACAATCTCAAAGAAGATGATTCTGATGAGATAAGAATCTCTCATTGAGTATCAACGAGAAAGGACGCACTTCGGTGCGTCTTTTTTTCTTTGTCTCTCTATATCATGTCTTGCATTATTCTTGACAACTTTCATGCTTCTTCTAAGTAAATTTGTTGTAGATAATAATCAAATCTTGGAGGACAAAGATGAAATCTTTAATACTATTTCTCGGAGTAATATTTATTATTACTTTTCCACTTTTTGCAGATTGGTCAGACGATCCTGCAGTTAACAACGCCGTATGTACACTCGCTGGTGAGCAAGCGATCACAAAGGTTGGAACTGGTCCCACCGGAGATACCTATTTCGGATATTTCTCCAACGAGTCTGGTAATTACAATGTCCGCCTACAACGTTTTGACCAGGCAGGTAATCCTTTATGGGTGAATGGTGGAATTCTGGTCAGTGATAATACACAAATGACATGGTTAACGGATTGGGACATGACAGTGGATCTGGATAATAATGCTGTTTTGACATTTCAGGATATTCGTGATGGGAACAATAATGTCTATGCGTATAAGATCTCACCCGATGGCACATTTCTCTGGGGTGCTGATGGATTACAACTGTCTAACACGTCTGCTTTCGATGCAGCACCGAAAGTTACTGTAACGACTAATAATAATGTAGTTATAGCATGGGGTTCAGAAGATGTCTCAAGATTACAGAAGATTAGCCCGGAGGGTGTACTTTTGTGGGATTCGACGGGCATCGAGATCTCAGGTGCAAACAGCTATACCTGGCCTCAACCCATTGGTGTGGAGAGTGATCACGTGATAGTGAAATATTATGAAGACTCCGGTCCAGTTTGGGCACCAACCCGTCACATTTATGCACAAAAATTTGATGCTAACGGAAATACCGTATGGGATTCCCCAGCTGCAATATCAACCGCAGGTGGAATCACCGCATGGACACAGGATCTTCCTATTGTTAAAGACAATGACAATGGCTTCTTTATCGGATGGTATGATGACAGAGATAACAACATGAATGCAGATGTGTACGTACAGCATGTTGATGCTGATGGAAATTGCCTCTGGACGGCAAATGGTGTTATTGCGTCCACTGACATGAACCGGGAGCATTATTATGTTTATATTGCATATCAACCGGACGAAGATATCCTGTATGCTTACTGGAATGAAATGGACTATGACCAAAATGATCGTGGAATCTATGGGCAAAAGTTCGACATGACGGGAACAAGAAAATGGGAAGATACCGGCCGTGTCATCATTGAGATATCTCCCGTAGATGTATATCCTTACGGTATTGGGAATGTTTCAGGAAAAGTGGTTGTATTCTATCAGGAAGGATTGAACGAGAATTATCTTAAAGCCATGGCGCTTGATTCCACCGGCGATTTTGTATGGCCGGGAGGTATGATCACAATGTGCTCGGTTGCTGCGACAAAACTTCATGCCATGGTCGGTTCACTCAATTCAAATTTCTGGATCGCTTCCTGGGCGGATGACAGAAACGGGAATGCTGATATATTTGCTCAGAATATCAACACAGACGGAACACTCGGTTACAGTCCACAAGCTCACGATCCGGAAATGAATGATGACCAATATCAGGTTTATGCGCAACCGAATCCCTTCAGGAATTCAACCTCAATTCGTTTTTACACTACAGGACATTCTGATATTACAGAGATATCAATATATAATGTCAAAGGACAATTGGTACGAAATCTCACTGTCGCCTTTTCACCTCTTCACATAGTCGAAGCAACATGGGATGGAAAGGATACAGCAGGACAGAATGTAAAACCCGGGATTTATCTTTATAAGATCACTGTGGACAAGAAGGAGATCATTCAAAAAATAGTAAAAATATAGTCTGTCTAGTCCGAGCATCCTCTTCTTCTACTTATGAGGTAAGGGGAATCGGATAGGTAGTTGTGAATTATCAGGTTTGGGAATAAACCTGTAAGACTAACCTTGATGTCTAACATTTTTATTATCTTTTTTTATAAAATTTTTCATTGTTTCAAAGGGTCTTTTACCCATGTTTCTGTACCCTCTATGAGGACGTTCATAATTGTAGTGA
>Ga0136651_10001540_pt1 | contig 12694 bp, 10 predicted proteins | sample Mar14236cmmetaG_FD_94867 | JGI IMG/M metagenome (GOLD analysis project Ga0136651, IMG submission 94867) | Marine hydrothermal vent microbial communities from Guaymas Basin, Gulf of California to study Microbial Dark Matter (Phase II) - Marker... ...
AATATATCCACCACCCTGATCATAGTTGGTCAAAAATATCAACCATAATGCAGTTTCAACAATGTGCCACAGTGAGCATAAATGCCAAAAAAGACAAAAAGATTTATGCCAGAGTATGTGCCCGTCCTAATAAAGAAGCAGTACAAATATATGAGGCACTTGGGTGGAAGCACAGACCTTATATTAAAAAATTAAATGTGGTGACCCAATTGTAAATTTTTAAAATATACACTATTGAGAATGAATACTTTACACTTGTGTATTTTCAACATGGGCTAAGAGAAAATCTCTTTGAACGGTTGTTTGCCAGGCGACATATATCCGATTCCCTGAGACGGGTAAAAAAGAAAGAAAAAGCAAAAAATCATTCTCTTCGTTATCAATTTTGCTGACGTTTTGTTGATCGGGGAAAAATATAGCACTTGAAGTTCGAATCTGCTCAGAGCGCAGAACTGAGGGTACAAAGTTATTTTCTTCCCTGAGCTCTTTGTACCGGACCCTGTGCTTTCCCTTGCGCTCTTTGCTATCCCTCCGGCAGTGTGCTGATAATCTCTTTCAGGAATTTATTAAAGTTGAAGTTCTTCATGGACCATCCCAGTCTTACCACCACCAGATTTCTTGAAGGGATGACAAAGATACGCTGGCCCTGGAATCCGTCACAGAAGTATGTGTCTGCCGGCACATCCGGGAGTTTATTATTGTGATTCAGCCACCATTGAGCACCATAAGCTCCGTTGGAATGTGGTGCTTCACGGAGCGTATAGCTTACCCATCCGGGTGATAAGACGGTATCACCGGCAAAGATGCCCCGATGAAGATAGAGAAGTCCGAAACGGGCCCAGTCACGGGCGGTGGCATAACTGTATGATGAGCCGACAAAGGTTCCTGAAGCATCGGTTTCGAGGGTTGTATGAAGCATGCCGGTACGGTAAAAAAGCCTTACATACGGATAGGTTAAATATGCTCGGTTGTTCCCGAAGGTGTTACGGATAATCCCCGAAAGGATGTTGGAGGTCCCGGAAGAATAGTACCAGACAGAGTCGGGAGGATAAGCTACAGGTCTGCTGATGGCATATCGGTACATGTCTCCGTACACATACAGCATTTTAGTGGCGTCGGAAATATCGAAATAGTTTTCGTCCCATTTTAATCCGCTGGTCATGTGAAGCAGGCTGCTGAGGGTGATATTTGAGCGGTCATCGTTTTTCCATTCCGGCACCGGCGCCGGTTCATGGATGCTTAGTTTGTGGTCGGCTACCCGCATACCCACCAGGGTGCTTAAGATACTTTTAGTCATGGACCATCCCGGCAGGGGCGTGTTTTTGTCAATGCCGGGAGCATAAGCTTCCCCAATGAGCATATTATTATATACGATGGCTACGGCCAGTGTTTTTTTCACCTGCTCCGAACCGGGAGCATCGATGGCTGCGTGCAACACCCGGTTCAGTTCTTCATAGTTGACACCTGCCGGCAGGGTGTTTGGAAGCAATGATCCCAAGGGCCAGGCTATGGTATCGGGATCGAAAGGAGGGGGTGGGAGGGGTATTGCCTGGGCTTTGACTTTTTCTTCGGGGATGTCGGTCAACAGAGTACAGCCCAGTCCCCTGCGGTATACTGCCTTACGTTTGGCCAGACCGAAGACCGTAGCCGTGACGGAACTGTCTTCCGGATGTATGGTCGTTCGGGCCAGACTGATCGGGAAAAAACTTAGCTCTCGTGAGGAAACGGATTCCTGGCTGCGATGGCCCACAAAAACGCCGGAGCACATTCCCTTGGCGGCAAAACCGGTGATGATCGGAATGCGTGGCCAGGCATAGATGACTATAAATAAGACCAGACCCAGAAAAAACAGATAAAGAATCCGGCGGCTTATTTTGATGCGTTTCATAAAATTAGCTTTTATAGAGTTCTGGTTTTCTTTCAAAAATATAAAAAGTATAGTTATAGGGATTTCTTTCATCGGCCGGATGGAACTCTTCAAATACCACCTGCCATTGTTTTGGATCCAGTTCCGGGAAAAAGGTGTCTCCTTCCACATACGCATCTATAAGGGTCAGATAAATCCGGTCGGTTATATCCAAGGTGGCGGCATACAGCACACCTCCGCCAACGATAAAGACTTCCTTTTCTCCCTGTTTTTTTGCATAATCCAAAGCTTCCTGTACGGAATGAACGACAATGCATCCGGGAGCATGGTAGTCCTTGTTACGGGTGACGACAATGTTGACCCTGCCGGGCAGGGCTTTCCCGTTGGCTTCATAGTTGCGACGACCCATGATAATATGACGCTCTTTGGTGACGCGGAAGAAATAGGCAAGATCATCAGGCATATGCCATGGGAGAGTGTTATCCCGTCCGATAACCCGGTTGCGTGACATAGCGGCTATCTGGGAGATGATCATAAAATCCTCTTTTCCGTAAAGATAATGATTTCTCTTTTACTCGCGGATACTGTTTTTGCTTACGTCAGCGCCTTTCAGAATAAAACGGTCGTACAGGAATAAAAATACGGCGGCAGAGATACCTATCCCGGTGTAAAGAATCCATATACGGGAAGGATGGTAACGGGTCCAGAGATAATGTGTCAGTTCATGCGGAGATATGTTCATTTTTTCTGCAGCCATTGTTAAATAATCATTTTTTGTGAAAGTGTCTGACAATGCAGGGATATGCAATCCTTTATCAGCCACTGCTTTGGTCAGCAGGGTGAATTTCTCGCTGATATTGGCATACAGTTTTCCCGACAGGATCCCTGCCAGGAAATGGGCAGCGCCGATAGGCAGGAAGGAAGTGCCCATGTACAGTGCTTTCTTATCCAGCGGAGCAATACGTCCTATATATTCGGTGTACTTGGGGGAGGAAGCCATTTCCCCGATAGCAAAGACCAGGATTCCGAGGATCACGATCCAGGCGTTTTGGCTGGCAAACATGAAAAATAAACCGCCGGCCAGGATAAGCATACCTCCCATCATCGCGTGCAGGGGTTTGAACTTCATGGTAATGGATGAGATGAAAAGCTGCAGGACAATGATAAAGAAAGCATCCAGACTGGTAAGCCCTACGGCAGTGATCTTTCCGGGGGCCAATCCAACCGAGGCTCCCAGCTTGTTCAGGTTAACCCAGTCGTTAATAAATACCGGAAAAGAATAAAAAAGCTGATTGAAAGCTGTCCAGAAAAGGGTCATAATCATAAGAAAGAGCACATATTTCCAGTCGGCCAGTGTAAAGATAATGTTTCGAAAAGCTTCTATAATCTTGTTTCCCAGTGAGCCGATATCGTTGCTCTCATCCCGCGCTGGTTCGCGAAAGAAAAAGAATACAATGATAAAGTTCAGGGCAATAACGGCAATGGAGATGTAAAATACATAGTTCCAGTTAAGCTCATAGACCAGGCCGGCAATGAACGGCCCGATAAATCCACCGATGTTCACCATCATATAAAAAATACCAAAACCGATGGAAGAAGTTTCTTCATTGGTGGTTTTGGCCACCATGGCCGAGATAATGGGTTTGAAGAAGGCTCCTGCTGTTGCCAGAAAGATATAAGCAAAAAAGACCCGGCCGTAAGTGTCAAAAGTGCCTATCATATAATAGCCAATTACATACATGGAGAAAGAAAGAATCAACACTTTTTTATAGCCGATCTTGTCGGCAATGGCCCCGGTGATCAATGGCAGGAAATAAAGCAGCATAGATCCTGTGCCTATAATAATTCCTTTTTCTCCCTGGGTAAAACCCAGAGCTCCGGTATCTTTCGAAAGGGTTAGATAAAGAGCAAGAGCATTGTAAACGCCGTACCATGCCCAGCGTTCAAACAGTTCCATTATATTAGAAGCCCAAAAAACCCGTGGTAACTTTTTGATGACTTTTCCGATTGGTGACATATACAAGTGGTTTTATTTTTAAAATTGGCATAAATATAGAAAAATGTGAAATGATGGAATGTTTTTTCTTGCAGATTGTACAGATTTGCACAGATACATTTTGACCAATTCATCAAGCTTCAGGCTTCGGGCATCAAGCATCGGGTACCGGAAAGATCAAAATTTCCGACTTTTTTATCATTTCGTGTCCACCCGGAAAAATGATTACATTTTTTCGATACTTCATCCTTCTTCTTCCAGAAAGAAATAGGCTGCTTTCTCTTCCACATCATCATAGGTAATGATCTCACGGTCTTCGTATTGCCGGTAGAAAGAGAGCATGGCAAAATCTCCTGCACACATAGTGGCATGGGCAAAAAGGGTGAGATAGAGACTCCAGGAGAGATAACCGGAAACCATCCATGCGGCAACCCACAGGCCGGCACTGATCAGAACAAAAGGAGCCAGAGCCAGCCGTGTGAAGTCCTTACGCCTGACAGGGGAACGATGAGCTGTGACATAAAAAAACATATCCCTGAAATTAGCTCCCACAGTGATGCTTTTTGCTCCGGCCAGCAGAAAAAACAAAGCGTGGATCCCTTCATGCACCGGTATCAGAAGGATAGGAAAAGCTACAAGCCCATAAAAGCCATATAGAGCAATTATTTGAATTCCCGGATGTACAGAAAAAAATTCTATGGTGGGGTGAATGGCTAACAACAGGAAAAACAAGGAGGAAAGCCAGAAAAAAAAGGTTATCCGGTTCTTACGGGACAGATAACGTAACACAAAGCCGGGGATGTCATTGTAGGAAAGTTTCAGGATCAACCGGTAGCGGCTTTCATCTGCCAGTTGTTCTGGTGTTAATTTTGTTGCCATACGACAAAATTAGTAATTTTATGTATCGTTATTAAGAGGATTTTGTAAAAGAGGTTGGTATGTTTTTTGATTAAAAAACCAAAGTACTTGTTTTTGGATAAAAGGAGTTAGATTATGCGTTTGAAGGGATGGTTGCTGGTTATTACAGGGTGGTTTTGTTTGTTGACCGTTTCGGCCCAGGATGTGGACAAAAGGGATACGGTACGAATTCCTACCGTACTTTCCACCACTACTATTGGTTCCGACACCCTGCCTTTGGTTGAGATGGAAGAAGTGAGGGTGATCCCTTTCCCTAAGTTCAGGACCAGAAGGCAAGCCCGCAGGTTCAGTCGTTATGTGAGGAATGTGAAGAAAGTTTATCCCTATGCTAAATTAACGGCCCGGTTACTGAATGAGATGGAACAACATATGGATTCCCTGACTACCGAAAGAGAGAAAAAAGCCTATGTCAAACAAGTGGAGAAATCCCTGAGAGACCAATATTCCGATGTAATATGGAACATGACCTTCAGTCAGGGCAAGATCCTGATCAAGCTGATAGACCGCGAGACCGGTATGTCTTCGTATGAAATTATAGATAAAATGAAAGGAGCTTTCAATGCCGGTTTCTGGCAGGCCGTAGCCCGCCTTTTCGGGTCAAACCTGAAGGCGAAATTTGATCCCGAAGGAGAAGACCGGATTCTTAACCAGGTAGTGACGATGATCGAATACGGAATGATATAGAAGGATGATCGACGATAGATGAACGAAATGTAGGAACTCAAAAATATTGAGTTCCTACACATTATATACCGATTAATATGTTTCCGGCTATAATTCCTTAATCCTGATATTTCTGAAATACACCACATCTCCGTGTCCGAGGAAACCGATGTGTCCCTTTTCCCTTTTCAGGCCGGGATGATCCTTGTGATCCAGAGTACCGTTTTTGCTGGCTTCTTTGATATCCCCGTCCAGGATAATATGGTCGTTGAGGATGACTTTAATATGTGATCCTTTAGCGATGATCTTCTCACTGTTCCATTCACCGACGGGTTTCAGGTAACCACGCCTGGCCGGGATCACACCGTATACTGAGCCGTGATACTGGTAAGGTTTCAGGTGAGCATAGATTGGAGCTGTATTATCCAGTACCTGAATTTCCATACCCACATAAGCGGCATCTCCTTCCAAAGGAGCCCGGATACCGATACCGTTGTTGGCGCCAGGGGTCAGCTTAAACTCAAACCGGAAATCAAAGTCACTGTACTCCTTTTCCGTATAAAGGTTACCGTGATGTCCTCCTTTCGGACGCACGACGATAGCACCGTTTTCCACCACATAGTCGGTTTTGTTGCCTACCCAGCCATCCAGATTCTTACCGTTGAAAAGAGGGACAAAACCATCGGCTTTCTCTTGTGGTGACAGGTGATATTCATTGTCCGGGATCTCCCGTATGTAAATATCCCGGAAGGCCAGATTGCTGCCATGGGCCTGCAGTTCAATGGGCCCCTCGGAAAAAATCGGACGACCGGGATCCCAGTAGTTTTCCAATGGCACATGATCTACTACCAGCTCTCCGTTCAGCCAAACTGTTACGATACTGTCCACCATGATGATATGGAAAGTGTTCCAGTCGCCAATGGGATTATCGGCCACTTTTAACGGTGTGCTACGATGTCTTTTATTGTTGTATAATCCACCGGACCCTACCTGTGCACCTACATTGCGGCGGGAAGTATCCCAGATTTGCACCTGGGGCGTACCCCGCAGGTAGATGCCACTGTCACCACCTTTGGTTATGCGCCAGTCTATCCACATTTCAAAATTGCCGTAATTTTTTTCAGAAACCAAGTTGTGTCCTTTTCCATTGAATACAATGCTGTTTTCATTGACTCTCCAGTTTTCGTGCATTTTCTTGTTGGCTTCTTCCTGCTTTTTTTTCAGTTCTTTTTTACTCATCCTGGCCAGTTTAAGGGGATCAGCCACAAAGCCCTTCCATCCGCTGAGATCTTTTCCATTGAATATAGATACAAATCCCACATCATTCGGCATTTTATCCAAATAGTCTTGTATCTGCGCTTTGTTGTATTCGCTTTCCGGACCACTGAGCAAAGTCATGGCTTTAGAGAGCAGGTCGCGGACGATTTGTCCTGTCATGCCTGGCTTGCCTCCGGGTGTGGGAAGGGCAATGGACTTAACAGTCATGGCTGCTTCTGCCTGAACATCCGGATCATCCAAATATTTTCCGGCATAAATCAGTGCAGGGAAAATATGCAGTTTCCCTATAACATTTATTACCTCTTTTTTCTCTGTGGCATCCACTGCCAGGGACATGATCTTGCGTAGCTTGAGCAATTTTTGTTCTTCCGGATACCCTGATTTGTTTATTTTCTGAATATAGGCTTTGAATGCTTCTGTCTTGTATGCTTCCGGACCATTTTTGCTGATAATATATAAAACATCTGCCGAAGCAGGATCTTTCCATTGAATCAGAGCCTTAAAAGCTGCTTTTTGTGTTTCACCCGAATTATTCACAAACATATCTTTTACGGCATCAAGTGCTCTTTGTCCTCCCAAGGCCGGTAGAATATTAATCATCAGTTTCCTTTTTTCGGGGCTGTTTAATACAGAAAACAATCTATCAATAGCCTCTTGTCGGTTTTTGCTGTCTTTTATGGCTACTACTATGGCTTTTTGGATATAGGGGATATATTCTTCTTTATCCGTTGAGGTAAGCATATTAATCAGATCATCCAAAGAAGAAGCTGAAGCTACACCGGACAACGCCTCAAAGGAGGCTTCCCGGACGGTGGGATCCGGATCTTGGCAAAATTCTTTTATAAGGGAGAAATATTCCGTTCCGTTCCGGACAGCGATAAGCTGCACACAGGCAGCTTTGGCTTTACCCGAAGACTTTTGTAAAAAGGCTTTTACCCGGGGCAAATCTTTTTTCTCTATCAACGAAAGTAGGGCCTGGTATGTCTCTGTAACATCCTGTCCGGTAGTCATATGTTGCAATAGCTCCGGTATAGCAGCTTTATGTAATAATCCTGCCATGGCTGTAACGGAAGTAATACGTACTTCCGGATCAGGGTTTTTCAGTTGTGTCTTGATAAATGTGACAGCCAGCAGATCTTCCCTTTGTCCCAGCATGCGGATGATGTCAGCCCGGACTGCCGGATCCGACCTTTTTGCTACGGATATCCACTTTTTAGTTACTGTCGTATCACCTGTATTAACGATGGTGCGGAGCAACGCGTTCCGATAGCTTTTATCATTGTTTTTGATCTCTTTGTAAAAAAGTGATAAGGCTTTTTCGCCGAAATAATGAGCATAAACCTCCATAGCTGCTGCCCGGTAATGCAAAAGAGAAGTTTCTTTACATTTTTTCAGGATGGCTGTGATGCCTTGTTTGCAAAGTTTTTTTTCGTTCTCCTGTCCCAGCCGGTGCAGGTAAGTTATAAAAGAGGAAATTGCCATTGTCGGTTCGTAGGCAGAGGTATGGCTGACAACCTCCCAGAAGGTTTTATAGGAGGCAGGATCGCCGATCTTGGCAAGGGCTTGCAAAGCACACCGTTGTACGGAAGTGTTTTTTAAACCGATATATCCGGTAAGAACAGGTACGGCCGGTTTGTATCCTAACTCTCCCAATGCCTTGATAAGGGTGATATTGGCTTCCGGAGCCTGTCCTTTAAGTGCCTCAAGCAGTGTCTGTGCTGCCTTTTCAGATTGTATGCTCAGATACACTTGGGTAACAGGTTCACATAGCTCTTTATCAGATAAGAATGGTTGCAGGGCCGTAATACTTGCGTTACTACCCACCAGGTTCAGTTGATGGATCAGAAAACGCTGTACCGGTTTTGCTTTGGCAGTTCCAATGGCTGTTAACAGGTTGTTTTCCATGGAAGATCTTTCTTTCTCCCGGCCTTCCTGCGAGGCATATCTGGCCATACTGTTGATTGCCATGCGGGTGGCAGCATCGTCTCCGGTACCTGGGGGCACGAGCATGGAGGCCAGCTGGGCAAAGCCTTCATTGCCCAGGGAAAATAAATCTTCCATGAGCTTATCACGGTAAGCCAGGTTGTTGACTGGTACCTGGGCCAGTATATCAGCAATTTTCGTTTCGAGGGTGCGGTTGTCTTGAGCAGGAGAGGAGATGATTCCTATAAGTAATAAAGACAATAAGATTGTATATGTTTTACGCATGACGTATAATGTTTAATTGTTTATCTATTTTAATAAATTTTTCAAACAGAAAATAAAAAGCTAAAACCATGAACCATGAAATATGAACCTTAAACTTATATTACCCACGGTGCTCTCATCGGTTGATCTATCAGCCTGTTTGCTCCTTCATCGTTAATGAATCGTTGTTTCTCCGGATCGTACTGCAGGCTTCTTCCCAGTCTGACAGCGATTTTTCCCAGGTTGACCAAGGTGCAGGAACGGTGACCGTTTTGCTCGTTTAAGGCAAATTTTGTACGGGTCTTTACCGCTTCCACAAAATCAGTCATTTGCGGTTCTGGGTCAGGGAGGGAGGCGATCAGTTTATCAAGGTTTGGTATGGTGGACTGCATGCCTTTATATATTTTTCCTTTGGGACCTTCTATATAAGCAGCATCCTTATCCCGGTTTTCTCCATCGAGAATGATCTTGCACCCGTCGGCATAGGTGAATTCTATCCGTCTCCAGGATCCAACGGCATAATAATCCTGCTGCGGAGCATCCACTTCGATCTTTACGGGACTGGTGTTATCTTTTCCCAGCATATATTGCACAGGATCAAGATAATGTTGTCCCATATCCCCCAGTCCGCCGCCGTCATAATCCCAATATCCTCTGAATTTGGCGTGGACATGTTCGGGGTTATAAGGCTTCCAAGGGGCCGGTCCCAGCCAAAAGTCGTAATCCAGGGTTTTAGGTACCGGCATGGGAGGCAGGTTGGTCTTGCCGCTCCAGTAAAACTTCCAGTTATATCCGGTGATGCCGCTGACTGTAACCTTCAGCGGCCATCCCAAGACACCGCTATCTATCACCTTCTTCAGAGGTTTGACAGTGGTGCCGAGACCGTAAAAAGTATCCCGGAAACGGAACCAAGTGTTCAGGCGGAAAATTCTTCCGTATCGTTGTACCTCTTCCACTACTTTGATGCCTTCCCCGATGGTGCGGGTCATGGGTTTTTCACACCAGATGTCCTTACCGGACCGGGCCGCTTCGACAGCGATCAGACCATGCCAGTGTGGGGGGGTGGCGATGTGGACAATATCGATATCCGGTCGTTGCAAGACCTCCCGGTAATCGCGGTAAGCTTTGATCCCTTTTCCGGCCATGTCCACGGCTTTTTGAAGGTGGGTCTGATCCACGTCACAAACAGCCAGAAGCTTGCCGTCAGTGTATCCGATATGACTCCGGCCCATGCCTCCCACACCGATGATGGCACGGGTGAGCTGATCACTGGGGGCAGTATATCCGGTTCCTCCCAGTACATGCCGGGGAACAATAGTAAAGGCAGCCAGACCGGTGAGAGAAGTCTTGAGGAAATTCCGGCGGGCCATGTTCTTTTTAGGATCTGGAGTTTTCTTTTTCATAGATGTTCAATTGAGAGGTTTGTTTGAAATTTATTTGTCCCTCAAAAATAATGTATTTTGAGGTTAGTTTGCAAAAAATATATCGAATTATATTTTTCCCGTAGGGATAAAATGGAAAAATATAATGCTATGGGAAACTTTGTAAAATCAGGATCATATGTAATACTTTTACACCAATTGATACCAAATTCAGATTATGAAACGTCCATGATAAAATATTTAACACACACGTGAATAATTATTTTATCATGGTAAGTTCCATCTAACCTTTAAAAATAAACAGATGAAACATATTTTTTTATTTATACAATTATTGTCTCCTTTCACCAACAATATTTATTATGAGGCCGGGGCGTGTTACTAGGGACCATGGAATAAAGTCATTATTGACATGGATTATAATCTGTACTGGAACAGCAAAGGAAAGATCTGGTTTTTGAATATGGACTTTTCGAATGGCAGAGAAAAACCGGCAATAACCGCTATTCCCTGGAAACAGATCCCGGTTTTGTAATCCCTGCGCAAGGAGATTTTATATTCACATAAGCAAAAAGAGTATCAGGAAAACAGGGTTCGTTCCTTTTGACCATAGTACGACCGGGGTTTATGGCAGTGGCGCCTGGAAGGCAAAAGCACGTTTGCCCAAAATGGTTACCGAAACTTTTGACAAGATCATGCAATGATATGTTGGTGTCTTCCCGAATCAAAATGTATAATGTGCTTCCCCCGGAGAGCTGTCCGGACTGGACGGCATAGCATTTGTAGTGAAGAGTATGAGTATTGAGAGGCATACTTTTCCCATTTATAAAATAATTTATTAAATTGCCTTGAAATTACAATACTTAAGCGATGAGTAAATATTTTATTATCAAATTGTTTCTTATTTATATTAGTATATTTATTTTGATAACGGAGATGAAGGCACAGTCTTTTCCTTTGATATCAAAGCCCGAACTGATATTCAGAAATGATTCTCTGATCATTACCTATCGTTTTATTAACTGCAGGGCCGACCAACAGTTCCGGGTATGGTTGGATGTGAATACAATTGAAGGGAAAAGACTTATCCCCAAAACATTATCTGGAGATATAGGCGATCATATATCATGTGGAACAACCAAAAAGATTTATTGGAACATGGATGCCGACTCAATATTTATGGATGATGTTATTTATGTTAAAGTGAAGGCTGAAGTAACCGAAATGCAGGTAAGAGCTGCCAGGGGGGGGGATAACGGAAAATATTTTTTAGCCTCCCTGCTTTTCCCGGGGAGTGGGCTGAATCTCAAAAATGGGAATAATAAACCTTATTGGTTGATGGGGATTGCCGGATATGGAGGGGTGGCGACTACCCTGTATTTCAATCAAATGGCGAAAACCGCACATGATAAATATGTGCAGGAAACGGATCAGACTCAAAAAGCTGATTATCTCCAGGATTACAATGATAATAAAAAATATATGAAAATCTCGGCGATTTCTACCGGGACAATCTGGTTGGCAAATCTGATATGGACACTGGCAGCACCCGATAGCGAACCGGGAAAGGTATCCCTGGGAAACAAAAATCTGCAGCTGGGAACAATCGTTATGACAGATGCCTTTATTCCGGGCCTAACCTTAAAATATGATTTCTGAAATGATCATACGAAAATTTTTATTTCCTGCTGTTTTGATTTTAACAGTTCTCTGCTCACTTGAGGCTCAGGGGCAGAAAGTGGTGAGCAGTGATTCTTCTTATATCCTTATACAAAATAAAACCATAGTTATTTCTGATAATGATTTTGAGACAAAATTGCCTTTTGCCATTTTGTTCCCTATGTTCAACAAGAAAAGGACCTATGTAACTAATTTAAGTCAGATAAATCTGATCGGGAAACTCCGTAAACCGGAAGGAATTAAAAAACTTTTATTAAATGACAAAGAAGTTTCTTTTTCCAAAGAAGGACTTTTTTTCAAAGTTTTGGATCTGTCTTCCGGTAAAAATATCTTACATATAAAAGTAGTTCCAGAAAACGGGAAAACCGTTATCGTGAATTTCTTTATTCAACATTCGGAAGAAGGATAGTAACCGTTACAGGTAACCAGCAGTGGCCAAAAATAATCGAAAGATTGCCACCAAGACATCAAGACTCCAAGTAATACTAGAATATATCAAATATTTTTAGGGAAACTTACTGCTTGTGAGTACAAATTCATAAAATTCGTGGCTAACACATGAGCCATCATCATTCCAATGACTTTTTAATAAAATCAACCAGTTTCTTATAAGTTTTTCCCAAATTGCGCAACAGAGTTATTGTAAATGGCTCTGTTGCGCATAAGCCGAAGGCTGCATTGGGTTTACCCTGACAAGAAAATCTTACATTCCATGTTGATGGA
>Ga0136651_10001541_pt1 | contig 12693 bp, 10 predicted proteins | sample Mar14236cmmetaG_FD_94867 | JGI IMG/M metagenome (GOLD analysis project Ga0136651, IMG submission 94867) | Marine hydrothermal vent microbial communities from Guaymas Basin, Gulf of California to study Microbial Dark Matter (Phase II) - Marker... ...
ATGACGGCTGTGGCAATAGAAACGAGAATCACCCATAACGCCCTGATTCCGAAAAAGTATACCCCCATTATCGTAGCTGGCATAAGAGTGATTACTACCGTCCACATTATCCGGGGGACACTTTCTCCTGATTTTACATGAGGAGAAGGTGAAAGATATAAAATTTTTTCTTCAAGCTTGTTCGTTTTTTTACCTTCCATCTGTTTAACTCTTTACTTTTTCAATTGGTTAACCATGAATTTTCCAACTTTTATGTGTTGAACAAGGGGAATATGAGAAGGGCAAACATATGCACAACTTCCGCACTCGATACAATTCAGTATGCCCATCTTATTTGCCATTTCCCACATTCCTTTTTCAGAAAGCCTGGCAAGTTTGGTGGGTAAAAGGTTCATCGGACATACCCTGGTGCACGAGCCACAACCTATACATGGATATACAGTTTCAGCAAAGTTTTTACCATCTTTCAAACATAATATTCCGCTTGTGCCTTTTATAACAGGAACCTCCAGAGAACCAATTGTGATACCCATCATTGGACCGCCCATTATCACCTTGATATTATCGCCTGTGAGTCCACCACAGTAATCGATAACATCTTTTAGCTTTGTGCCTATAGGAATTAGCAAGTTTTTTGGCTCTTTTATCCCGTTGCCAGTGACAGTTACAACTCTCTCGATAAGTGGCTTATTCTCTACGACAGCTTCGTATATTGTCAGGGCAGTACCCACATTGTTAACTACGACTCCAACATCCATAGGTAAACCGCCGGCAGGAACTGTTCTGTCCAACACGGCTTTTATGAGCATTTTTTCTGCGCCCTGGGGATATTTGGTTTTGAGAGCGACTACCTCAATCTCAGGGATCTTAGATGTAGCTTTGGACATTTTTTCTATAGCATCTGGCTTGTTATTTTCTATTCCGATATATGCTTTTTTTACTCCGAGGGTTCTCGTTATAATGAGCACCCCCTGAACCACTTTATCGGTAAAGTCCAGCATCATGCGGTGGTCTGCAGTAAGGTATGGCTCACATTCACAACCGTTTAAAATAAAGGTATCTATCGGTTTATCCTTTGGGGGTTTTAGCTTAACGTGAGTTGGAAATGTAGCGCCACCAAGGCCTACGATACCTGATTTTTCAATAATAGAAATAATATCTTCTTTACTAAGGCTTTCCCAGCTTTTAGTATCTGAGTCGGTAACCAAGGGGCTTGCCTCTTCCGATGATGTGATGTGAACCGTCTGTGTTGATAACCCAAGAGGGTGAAGAAAGGTGTCAATAGTTTTAACCTTTCCGTTAATACTTGCATGTATGTAGCTTGAGATAAAGCCGGTTGACTCGCCTATTATCTGACCTGCTTTGACTTCTTCCCCTTTCTGGACCACAGCCTTCGCAGGTGAACCAATGTGTTGCTGTAGAGGGATAAAAACCTCTTTGGGAGTTGGGAGTTTCTCTATTGGTTTATGTTCTGTGAGTTCTTTGAACTCTTTTGGATGAATTCCTTTTCTGAAGGTCAATACTTTCATCTACAGCCTCTCCTGTTAAAGATAACTGAGATCAGTTTGCAAAACTAATACCATTTTGCTTTACTGGGTATACAACTCTTGTTTTTCTTTAAATTTAGAAAATCAAATTTTATTTCCTGGAATTCGTTAAGCATATTCGTTTTTTAAACTTTATAAAAATATCTATTCTATAAACCACCATTTTACGCCATAGATGAAAAGTCTGTTGCGGTATGGCATCAAAGGGAGCGAGGAAAATAGTCGTCCCTGAATGTTGTAAAAAGAATAAAAGATATAGAAGGACTTTACCCTTGCTCCAATTTCAAAAGATAGGAATAGTTTTTCGTTATTGAAAACGCTGAAATCGATTAATCCTGTTGAACGAACTTCCTCAAACCATGCGAGTTGTTCGTATCCTTCTGTATACCAGAAAGAGCCATAGTAGCTAAGCTTTAGATTTTTAAGAATATTGAATGATCCACCCAGAGAAGAGATGTTATAAATCACCAGATTGATATCTCTGTTTGACTGCGGAGCATAAACGAACCTGTTTATAAATTCCACCCAGTTCTTAAAACGGATGTCTATGTTAGAAAAAAAGAAAAGTCTTCTTTCTCTGCGTAGGTTGAAATTTAGTAGCTGGAAAGAGGGGCTGGATTTTAAAGGCATATAAAAGTTGGCTATTGTATGTCTGAATCCCAGATTGAAATCGATGTGTTTGGTTTTCCATTCTATCCCTAATTCACCAATATTGGAAATAAATCCTTTATCGAAATCTGGTGCTTTATTTAAGGTGTCTGACATTACAGAAAAAATAAGAGGATATAGATGAAATCTTCTATAGTATCCCATGTTTAAATATAATGTTTTAAAAATATTCTGTTTTATGCTAAGTTCGGCAACAGGTTTGAGATTGGCTATTCCTGTTTCAAACAAGATCTTGGTTGTGTTTCGATTAAAATCACCTGTTAATAGAAAATTCGCCTTCGTCTGAGAAAGGTTCCCTCCTCCTCTTTCACAAAATTCATTTTGAAAAACACGAAAGTTGACTCCAAGACTACCATTGCTTGAAAATTTCTGAATGTTGAAATATATCTGGTTGTGGGTGCCTTCTCCTTTTAAAGATAAGTTTCCAGTGTTCCTGCTGTAGTAGAAACCCGATGTTAATACTCCTGCTTGAAAATTTTTAGTTTTTGTTAGCTTTTTCAGGCTTATATATCCACCTCTTCTGTATTCTTTATCAGTTCCTCCAAATGTATAGTTGTATTCCGACGTGCTGTAATTAACAATACCTGGCATGTATTTGTTGTAAAATATCCAGGCTGTGACGCTGAAGGTTGATACCCTGGTTTCGAATCCCATTCTGTAGTTTTGAGCTAAGCTTTCTCCGGTTTTAACTCCGTATTTCGATCCCAAGAGCCCGAACCGGCCATCGTATCCAAGGTTTGAAAAATCCAGTCCCCATATTCCTTTGTCATAGTACCTGCCACTGGCAAATGCGGATACATTTAAGAAACTGTAGTCTCCCTTATAGTATTTAAATCCTGTTATAGGTTTTTTAAAATATCCTGCTCTTTGGTAGTTTATTTCCCCTTCGAGATATTTGGATTTGAAGAAATGGGACTCCTGCCATAGAGCCGGTAAATTGCCAAACAACGGGTCTACCTCTATGAAGTTATCCCGTATGACCCAAATGGTGTAGCCTGGCAATCCAGAATAATCGCTTGCAATTTTAATTCCCCAATCATCGTAGGGTAGTAGAATCGTATTGTTGAGTTTACGACATCGGTCAATGTTTCTGATAGGCAAAAAGAGGGTGTCGATACCAAACGCACATTTTAAACTGTCAAATCTGGCATAGGATGTTGCAAAAAACAAATAAATCAGGATGCTTAAAGACAAAGACTTTCTCACCATATTTGAAATTACTCCAAGTGTAACAGAACTTTATGTAATAACCTGGAAATGTATGGAACAAAAATGAGGAACACAAAGGTGTTTGTAATAATATGTATCAAGCTGAATCCAAGTCCTGCTATGACCGTTGCGATTATTCCTCTCATATCAAAGCCTGCGGCCAGCGGGTAGGACAGATTTGTAAGCAGGTCGTAAGTGAATGTTAACAAAAATCCCGCTGTCGCGCTCGTGATGGCTGCTTTTCTGTAAGAGTTACCGTAGATAATAACCCTTTTTAGTAATCCCCCGGTGTATCCAATCAGACCTCCAACAAGAATTTGAAAAAAGAGCAGGAGGGGGAACACCAGGCCAGAGCCAAAAGGATTCAATGCAGAAAACAATAGCTCTCCAGCGGTACCAACCACAATTCCTGTTTTCCATCCGAGAAGAATTCCGGATATAAAAATCGTAGCAAGCACAAATTCCACATTTGGGATAAGTACAAATGCATATCCAATGCCAAGAACCAGAGCAATAAAAAGTCCGGTATAAGCAACTCTCTTCGTTCTGTCGAGTTTTTTCTCTGTCATTTTCTCGCTTTAAAACAGGGATGTTTGCTTATCGTCAGTTTTAGTTTCTTTTCCTTCCTTACCCCTTGTTTCATTATCTTCATTGTCCAGAGGTTTTTCTGGGTTTTCGCCTTTGTAAAGTACTCTTTTGAAGTAATTGCTTTTGGACGTCCATTTCCCTTCGCTAACGTCACTTTCAATGCTGTTTTTCATCTGGTAAAGCCTGGTGTCTATTTCATCTATCTGATAAACGAGTTGAGCTTCAGGGAAAGCGGGTTCCTTTGGAGATTGCCATTCATATTTCCCATGGTGGGATAGGATTATATGTTCGAGTTTTAATCTCAAAAGTTCGGGGAACCCTTCTATTTCCTTGGCTTCTTCGATCAGCATGTCTCTACCCAGTACTACATGCCCGATGAAGTTACCCTCGTCGGTGTAATCAAATACATATTTACCACTGAGTTCTCTGATTTTACCAATATCATGGGCAAGAACGCCAGCAATGAAGAGTTCTTCGTCAATTTCGTCGTATACTTTGCATATGCTCTTTGCTATTTTTACTGTATTGAAAATATGTTCAAGTAAGCCACCCTGGTAGGCGTGGTGTAGCCTCATGGAACCAGGAAGAGATTTAAGCTGCTTTTCATATTTCCTATATATTCTGCTGAGTAGTTTGCTAAGGTAGGGATTTTTTATGTTCTTGATAATTTCCCAGATTTCGCTCCACATTTCATCGATGTTTTTTGGAGTGGTTACGATAAACTCTGAGTCAGTGAGGTTTTCTTCTATCCTTTTCTCCTCATCAATTCTCCTTATTTTTTCGATTTTTATCTGAATGGAGTCACGGAATTTTTCCACTGCCCCTGCAACACCTACAATGTCACCAACGTCAAATTCTGCATCCATTTCCTGTGCTTTTTCCCACAGTTTAGCCGCGATTCGACCAGTTCTATCTTGTAGAAGTATATCAAGGTAGGGATTATCATTCTTTGCGTATTTTAGAACCTTTTCTACAACAAGGTAAAAGCCATAAAACTTTTCTCCCTCGTTTAGTTCCGCTATGTATCTTCTGTCTCTTTTTCCCATCTTCACTCCCTCAACAATAGGTTTTAATTTAACAAAACTGTGGCAAAAGGCTTAAAAATTATTTGGAGTCTTTTAAGATATATCAAGGGTATCAGTGAGCAGATCATGGAAGATATCGTTAAGGTTAGAGGAAAGGAAAAAGCATCCATATTTAGGTTCTTATGGAATCAGAGAAGAATTTAAAATTCCCTAGATTTAAATCTGTAGCACTTGATCTTTTCAAACTATGTTATTGCGAAATGAGTCTCCGGAGTGTATACCGTGTTTCTGAATCAGACATATGAATTGTAAAATTCATTGATATTTACAGAAGCCAGAATTATATTTTCAAAATGGCAGAGTGCTATCACCAGGATATTAGCTTTTGATAAAACAGGAGGAAAGGATGGCAAAAGGACGTATTTTACTTATACTGGTATTTGTTCTTCCCTTATGCCTTTATGCGGGTTCCCACACTCAGGATCGTTACCCCCCTGGTTCTGTGGCAGTTACTGACAATGCCTTTTCTCTGTTTTTTAACCCTGCTGCCTCGGGATATCGATCGGAGTTCCAGCTTATTGCCTACTTTCCGGAAGCTTTGCGGTCCTACAAAAATGAATACTCGCTGTTGGTAATGGGCGGAAAAGCATGTTTCTCGGGAGAATGGTTGTACAGTGGAGAACAATTTTACCAGAGATGGCAATATTCGCTCGGACTCCCGGCAGGAAAATGGCTTAATCTAGGACTCAGGTACAGATGGTTTGGAACAGTCGAGGACAAAGGAGAGATAGACCTGGGATTTATCTCCCGACCATGGAAATTTCTGTCCCTTGGAGGGGTAATCCAAAACGTAACGGAAGCGAATGGACTTCCTGTTGTTTATCAAGTTGGAATAGGGGCAAGACCTCTTGGAAAGATTATCACATTAGCTATAGACGTCACAGGGCAGAAGGGAAATAACGATTTAGAGTATAAAACATACATCGAATTAAAACCTGTTGATGGAATCAGTCTATCGTCAGAGTACTATCCCGAAAATGGAGAGCTCAGGCTGGGATTCAATATTAACCTGATAAACAGCGGGATTGGTTTTGTAGAAAACGGTAGGAGTGCATATTTTCACCTCTCTAACTCAAAATATCGTACAATCTTTGAAAGGAAGGCCAGAAAGCTTGTTGTCTTTAAACTACCCCAGACGATCCAGGAAGAACCTATTCTTTACGGCTTCAGAAAACCTCATACTCTCAAGGCTCTCATCGATAAAGTGAAAGAGATTGCAAAAGATAAGAGTGTTCATACAGTACTCTTCGTGGGAAATAATCTCTCATACGGCTTTTCAAGGTTGTATGAAGTCAGAAATGCGATAGAGGAGTTAAGAACGAGTGGGAAACATACCTGTTTCTACTCAGAATCTATGAATAACGGTACTTACTATCTCGCGACCGCCTGTGATAAAATATTTCTTAATCCTGCTGGTACCCTATGGCTTGTGGGGTTCAGCTCCACGTACATTTTCATCAAAGACCTCCTCGATAAACTCGGTATAGAAGCAGAATATGAACACGTAGGGAACTACAAGACTGCTGCGGATATGTTTACAAGAGACTCAATGTCTGTGTATCACCGTGAAATGATTGAAACTTTGCTTGAAGATTTCTACAACAGTTTCATCTCTGAGGTTTCAAAAACAAGAGGTTTTTCAGTAGAAAAAATGCTGGAGCTGATCGATGATGGCCCTTATATGGCAGAACTCGCAAAAGAAAAGGGACTTATCGACGATTGTTTGTACGAGGACCAAGTTTTAGAAAAACTTAAGAAGACCGATAAGGCAAAATTAGAGATAGTGAAAATCAAGAGATACTCAAAAAGGAAAGAATTTCGCGAAGACTGGAGCTACCCAGCTCAGAAAGATAAAATCGCTCTTATTTACGCCGTGGGTTCTATCGGCGAAGGAAAAAGTAAGAAAGGGTTTTACAGTAACGTTATGGGATCGGAGACAATTGCCAGAGCCATAAGAAAAGCAAGAGAAGATAAATCTGTAAAAGCTATTGTCTTTCGGATAGATTCCCCTGGAGGTTCTGCACTTGCTTCTGATGTTATCTGGCGAGAGGTTTACCTAACAACAACTGGCAAAAACAGAAAACCCTTCATAGTGTCAATGTCAGGTCTTGCTGCGTCAGGTGGTTATTATATCGCATGCCAGGCTGATACGATTATTGCTACTCCTTATACGATTACGGGTTCAATCGGAGTTTTAGGTGGAAAATTCAATGTCCAGAAACTTTGTGAAAAAATCGGGATAAATACTGCCACCATTAAAAAAGGGAAATATTCAGACTATATGAGTATCTATCGTGAACTGACTCCCGATGAGAGATTAAAGCTACAGAAAATTATATCTTATTACTACGATGTGTTTACAAAGCATGTAGCAGATGGGAGAGGTATAAGTCAGGACAGCGTTAAGAGTATAGGCGAAGGAAGGGTATGGAGTGGGACGAGAGGCAAGACAATAGGTCTGGTAGATATAATTGGGAGTCTGGATACAGCAATTGAAATAGCAAGACAAAAGGCAGGTCTTAGTAACAAAGATATCGCCATAAGCATTTACCCAAAACCCTTTAGCTATATTTTCGAGGTTTCTGTTAGCGATTTCTTCACAAGGAAGACTTACTTTGGAAAATTGCTGGAAAAAGATATTAAATTTTACAGTTATTTGTTTGATCTTTGGTTGAACAACAATGAGAATGTTTTTATGATCATGCCGTACATGATAAAAGTAGAGTAAAAAACGGGGGATGAGTTATGAAAGTAGCCGTTGTTTTATCAGGATGCGGTGTCTTTGATGGTTCAGAAATACATGAGTCCGTCATAACAATACTGGAGCTCTGCAAAAATGGGGCTGAGATAGAGTTTCTGGCTCCTGATATTGATCAGAAGAGAGTGGTAAATCATCTTACCAGCGAAGAAACATCCGAAACAAGAAATGTTCTGGTAGAATCTGCAAGGATAGCTCGCGGAAAAATCGGGCCTTTAGGAAAGGCGAAAGCAACCAATTATGATGCTATTATTTTCCCTGGGGGGTTTGGCGCTGCACTAAATCTTTGCGATTACGGTGTAAAAGGGAGTGAGTGCGACGTGAATCCTGATGTTGAAAGATTTATAGTAGAGGGTTTTGAAAATGGTATTCCACTTGGCTTTATATGCATTGCCCCTGCTCTCGCAGCACGGATACTGGGTAGAAGAGCAACTGGCTTGAAAGTTACCATTGGGAATGACCCGAAAGTAGCAGAGGATATAAGAAAAATGGGAGCCTCTCACGTTGAATGTAAGGTAGACGACTGCGTGGTTGACGCTAACAACAAAGTGGTAACAACCCCGGCCTATATGCTCGCACAGAATATTTCTGAAGCTGCAGCGGGAATAGGCAAGCTGGTGAGGGAGGTTCTGAAACTGGCAAGGAAATGAGTTTTGCAGAATCTAAAACATAGACTCGGAGAGAGAAAAATATGGAAGAAAACAGGATAACAGAATCAGATGAAGCAAGAGCAGAAGAAATAATAAATAGAATTAGAAGCAGTCTTGACGAGATTCGAACAATAATTGAGCAAATGAAGGATAGATTAAATACTCACTGAAGTAATTCTATAGCCTTAAAACTTCGGTGACAAAATAATAAAAATGATGTAAGTTTGTTAGGGAGTTTTACAATTGTTATCTATAAGGAAGGAGGAAACCACATTGAGAATCATTGTACCCGTTAAGCAGGTCCCGGAAACAAGCAATGTGAAAATGGATCCTGAAACAGGAACAATGATAAGAGAAGGGGTAGAACAAATCATAAACCCCCTTGATCTGTATGCAATTGAGGAGGGGATAATTCTAAAAGAGAGGTTTGGAGGTGAGGTAATCGTATTGAGCATGGGACCCCCAAAAGCTGAAATAGCAATCAGGGAAGCAATTGCGATGGGCTGTGACAATGGAATACTTCTGACGGATAAGGCTTTCGCTGGAGCTGATACCTACGCTACATCCTATACCATCTCCCAGGCTGTTAGAAGGCTTGGCAATTTTGATCTGATACTATGTGGGGAAAGAGCTACCGATGGAGACACAGGACAGGTAGGGCCGGGAATTGGAGCCTGGCTTGGTATCCCTTTTGTGACCTATGTAAGCTCTATCAAAGAGGTCAATGCTGACTATGTGGTCGTTGAAAGAATGGTGGAAGAAGGATATGAAGTACTAAAGGTCAAGCTACCTGCGCTTCTGACCGTTGTCAAAGAAATAAATTACCCAAGACTCCCAACTCTAAGAGGAAAACAGCGTGCGAAGAAAATAGACATTATCAAATGGGGGCCAGAAGATATAGACGCAGAAAAAAACAAAATTGGCCTGAATGGTTCCCCGACAAGAGTTGTAAAGATAGACAAACCCAAGATTGCTCGGAATGGAAAAATATTCACTGTTAAAGACGAAAGGGATATCGAAAAAGCGATAGACCTTTTCATCGACTTCCTGCAAAAAAAAAGAGATTTTATAAGAAAAAAGGAGTTAGCATGGAAAAAAACAGTGTCTGGACACTTGGAGAAACAAAAGAAGGAAGGATAAAGAGCGTTTCCTATGAACTTCTGGCACGAGGAAGAAGCCTCGCTCACAAGCTGGGAGTGAAGCTTACAGCAGTGATACTGGGAGACAAAATCGATAAGAGCGATATCAAAGAGCTAATCTACCATGGAGCAGATGAAGTTCTGGTAGTAGAAAATGAGAGGCTTAGACATTTTCTTCCTGAGCCATACACAAATGTTCTCGTAGAGCTTATAAAAAAGTATTCTCCCCAAATCATGATTGCCAGCGCCACTACTACAGGACGAACTGTTATGCCAGCAGTTGCCACTATTTGTCACACGGGTCTGACGGCGGATTGTACTGGTCTCGATATCGAAGAAGAGACTGGAAATCTTATACAGACAAGACCAGCTATTGGAGGAAACATCTTAGCGACAATAAAAACTCCCAACCATCGTCCGCAAATGGCGACGGTAAGACCTCATTCAAACAAACCCTTAGAAAGGGATTTGTCTCGGACTGGGGAAATTTTCTATGAAGCTATTGATGAAACTCTTTTTCAGTCACGGGTTGAGAGAATAGATTTTAGAGAAGTTACAGGCGAAGGGGCGAATATTCAAGATGCTGAAATTGTAGTAGCGGGAGGAAGAGGATTCAAGAAAGCGGAAAATTTCAAGATGGTTCATGAGCTAGCAGAGTTACTTAACGCAGCAGTGGGAGCTTCAAGGGACGCTGTGGATCTGGGATGGATAGGGTATCCTCACCAGGTTGGTTTGAGTGGAAAAACAATAAGCCCAAAACTGTATGTAGCCATAGGGATATCGGGTTCCGTACAACACCTTGCCGGAATAAAAACAGCGGAAAATATTATCTCTATCAACATTGACCCTGAAGCACAGATATTCCGTGTGTCAGATCTGGGGATTGTAGCTGACCTATTTGAGTTTATACCGCCCCTTGTCGAAAAGCTAAAGAACATGAAATTGGAAAACGGAGGGAAAAAGTGACTAAAGCCAGATATAATGAGATAACAAACGAAGTAATAGAGGAACTTGCCCGGATTGTCGGGAAGCAAAATCTCATTTACTCAGATCCGGAGAAGCTTGAGCCGTATTCACATGATGAGGTATCGGAGAGGGAGTATGCCCACATGCCTGATGTTGTGGTTAAGCCTTCGTCTGCGGAGGAGATTTCAAGAATAATGAAGCTTGCTAATAAATATCTCATTCCGGTTACTCCGAGGGGAGCTGGTAGTGGTTTATCTGGGGGTGCGGTTCCTATATACGGTGGGATTTTATTGTCATTTGAGAGGATGAACAGGATACTTGAGATAGATACGGAAAACTTAGTTGCTGTAGTCGAGCCAGGAGTTGTTACGAATGAGATAAACGAGAAGCTCAAGGAGTATGGGTTATTTTTTGCGGGATATCCGATGAGTGTTGAGAGTTGTTACATAGGGGGTAATGTTGCAGAGAATGCAGGGGGAGGGAGAGCTGTAAAGTATGGGGTTACTGGGAGGTATATTCTTGGGCTTGAGGTTGTAACTCCTGAGGGGGATATAATAACTCTTGGTGGGAAGAGAGTGAAAGATGTTGTGGGTTATGATCTTGTAAAACTCATGGTAGGTTCTGAAGGAACTCTTGGAATTTTCACTAAGATTATCATTAGACTTCTTCCACTTCCGGCTGCGAAGGTTGATTTGCTTGTTTTGTTTGAGGATATTGATTCGGCTTTGAGGATTGTGCCTAAGATAATGACGAATGGCAGAATTATACCCACTGCTATTGAGTTTATGGATAAACTTTCTGTGCATACTTCCTGTAAGTTTTTAAATGAGCACCTGCCTTATGAGAAAGCAGGTGCGATGCTTCTTATAGAGTTGGATGGCAATGACAAAGAAACTCTTGAGAAAGAATATGAAATAATAGGGGAGATGTGCCTGGACAATGGGGCTATTGAGGTCTATGTTGCCGATAACTACACAACCCAGGAGAGAGTGTGGAAAGTGAGAAGAAATATCCCAGAGTCTTTCATGGTCATAAGTCCCAATCAGACGTCAGAGGATATAGTAGTTCCGATCAGCAAGGTAAGAGATTTTGTATTACAGGTAAAAGAAATTGCTAATACCTACGATGTGATTATTCCTTGCTATGGTCACGCAGGAGATGGAAACATACATGTAAGAGTAGTAAAAAACCCTTCCCATAGCCTGGAAAGCTGGTATACAATTCTACCAGAGATACGGGAGAAGCTATACGATGTAGCCATTGATCTGGGGGGAACAATAAGCGGAGAACATGGGATAGGACACAAAAGGAAAAGGTATCTTGGCAAGGCGCTCAATAGTAAAACCATAGAACTGATGAAGAGAATAAAACTTGCTTTTGATCCGAACAATATATTAAACCCGGGCAAAATATTTGATGTGTAGAACAGCTTGTAGAAGTTTCGTTTCTTTTCCGGGAATTCACCTTTTACACCCCCCACAAATTTTTCACAGAAATTTCACTGTAAACTCGATAAATGTTTTTATAAATTAGAAGATAGTTGAAGTCTGCAGAAGGAAATAGTGATGAATGAGAAGCAGATTCTCTCGGTGTATGAACTTAAGAACAGGTACGATCCAGATCCTCCCCATTCGGAACAGGTAACCAGACTTGCGTTAAAGCTTTTTGACCTGTTAAGAGATTTGCACAAACTGGACGATAGAGAAAGAAACCTACTTCATGCAGCTGCCCTGCTACACGACATAGGCTATGCGATAGGGGATGGTAAGCAACACCATATAAATTCGACGAAACTGATTCTTCAGAATAAGCTCAGTGGATTCAGCGAAAATGAGATAAAAAAAATAGCATATACTGCCTGTCTTCACAGGAGAAGATCCACCCCTGAAGAATGCCTTGCCTTCAACGAACTTGAGGAAGAAGACAAGAATATAGTGTTCAAGCTTGCTTCTCTTTTGAGACTTGCTGATGGGATGGATAGAACTCACAGGAGTTCTGTCAAAGATGTGGAATGCAGGATAAATGAGGAGGTGGTAATTTTCTATCTGAAATCGGATTTTTCTCTTGATCAAGAACTCCAGG
>Ga0136651_10001546_pt1 | contig 12679 bp, 19 predicted proteins | sample Mar14236cmmetaG_FD_94867 | JGI IMG/M metagenome (GOLD analysis project Ga0136651, IMG submission 94867) | Marine hydrothermal vent microbial communities from Guaymas Basin, Gulf of California to study Microbial Dark Matter (Phase II) - Marker... ...
CAGAGAAGATTGAAGGGGATGAGATGGTCAGACATATTGATACCTATGATTACGAAGTCTGGGGGTTACAGGATAAGTTTAATGTACAGGGTATTCAAAAAGATATTGATAGGAATAAACTTGAAATCTCAACTTTAGAATCTAAATCTGATAAATGTAAGGAACTAAAAGATGAGAAGTATATTGCTATCTGTGAACAAGATATAAATCGAGAGATTAATTTTATCATGGGAGAGAATGCTATGTTTGAAACTAAACTTGAAAAAGTCAAATGAAGTTAATATATCTATTGCTTGGAATGTGTATCCTTTTGCTTAGTTCCGTGTCTGCAACTGTTGTGATATGGGATATGCCTGCTCCAGTCATCAGTGGGGAAGCTGTTTCCACAGGTGCGAGTAGCCCATTGAAAGCAAGTGATGATTATTATATGATTTGTTATTATGAGTATGGAAGTGGGTATTATGGTAATTTCCAGAGTCCAGCGTCTAACCAGATTAAAGTCACAACTGGTGCAGTGAATAGATACATCAATCTTTCATGGGGGTTTTATAACTCTACTGATGATTGGGTAGATGGGTTTTATGTACCAGAGGATTCTGAGGCACCAGTGATAGGCACAAGCAAATTAAATCTTGTATGTAAATGGGATTATTATAATATGACGAATGCTACAACCGGAAAATATTTTAAATGGCTTAACTATAATGACCCTGCTCATGGAAGTATGACCTATTATCAAGGGCATAGAAGATGGACAAATAGATATTATTCAACTGTAGATAATCCAGACTTAACATATCCCCATACTAACACTGTATTAGATAATAGTACCCTTTTTGATGGGCTTGCATTAGGCAGTACTCTTTATGTCGGAAGATATAGAAATCATCCAGAAGTAGCATGGATGATTGAAGATTTCTCGTTACAAAGTGCAGGTTCTGGTTATTACAGGTATATGATTAATCAGAAAGGATTACCTTTCAATACAACACATGGCAAATTGGGTATAGAATTTACAAGTGTAGATGATACTTGGAAGGATTTATGGGATGCTCTCAAAGCGAATGAGAGTTATGCAGATAGATATATGATGTATGGTTCAGATACAGATAATGATGTGGCGGATGCAGCATATAAACATCAATTAGTCCTGTTTGGGTCAATGATTGAATCAATTTCAAGCTCGGATTTCCTTGAGATAAGTGGGAAAGCTATAACTTTGATAGCTGGAGATTTTATTAGTGGATTTGATAATGATTTTTATTTTAAGAATTGTATGATAGAAATCATCAATTACATCTGGTTACAACCGACATTCAAGATTGAGTCTACAAAGTATATGACTGCTTCAAGTTCTTTAGTATTGACAGGAACTAATGTTGTATCAGGGTTTGCCCCTTGGAATACAGGTGATTCAATGACTATCTATGGGAGTACTTCAACTCCAACATATTATGGTGGTTTGGATTTAGTAGATGTATCGCAGATAGATTTTAGGTATCCCAAAGCAGGGAAACTGACCAATATGAATTATTATGATGCGAAGTTATATATTACAATCAGATATAATGTAGACATCTATCTCTATAACCAATCATTCTACAATAGTGGTGGAAAATATGATTCTTATGATATGGTACAGGATTGGTATTCTGGACAGACAGACCAATGCACTGTTTATTGTCAGGATTGTGAAAGTAATAGAGAAAATGGGACTGTTTTAGTGTATTATAAAGACACTGCAATTCCACAGAATTATCTGAATTATTCTTTTTTGACTTCACATAAATATAATGTTGTAGGTAGTGATGGTGAAACCCCTCTAGAGAATGTTGATATTGTAGAAGTTGATGATAATGGAAATACTTATTCCACTACTACAGATGCGAATGGCGAAGCAACAAATATCGTCCAAAGTTATCTTGTGACAAATGATTTCACGGGAATTGCACATCTTGGGAATTATACTTATAACCATCAATGGAATGTTACGATAACTTCTGAAGGGTATATAACTAAGGACATCATAATCAGCAATACAGGCAGTCAAGATACTGCTATCAAACTTGAAAAACCGATATTTGAATGGATAGCAATCAGTAATGAAGCAACTGAAGGGTTGGTGATAAATTAGCCTTTAATTCATCCCCTTTCCAGACGGGGGATGTATGATATTTGTATACTAGGATAGAAAAGTATATATAGTAGTTCTACTAGAGAATGAAATTAAGTTGAAGGAAGTAGTAGTTTCGCCAACTTGACTGCTATCTATCGTCGACTACTCGTACAATGTCAGATACACAGAAACTTAAGACTGAGATTAAGAATAAGTTTAGAGCGTGTAATCAGAAGATAATTCTTAAAGAAGAAGATGGTGAATTCTATTCTGAAGGGTTTGTTGCAACAACACATCCAGATAGGGCTTATGATTCGGAATTAGGTATTGATGGTGATATCTTATCTAAGGAAGCAATCATGCAGATTGTTGACTCTATCAATTCTGGGTCAGCATCAATAGAAGACATAGGTTCACCTTTGACTGTCAGTAAACAGCATGATTGGGTCAAAGAGAATGATGCTAGCCTTGAACCTGCAGGAATGGTTATTCCTCCAGCAGTCTTTAAAGAGACAGGAGATGGTCATTATGGTGCTTTTGTTAAAGTCCATCATAATAAGTCACATCCAGACTTTGAAGAAATCAAGTATAAGGTCGAGCATGGTTATTATCCTGGTTATTCGATTGAATTTGTACCTGGTGAGAGTGAACAAGTAACAGTGAAGGATAAGGTCTTTAGGTTTGTCAAGAACATAAAGAACTATGTCGGTCATGCTTTTGCTTCTGCAAGACTGATAGCTAATCCTATGGCATTGATACAAGGATTTGGATATAAAGAGATTCAAGATGGCATAATAAAGAATAAGGAGGCTCATACAATGAGTGAAGATGAAGAGATTCAGAAGCCTGTTGAGGTAGTTGAAGAGAAGAAGGATGAACCTGTGGTTGAAGAGAAACCAAAGGAAGAACCTGAGACTCCCGAACCTGAAGCAGAGACGGTTATAGAACCAGATTCTAAAGAGGTTAAGGTTGACATCAAAGAGTTTGTCAAACAACTCAAAGAATCAGAAGAATTTAAGAGTCTAGTTTCTGAACAGAAAGTTGAGAAGAAGACGCTTAATACAGGGATAGGTGAAACAAAGATGGATATAAGAATTAAAGAGATGAATGATGGTATCTCAAAGTTATCGTACAAAGAGAATGACCCTATGTTAGTAGATGTTAAAGATATAGCTTCAAGGTATATTGATGAGAATGATTTGATTACTAAGGCTCTTGAAGACCCTGCAAATTATACAAGAGGGTTTAAGTATAATATCAAGATGAGATGCGTCGGGAAAGGTATGAAGATTGTCGGTGGATTGAGCGTTAAAGGTACGCTTGGTACTGGAGATAATACTTCACCATATACACAAGCTGATGTTGAACTTGCAGATGTGTTTGCACCTGGAATCATTGATACATTCAATAACCAGACAAACCTGTTCGGTTTCTTAAGGAAAGAACAGCATCCTGGTGGGAGTTATTATCAGTGGAAGATGGTCACTAATAAAGACCCAGAGAGCAATGCAACCTTTGTTGATGAGAATGATGTCTCAATCATGAAGAATTATGCCAGTAAAGAGAATTATCAGACACCATTGAAGATTGCAAGGCGTGGTATCTCTGTGACGGATTTCCTTAATAGGTATTCAGCACGGCCACTTGGAGATTTGTTCCAGATTGAAATCAACTTACAGATGTTAGAATTGATGAATGTTGTCAATAAAGCATTGTTCGCTGAAGTCGCAGACGGTACAAATAATAATCCTCTTGGACTTGAAGCTGTAGCAGATGCTTCTGGTAATGGTACATTGTATGGTAAGTCTAGGAGTACAGCTAATAGGCTAAGTCCAGACACTGCAACTGATACCTATGAAGCTATCGGTGGAGATTTGACTGAAGCTAAACTCAGGGCGCATATCACGTCTCTTGAGATTGCAGGTGTCAGAAGTGGAGATATAGCGATAATCGCACATCCAACAACTAGAGATTATCTTTATAATCTATTGGACAATGAAAGGAGATTCACTACAACTGAAGCATCATTCGGTTTCAATAAGAAGACGATACCTTCATTTGATGGGTATCCAATGGTTGTTGACCCTGATTGTAATTCAGATGCAATCTATATTATTGACCAAGCTTCAGATGTTATTGTGATGGCAATGGAACCAAGGATAACACAACTAGCTAAAATCAGTGCAGCAACAGAGGCATATATTGAAATGAACTTTGCTCATGTCTATAAAGAGCCAAGGAAAATCAGTATGCTTGATACGTTGTCTGGCCCATAAGGAGGTAAAGAAATATGGCAGCAGCAGTAAGCTATTCAGATGGAACTGAGAGAGATATAGGTAATCAAGAGTCAATGGTCAAAGTATGGGTTTCACCATCTACAATGGACAGTGCAGATTATGTCGCTGTACCAACTGTAACAGGCGCAACTGTAAGAGTTATTTCTTGCAGAGATGCAACTACGGGTGATGATGTAACTGCTACAGTGTCAAGTTTCACAGTTACACTTGATGCATCTGGTGGTACGACAGACCATAGTTATGTCTTGACTTATATGTATCAACAGGGTTAAGAACCCTAATTTTTTATTTTTAATTTAATTTAAGTAGGTGAACGAAGATGGGAATGAAGTTTAAAGAAGATTTCCTTTGGTTCAAGAAAGGACATGAGGTTATTGAAGAGGATTATGAACCTTTCTTAGCTAAACATCCAGATATCTTAGAGAGATGGAAACCTTATCTTGAGGATGAAGATATTGCTAAGATTGATGAAAGGTTAGAATCTATTGCAGCAGATCTCAAAGATGACGGTAAACTAAATTATAGTACTGACTCTAAGAAGAGAAGTCCTGGCAGACCAAAAGGTAAGATAAAGAATAAGAAGTTAAGAGGTAAAAGATAATGGCAGACATCTCAGATACAGATACAGGTGTTACAATACATGACCAATATCTCGGTACATCTCAAGATTTGGATTCCAACCCTTTAGCATTTAAATATAGGTGGTATGAATTACCAGATACAGCAGATGGAGGAGATGTTTTCATAGCAGCATTTACTGGTACATTAGAAGATATCCAAGTTGGGATTCATACAACTAAAGATGATGTGATTGTAACAAGTGCAACAGAATTTACGTCAACGATATCAACCACAGCAGTTAAAGTTACCCTCCCTACAGGACACACTAATACTAAGTATGTGGTAAAAGTGGGGTATATATAAGATGGCAGAAGCAGCATCAGCAACATATATAGGGGATATAGTAGGATATCAATTGGTAGATAAGGACAGACAACGAGTCAAGAGAATAAAACAACTTGTGATTACAGCAGATGATACCACAGATGATGGTGATACTCTTACAGTTACCTTAGCTGACCATGGTATTTCCGCAACAGGTTTCCTTGGGATAAGAGGGATTACACATACAACTCTGAATGATGTCTTAGTGATTGAAGACCCTACAACTTCAGTAACAGCAGGAGTCTTGACTATTACTGTAGGTGGAAGCACAGATAATAAAGACCGTGTTTTTATAATATACGGAGAGGAGGCATAAGATGGGAGCCGGGACAGTAACAGCTACGTATGAGAGTGCCTTATACTGTACTGAAAACTTAGATAAAACCGCAGGGACACAGACGATTGCACAAGATGTAAAGTCTGTAATGCTTACTTTGCCTGATACCACAGATGCGACTAACACTTGGTCTGTACCTCTTGGAAGGTATGGTATTAAGAGATTACTTTTGGTTAAGGGATGGAAGCATACAACTAACAATAGTGTAGTCGTAACTGAGAATCCAACTGTAACGGTTGAGAATGGTACTGCCACTCTAACAGTTCCAGCAGGTTCAGATAACGATATGCGTGTGTATCTCTTAGAAGGAGTTTAAGAATGACAGCTTCAACATTATCTGTATCTTCAACAGATTTCAGTACAGAGAGTATTGAAACTGCTCTTGGTACAGTTAACACTAACCAAAGGATTTCATTGGTTAGGAAAGGGAATACAGTTATCATTGTTAAGTGGAATGTGGATTGTACTAACGCATAATCGGTTGTTTTAGGATGACAGCTTACGCCACTACTCAAGAAGTTTTAGATTACCTTAGATGGAGTAAGCAAATTCCAAATTATCCAACCAGTTCAACTTATGAAACTGTTGATGATTCAGGTGCAGTTGTAACAGCAATTTATCTTGACAAGAAGAATATCATTGATTCTTCTTATGCGTTATACGCCGGAGCAATAAGCACTACTGCAACAGAATTGACAGATGCTACACATTATGTCCTTAACCTTGATACAGGTGCAATAGCTTTGACTGCTGCAGGTAAGACTGCAATCGGTACAAAGAACGTATATGCTTCTTACAAATACAATGATTTCATTGAAGATAGTATCTTATCTGACATGATTGACCGTGCAACAACAGACATTAATGAATTGACAAGCAGTCAGTTCGGTTCTTTAGATTGGGTTACAAGGGAAGAACATATCGGTAAAGGTGCATTCGCAAGGATATACCGTATCTTAAATTTCCCGATACATTCAGTACGTACACAATTGACGGAAGATTTAACTGCTGTTGTGACAGCTGTAGGTGTAGATTCAACTGTAGGATTATTAACTGATGATTACCTTTCAGTTGGTGAAGAAGTATTGAAGGTTGTAGCAATCACAGATACTACTACTCTTGAAGTCTCAAGGGGAGCATTAGATTCAACCGCAGCTACACATTCAGATGGTGATTGGTTAGTTAATGCCGCAGTTGAGATAAGTAATTCCCCTATTGGTTCAGACCCTAACTGGAATTTCATGACTTTTAGGGAAGATTTTGAGATTGACGACGATACCGGAGCAGTTCAATTGTTACACGTTAGGGCAGAGGATAAAGACGATTTGGCAACAGACGTCTATCCCCCTCACCGTGTCATGAATAGGTTCAGGGTAACGTATAAATATGGTACTTCAACAGTTCCAAATGATATAAAGAGGGCTTGTATATTAAGAGTAGCACATGACTTAACTTTAATGGGGATAGCTAAATCACTCCCTGAAGGGAGGGATGGTTTTGACCCTACAGCACAAGCTGAACTATTGAATGAATCTAACAGGTTACTTAGGAAACATAAAGTCCTGAAAGCTGATGGATTCTAAAACTATTTGCGGATAGAAGTACCAATATCACTTGTGGGTGATTAAGGGAAAATGACAACTAATCGAGTTATAAGAAGTAAGCTTGAATCTTATACTTATGAGAACATATTCTATTATGTCAATGATAGGACTTATGTCAAAGACCCAAGGAATCCAGATTCTACAATCAAGACCAGGCAATTCGTTTACAGTTCTGACCCTTTCTCAAAAGCTATAAACTTCTCAGATTTCCCTTATATCATCTTAGGATTCCCAACAATTGAATACTCAAAAGTCACAGTTGATGGTAAACAGAAGAATGTTTCTTGGACACAGAAGATTACTGTACGTGCCGCAAGAACAGGTTCAGCGAATTCAAGGAGTGATGCAGGTAGGGAAGATATGTTAGATATAGGTGATGACTTGAATGAATTATTCAATAATGAAACTGTCAAACAATTATTCCGTAACCTTAACTTATATGAAATGAACCTCAAGAAAGTCAATAATGATACTTACGCAATCAAAGATAATGAAGTCTATGAATCTGAATATGAATTGACATTCATGACAAGGATGAAGGTGAGTGCATGATATCTGTAAGACTTCAAGCAGATACTCGGAATGTTGAAGCTTTATTTAGGCATCTACCTAAGAATATGCAGGATGGTGTAGGTAATGCTATGTATAAGTATGCAGAGATAGTAAGGGATAGTCTAAGAAGGAATCTATTGACAGACTCAAGAAGACCAATCACAAGTTCAAGGAGAGAGGCTGCACACTTGATTAAAGCTAAGAAAATCAGTAAGTTCAGGTCAGAAGTAAGGATGCCAATGAAATTGCATTTCCTTGATACTATGACTCCTCACTTTGTAGCTTTGAAGAGGGGTAGGAATGTCACAAGATGGGCAAGGAAACATTATGGTTCTCCTAAAGTAGTAGTTGGTAAGAGGTCAAAAGTGATGTACGGCAGGCGAGAGGGCATCTTACATGAGGCTCAAGGCTTCAAAAGTCAGTTATATGTTACAGGTCATCCTTTCGTTAATAAGGGCTTGAGAGGCGTTAGGAAACGTCTAAAGAATGTCCTTGGAGAAGGTATGAGGAAAGCTATTAAGAAATCTAAGAGGTAAAAATGGGATATAAATATAGGAATGATAAGCATGTGATTTTACATGGGATGAAGCCTGGTGAAATCAAAGAATTTGATGAAAAGATTGAAGGTGGGGGCATTACATTGATGAATCCATCCTCTGAAGATACTGAAGAGAAATCTAGAAAGGTTAAAAGTGTAAAGACTATTAAAGGAGGAGGTGATTAAATATGGGTGCAGGAACAGACCCGGATGCATGGAAGGATAGGTGTATGATTTCAATTGTTGTAAGCGCAACAGCATATACATTTGAAGGTTTCACTGAAGATATAACCGCTATGGATTGGGGTGACAAAGATATTGAAGGTGTAGCCTTAGTGAATGGTGGTAGGGTAGTGAAATTCAATCCTATGGGTGATGAATCCATAACAATGAAAGTCTATCCAATCAACGCTGAGAATACATCAGATGAAGGTGTAGTTCAACACTTCCATCCTCAGAATCCAAAGGATGCAACGCAACCTATTGCAGTTGATAACTCATTGGAGAGATATAAGCATAAAGTTATCTTGCTTTGGGCAGAGACATTACCACCTAATGCTACGACTCAGCCAGCAATAGGAAACACAGCATATAGGATTCAGATTATCAATGCTTATATGACTAGCTATAAGCCAAGCTATGATGATAAGACGTTCAGTGCTGAAGTAACATTCAAATGGACACCATTCCAGAAAGATGGAACAGCTAATAAACGTGAAGAGTCAACAGATGGAACTGTAGTTTTACCGACTGGTACAGGCGACACTTCTTCCACAGTATTTACGACTTAATCGAGGTGAAATAAAATGGCAACAGGAACAGACCCAGACGCATGGAAAGAAAGATGTCGAATATCAATCATTCCTTTTGGTGATTCAGCTTTAGCTTTTGATGGATTCACAGAAGATATCACAGCTATGGACTGGGGAGATAAAGATATTGAAGGTATAGCCTTGGTGAACGGTGGAAGAGTTGTAAAGTATAACCCAATGGGTGATGAAAGTATCACATTGAAGGTTTACCCTATCAATGCTGAGATGGATGTCGCTAATGAAGGAGTAGTTCAACACTTCCATGAACAATCAACTGATGACACAGCACAACCGATAGTCGTAGATAATACGATTAATAGGAAGACTTTTGGTATAGTGATATTATGGTCAGAGAAATTACCAGCTTTAGCAACGACTCTACCAGATGCAGCTAAGACCGCAATTAGGATACAGATTATCAATGCTTATATGACTAGTTATAAGCCAAGCTATGATGATAAGACGTTCAGTGCTGAAGTAACATTCAAATGGACACCATTCCAGAAAGACGGAACCGCAAATAAGAGAGAAGAGTCAACAGATGGTAGTGTGCAATTGGCAGCAGCAATCACGACTGCAACAAGCTTTTAATTTATTTTTTATTTTTTGATTGAACAAGGTGAAAAGATGGAAGAGAAAGAAGAGTTTATTGGAAAAGATATTCGGAAGAGGATTATGCAATATAGCCTTAGCTTTAGTAGGGTTCCAAAGAAGACAAAAGAACGGTTCCTTGAGATAGCTAATGATGATGACTTCTGTTCAGACAGGGGAATGGCACTGAAATTCTTAGTGGATTTCTATGATGGTATCATTGTTAGTGGTAATGAACAGATGTTAGATACTATTGATGAATTAAGGCAAGAGATAGTCATCATCAAGAATGAATTGCATAAGAAAAAGGATGAAAAGAAACCATCAACACGGAAGATGTTAGGTGGGAAGGAGATAGAAGATGGAAAAGACTGAAAAGAATGAAGAGAGTACGTATCTTGAACCAGATACAAAGTTAATGAAAGATGGTGTTGAAGTCAAGCTGAAGAACCCTAGTACTGATGGATTAGTAGATTTCCTGAAAGTAACAAGGGACTTGAGTAAGTTAGGCAAAGGTGCAGAAGGTAAGGATTTCATGCAAGCTTTCACGGATGAAGGATTGGAAGCATTAGCAAGGTTAATCAATCTTACGCTTGAGAAATCTTTCCCTGAAGAATGGGCAAAGGATACTGAAAGCTTGAAGCAATGGGGCATGGAGAATAATATGCTTTTGATAACTAAGGTAATTGAGATGTGTTCCCCTGCAATGACGCATGAAGATAAGAAGAAACAAGCTATCAAGGATAGGGTAACAGCTTCAAAGAAAGAGTAAATGTTTGATATAAGAAGCAGGCTTCAGAGTAAAGCTGGCAGACAGCTTGAACCTGAAGATATCCCACAGATGCACCATGACTTCATGAGATGTTACGGTTGGATTTCCTTGAAAGATTTCAGGGAGATGGGTATTAAACAGTTATTGACATTATATCCCATGGTGCAGCAGTATATCAAAGGTCAAGAGGAATTGAGGATTTATACAGTCAGACTGCTTGCTGGGCAGGTTGGTGCAAAACAATTGAGGAATTATAAATAAAATGGCAGGGAACTTAGAAGAAATCGTTAATGTTACGATATTATTGAAGGATATGTTTTCTGCTCGGGCTAAACAAGCCTTGCGTAATACTGTCGCATTGAATGATAAGATTGCTAGGTCGAGTATAGGTACTGCAAAGTTATTTACTCATCAATTCCAAGCTTTAGGTAACAACATCAAGCAGTTCAATGCTTCACAAAGAAGAACTTCTCAGTTAATGGTTAATCAAAAAGTATTAGCTAATCAGAACGCTACTGCAATCAAGAGTATGTTTGAGTCTTCTTTAATGACAAGAGTAAGGTTATTATCTAATCGGATGAAACAGTTTAAGATGGAACTTTTAGGTATTATGTTCTTTGGTATGATGGTACAGAAGACTATGTTCGGGTTACTTAGACCTGCAGGTGATGCTGTAGGGATATTTGAGATTTGGACTTCTACATTACAGATATTTTTCTTACCGATTATGTTAGCTTTATTACCGATTATGCTTATGTTTATGGATTGGTTCATTGATGCCCCAGAATGGTTGAAGTTAGCGATTGGTGGAATAGTTTTATTCATTGGAAGTCTTGGTGCTTTGTTATTTACTTATGGTGCAATGTCTTTAGGAATTAGGGCTTTGATGAGAGACTTACCAACATTCTTTAATTTATTCAGTTCTTTTACAGCCTCTTCTTCTTTTAAAGATATATTTATTAAAGGGAAGTTCCTTGAAGGTATTAAGTCTTTAGAAAAGAGTATGGCTGCAAGAAATATCTCTATGTTAATTGGGATAGGGATATCTATTTATTGGTTAAAAACAGTCATAGAAATGATGACAGATGTTGAAACTGCTTGGTCAACACGGATAATTGCAATGTTAAGTGGAGTATTTGCTGGAGCTTTCTTAGGCTTTAAAGTAGCAGGTGTTGGTGGGGCTGTAGTAGGTGCAACAATTGGGTTCGGAATTTCGATAGTACTTAACTTATTAGATATAGCTTGGGAACATGGGGTTGATGAAAAGATGATTTCAGGATTCTCTAAAGTTAAGAATTATTTTATGGATGCTTGGGATAATGTTAAAAGGAAATGGCTTGGTAGTGAAGCACAAACTTATATTGATGCTGGAGGGACATTACGAAGTCTTGATTCTGCTGATGACTTCGTTTGGCGTGCAGGGCAAGGCATAACGAAGATTAATCCTAACGATAATTTGGTAGGTACCAAAGGTGGAATGCCTGGCGGTGGTGGTGTGAATATTACGCAGAATATCAGTGTTACAGCTTCAAATAAAGATGAGATTGATAGGTTGATAGCTGAGAATAATTCACGATTAGTTGATGATTTACGAAGAATGACAGGTGCATAAGAATGGCAGGTACAACAGGTAATGATGTAACTTTGGTTCATAGTGGCGTGACAGTCACGATTTCAACTTCAGGGGATGAAGAGAACTTTACTAAGTCTTTGATTAATATAGGTCAACCAAAAACTACAAATGGTCAAGATATAACCGAAGGTGAGAATCCACTAAAGATTATAGATTTATTGATGAAAGCTGAAAGAAGGATTACTATTGATGGTTTCCTTGTTAATGGTGTTAACCCTTGTACTGCCCATGTAACTAATGGCGGTTCAGCGACAGATACAAGTACAACTGCGGCTGGGAAGAAGGCAGATTTAAAGAGTATCTTCTTTGCTGGATGTGTCTTTTCAATGACGTATGAAGGTGCAACATTCAATGTCAATTCAGATAAATTAAGTATCAAGAGGATTACTAATGATGGTCAAGCCGCAGCTGTAGGTGAAGCTGAGTTCAGTGTTAAGATGACAATGATTAGAGGGGAGAACTAGGGTGGCTAAAAGGATAAC
>Ga0136651_10001547_pt1 | contig 12675 bp, 10 predicted proteins | sample Mar14236cmmetaG_FD_94867 | JGI IMG/M metagenome (GOLD analysis project Ga0136651, IMG submission 94867) | Marine hydrothermal vent microbial communities from Guaymas Basin, Gulf of California to study Microbial Dark Matter (Phase II) - Marker... ...
CTTCCAGCGCCTGCTGCTGGACCGGCAGGGGCGCTGCCGGGGCATCGTGGCGCTTAACCTGCCGACGATGGAGCTAAGCGCGTTCAGTGCGCCGGCCGTCGTGCTGGCGGTCGGCGGTTGCGGCTTGGTGTTTGGCAAGAGCACTAACTCCATGATCAACACCGGTTCGGCCGTCATCCGCGCTTTCAAGCAGGGCGTGAAGTTCGCCAACCCCGAGTTCATCCAGGTGCATCCCACAGCCATCGCTGGCATTGACAAGCGCAGGCTGATCTCCGAGAGCGTGCGCGGCGAGGGCGGAAGGGTCTGGACCTACAAGAACGGCAAGAAGTGGTACTTCTTTGAGGAGATGTACCCCGCCTACGGCAACCTGGTTCCCCGGGACATCGCCTCCCGCGTAATTTACGATGTGGTGGTGAACCAGGGGCTGGGGGTGGATGGCCAGAAGTACGTTTACCTGGACGTCTCGCATATTGACGACCAGGTGCTGCGGCGCAAGCTTGGCGGCGTGCTGGAGATATACGAGAAGTTCATGGGAGAAGACCCGTACCACAACCCGATGAAAGTTTACCCCGCGGTGCATTACTCCATGGGCGGCCTGTGGGTGGACTACCAGCAGATGAGCAACATCCCCGGGCTGCTGGCCGTGGGCGAATGCGATTATCAATACCACGGCGCCAACCGGCTGGGGGCGAACTCCCTGCTGTCGTGCATCTTTGGCGGCAAGGTCGCGGGCAAGACCGCGGCAGAGTACGTGGAGCAGGCGTTTGAGCCGCTGGAGGAGGAGGTAATGCGTAAGGCGGTGGAGGAGGAAGAGCGCGAGTTTGCGCGCGTGTTTGCGCTGGAGGGTGACGAAAACGCCTTTGAGATCCAGGATGAGATGGGCTCGATGATGGACGACAAGGTCACCATCGTCCGCGACAACCAGACGCTCGCGGAGGTGGACGGCAAGCTGCGCGACATGCAGCAGCGGCTGGCCCGCGCAGGGCTGCTTGACCGGGGCCGGCGCATGAACGCCGAGGCGGTGTTCGTCCGGGAGCTGGAGGACCGGCTGCTCTACGCGCGGATGATCGTGAAGGCGGCGACGCTGCGCGAGGAGAGCCGCGGGGCGCACTACAAGCCGGCGCTGCCCAAGCGAAATGACGACGAATGGCTTAAGACCACGCTGGTGGATTACGATGACGGCAAGCTCACCGTGTCCTACGAGCCGGTGGATATCTCTCTGCTGCCGCTGCGCGAGCGGCGCTACGATGTAAAACACTAGAGGTTGCATGATGCCCGACACAGTGATACTTCGCATCAAACGGCAGGCCGGGCCGCACGAGCGGCCCTACTGGGAGGATTTTGAAGTTCCATACCGTGAGCGCCTGAACGTCATCGCCTGCTTGCAGGCGGTGCAGCGCAACCCGGTCAACCGGCTGGGCAAACGCACTTCGGCGCCGGTGTGGGATCAGTCCTGCCTGGAGGAGGTCTGCGGCGCCTGCACCATGATCATCAACGGGGTGGTGCGGCAGGCCTGCTCGGCGCTGATTGACGAGCTCACCCAGCCTATCGTGCTGGAGCCGATGACGAAATTCCCGGTGATCAAGGATCTTGTGGTTGATCGGAGCCGGATCTTTGCAGACCTGCTGAAGGCCAAGGCGTGGATTAACCTGGACGGCACCCACGACATTGGCACCGGCCCGAAGTACTCGCAGGAGGTGCAGCAGCTACGTTACCAGTTTGCGCGCTGCATGTCCTGCGGCTGCTGCCTGGAAGTTTGCCCGCAATATGGCCAGGAGCGTGCGTTTCTGGGCGCTGCCATCATCGGGCAGGTGAACCTCTTTAATCTGCATCCGACCGGCCAGATGACCGCCGACGAGCGGCTGGAAGTGATGGCGCAGCCTGGCGGCATCACCGACTGCGGCAACGCGCAGAACTGTGTGCGCGTTTGCCCCAAGGAGATACCACTCACCGAGGGAATCTCCGGAGTGGGACGGCAGATGGTGGGGTACGGCCTGCGCAAGTTCCTCTCGCGCTCCAGCAAGCTGTAAGGGCAACTGAACTTAACGGGATTAAACCAAGCGGGGCTCACTTGAGCCCCGCTTTTTTCGTCTGACTGTCGGCCGGCCTAATCGTTGGGGATGGCCAGGCCGGGAACAACCTCCGCTTTGTTGGTGGTGGTATTGAAGGACACGGGCAGGAGGTAGAAGCGGAAGTTGGGATCGGCGTACAGCGTGAGGTCAAGGTCGCGTCCGTCGCCGTTTCCAATGATTGTGTACTGCGCGCAGTAGGGATTAAGCGGAATGAGCGAGCGCGTCACCGGGTAGGTGTCGGTCTCGCCGGGCAGGCGCAGCACTGGCACGCCCGGCAGGCGCCGGTTCTCGTCCATTCCGACCGTGCTGCGGATATCAAAGGTCAGGTAGTGCAGCCACGGGTTGTTGGTGCTGGAAAGGGTGGAGCCGGCGTCAGTGGATGGGTCAACAAAGATGCCATCAATGAAGTTGGCCAGCATCCACTTGGTGTAGATGCTCTCAAAATTCTCTCCGGTAGCGTTCTCAATTAGCTGAACGGGGTCGTTGTAGCCGAGGGTGTAGATCTTGTGAATGGTGCCCGGCCCATAATGCTCAGCCAGGTAGAGGAAGAACAGGAAGCGGGCGCCGTAAGAGCCGAAAACATCTACACCTTCAACCCGCTCGGCATCAAGGCAAACCGGAATCTCGGTGGAGTTGTTGAGGAACGCGCGTACCTGGTCAACCAGGATCTGCGCGGTGCGCCCGGACTGAAGCGTGTAGCCGGCGGCGTAAACCGCTAGCTGTGCCAGGCCCTCATTCAGCCAAACCGAATCCGGCAGGCCGTGGTCGGCGTAGAGCTTGTGCTGGAACTCGTGTGCCAGCACCGCGTACGGCTGGCTCCAGTCGTCGGAATTGGCGGGGAAGATGTTGAGGTCAAGGTAGCACGTGGACCAGGCGTAGGATTCCTCGGGAGGCTCGCCGCCCTCCTCTGTGATGGACGGGCGGTTAATGCCGCGCTGCCAGTTCTGGTAAAGGCCAGCGGCACCGGCGGGAAGATTCATCATAGCCACGATCACACGGTCGTCCCGCCCGATTTCAAAGTCGGGCTCGCCCGGCAAGGGGTTGATGAGGTTTCCGTCCGAGTCGAAGTCGTCACCGGTGAGGACATAGTCGCGGTCAATGTATTTCCAGATCGGCCCATCATCGGGACCGGGACCCTCGTTGTGATATCCGAGGATGTCGCCAAAGGCCGCCTGCACCTTGGGGAAGATGTTGGTGTCAAACTCCTGGGCGAAAGCCGCCAGCCGCCGCTCAGTAAAGCGCACTCCATCGGGGAATCCGTCGTTTTCCTCGGTAGTGAGGAAGATGTAGCAGTGCGCCCCAATGGCCACCAGCCTTCCGTCCTGGCCGTAATAGGGGTCAGGCCAGCGCAAATCCTCCAGGTCCTGCTGGTCGTCGCTGCCCGGCTGAATCGGGGGCAGGGGAATCGTGCGCGGGATCTCGGTGAAGGTGCGCACCTCGCCCTTGCTGAGAATGGACACGGTCTTAACCGGCGCCAGTACGTCGTAGCCCGTGGTCTCCTTTTGGTACTGATACTCGCGCTCAAAGATGACGTCCAGGGGCAAGCGCTCTTCAACGTACGGCAGCCCTTCGTAGTCCTCAAGGCTGAGGTTCAGCTCATCCTGGGGTCTCGGAGGCTCCAGCGGAGCCAACGCGGACGCCGAGCGCCGCTGCACCAGATTGAACACCAGGGAGAAGGCGAATGGCGGGAAGGACTGAAGCTGGGTCGCGGTCGGGTGCCAGTCCCGGTAAGCACGGTTCATGTTGACCGTCACCAGCGCCAACTGTTGACCCGGCTGGAAGCTGCTCACGGTCAGGAAGCCGTTGCCGCCGCTATCAACCGGCAGTGGGAAGATCGGGTAGCCGGGTATCCAGCTCTCCTGCGGTTCAGGATACTCAAAGCCGGAATCCGGCAGGCCCGGGGGAACGTACCCTCCGTAGCCCGGCACTGAATCCGGCGGGTTCAGGGGGGGAACGTCGTTGCTCGGTATAAAAGTGTTGCCGCCCTCACCATCCGTCGGCGCAGGCTGGGTAGGCGTTGTAGGCGTGTCGCTATCTCCGCCTCCGCAGCCCGCCAACACGAAGGCGGCCAGAAGGACAATCAAGAACATAGACAAGAGGGTTCTCATAATACGCTCCTTGTCGCGCTTATGCGCCTCATCCTATTATACCCACAGGCGCACGTTGGTTAACCGGGTCCGCCCTCTTCCGCGGCTTCGCCCGATTCGCTCTCCAGAAAGTGCCGGATGAGCTTGCGGCCATTGTTGATGGTCTCAAGGGTGCTGTTAAAGTTCTCGTTCAGCTTTTGCAGCAGGTCGTCAGTGTACATCAACGCCTCACGCTTGAGTTCGGCCGCGTTTTCCCGCGCCGCTTCCAGTATGCGGTCGGCTTCGTACTGAGCTTCGCGCACGATCGCCTCTTCGCTGACAATATCCTTCACCCGGGTTTCGGCGGTCTCCAGAATCCGGCGATGTTCGCGCTTGGCGTTTTCCAGATAGGTGTCCCGCTGGCGGACGATCTCCTGCGCCTCCTTCACCACCGTGGGAATGGCCTCCCGCAACTCCATGCATATGCGGAAGAACTCCTGATCCGGGATCAGAATCTTGTGCGGCATCAGGAACGTGCTCTTTTGGGCGTAAGCCTCCAGCTCGTCCAGCAGCCGCTCGACGGCATTCAGCCGGTCTTTTTCGTCAACCATTGTGCGCAGTCTCCGGCACTATTTCAATTTGGTCATTATAGCATCTTCAACTTCAGGCGGGACAAACTGCGTGATGTTCCCACCGAGGGCGGCGATTTCACGCACCAGTGAGGAGCTGAGGTAAAGATACTGGCTGCTGGCAACCAGAAACAGCGTTTCAATGTCAGGGCCCAGCCGGGCGTTCATCGTGGCCATCTGGAACTCGTAATCAAAATCAGTGGTCTGGCGCAGGCCGCGCACAATCACGCCTGCTCCAACCCTGCGGGCGCAATCCACGACCAGTCCCGCGAAGGATGTAACCTCAACATTGGGGAGTGGAGCAGACACCTGACGGAGCAGCTCCAGGCGCTCCGCCAGCGAGAAGACGCAGGACTTGTGGTTCGCCTCGGAAGCCGCTACCACCACGCGCTCAAAGACGCGAGACGCGCGCTGCAGTATGTCAAGATGACCGTTTGTAACCGGGTCGAATGTTCCCGGGTAAAGCGCTGTTGACACCGGCCCCTCCAGGCCACGAGTCTAGGCTATGCTGGCGGCGCTGTCAATTTGGCTCCGGCGCCAATCCGGAGATTTGGTTTACAGTGCTGCAGTTAGAGGGTAGAATACAGGAGAACATGATTACACGGGAATTATCGCCGGGACGGAAGCCGTGCGCGCACTTCGTGTGCTCCCGGAACGGCTTCTCGCTTGCCGAGTTGATGGTCGTGCTGGTCATTATCGCCATTCTGATGGCGATTTCGGTGCCTGTCATCAAGAACGGGCAATCACAGCGGGAACTGGCTAACTCGGTCGCATACATGTCCACCAACTTGCAGTGGGCAATGGCCGAAGCTCGCAAGTCCGGCCAGACCATCTACATGGGGTTCAAGTGGCGCTACGACCGCAACCAGATTGAGGCGCCCCTTGATTACGACGTCAATTCTGACAGCCCTCTGGACGGGGGGCCGCCGGACAACCCCGGCATCGCGCGGGTGGCCACCGGGTATTACTTTGTGAAAGAACAGCCGCGGACCTGGGCCCAGCCGGACCCCAGCCAGCCCGCCACTCCCGGGCGCCCTGCCGCCGGGACCCCCTACACGTACCTGGATTTCCTCAACGAGTTCAACGCCGGCAACGCTCCCAGAGAGCCGATATACCCGCTGGATGTGGCAGCCACAAATGAGAGCATGATGCCCACGCAGGGCAGCATGGTGAACGCGACTTCCACGCCGAAGTTCTTCTATCCAATGGACCTGGACTCGTCTGTCGCTTACGCCAACAACTTCCTGGGATACGCCTACCAGACCGGCGCCCTCAGCTTCCCCACGGATGCCGCGCTGCAGGACAATAAGTTGTTCTGCACCGCAGACCTGGCAGAGATTCAGTCTTACGATGTGGTTGACCCCGACCCTACGGACGGCCGCGTCACTTATGAACCCGGGCTGGACCACCCCAAGCTCATTGAGCAGATCGTGGACTACATTCTGCTCAGGGAAGTTGACTTTCCCGAGAGCGTTTACGTTTACAATCCTTATAAGAACAAGTTCGTTGTCTCCTATTCCAGCGGCCAGGGGCCGGGAAGCGAGGTCTACGCGGACTTCCAGTCCCTCCAGTACCTGTATGCTATCAACCCGGACGGCAGAATCGAGGTCTGCCAGTGGGCTTACGGCCCGGAACCGTTTCCTGATGGAAGCACGGATACGCTGGTGCACGGCCACATTGAACGCCGGCCTTCGGCGCCTCTCGTTTATTACTACTTCTTCGTGACGGAAGAGGTGGTGGACGCCGAAAACGGCTGGCGCATCCAGTCCAACCGCCGCGCGCAGGCGCAGGGCTCGGCGCGCCTTCTCACGGTCTGGCCGCTCAACGGGCGGTACTACACCACTGATTACGCGCCGAACGATGTTGGCAAGTATGTGGCGGACGACAGCCCGAAACTGGATATTGACGATGCGGAATCCGGTTTTGGCAGGTATACTCCGGTGACGGCTTACCGCCGGAACTTCCTGGTTCCGGCGCCGTAGCGAGTGAATATATGAACTCTCCAAAGCGGATCAATTTCGGCGGCTCTGAGGGTTTCTCCCTGCTGGAGCTGCTAATTGCGGTGGCCATACTGGCCATTGTGATGGTGCCCATTGCTTTCTTTTACTCCAAGGCACTGCAGTCCATTGAGGCGGCCAGCATCCGCAACCGGGCACTGGCGCTGGCGCAGGAGCGCATAAACGAGATCAAAGCGATGCCGTACGAGATGATCCGCGCCAACAATTGCCCCGGCCCCTCCGACCTGGAGATCCACAACATAGACCAGACGGCGGTCAATGTTTACGACCACAATGTGTTCATGTGGAACTATCCCCTGCCGCTGGGCTACAACCCGTACGACCCCAGTTCCCAGGGTTGGGACAACTCGCCCAGCGTGAACCGCCTGAACGGCAACGCCTTTGACCCGACCGGCAGCTTTCCCGCTGCACCGATGGTGAACATCCTGGGCCAGGGCGGCAGTCCGGCATACGAATACGAGCCCATCGGCTTCTACGCCAACCTGCGCCGGGGCCAGGACTTCCGTACGACCGATCCGCGCACCATTCCGCTGGCGGAGACGCCGAGAACGGGCGACGAGTGGCGCAAGGGAACGGAATACCGGCGGGAGCTTTACGAGATTTACGGCCGGCGGACCATAATCCTGGATGTTCTTCCGGACCCGGCGGATGATGACACCGACATCTACCCGGTTGACAGCCCGCTGGACGGCGGCGCCAACGCGATGTCGCCGTACCCCCCGCTGAAGGGGCCCCTCAACAAATACCAGGTGCGCAGCAAGTACGGGATGAAGGGGAAGCTGGTTACGGTGCAGGTTTTCTGGCTGCCCACCAAGGCGCCGCAGCGTTATCTCCGGCCGAGCGAACTCAATACCGTGGAACTGAAGGCTTTCATCCCGGCGAGCAACGCGATGAGCGACATTGACGTAGACAGCGATGTGCTTACATCCAATAACGAGCTGTTTATCTCGACGCCGTAGTTGCCGCTGGAGTGTAAGGGAAATGAGGCCAATGGAAACTTGGAAGCAAACAGGGAACCGGGGCTTCACGCTGGTGGAGCTGCTGGTCGTAATGAGCATTATCATGATCCTCGTCGGGATAGCCATTCCGACGCTGAACGGCGTCAAGGAGAAGGCGAGGAACGCCGAGGTGAAGGCGGCGGTGCACGATATACAAACCGCTCTGGCGCAGTATGGTGTTGACCACAACGGCTTCTATCCCGGCATGAACTGGGTGTTTGACGCGAACGGCGCGCTATGGAACGGGCCGGGCCTGCGCGGAGGGATTCCGATGGGCGCGACACAGGACGAGCAGAAGTTCTACGTGCCGCGCATGGGCGACCCGGCGCGCTACCTCCCGGATGGCGAGACGCCCGACCCGGAGAAGGTGGACCCGCTGGCGCGCGACGGCTATATGCCGGAGTACCCCGCCAACCCGTTCCTGCGGACCGGCGGCAGCGCCCAGAGGCAAGTGACGAACCTGTTCTACTTCGGGGTGGACGAACAGAACGGCCCGGACCTCGCGGATCCGGATTACCTCCAGTGGTCCTATCTGGCTTACAACGAGGGCGTCCCCGTCCGGCAGGCCTATGTGCAATACGCACGCGGGCACTTCACTTACATACCGCTGAATCCGGTGAACACGCAGGGTTACGATTTTGAAAACATGTGGGCCGATCTCACGCTGGAGCAGCGTGCGAAATACTACGAGCACGTGCGCAGCTTCCTGCTGATCGGCTGGGGCTCCAGCCGGATGGACGATACCCAGGCCAAGGGCCTGAGCAACAAGTGGTGGGATTCCGCCGAAGGCGGGTTTGACCTGGACCAGTCAATGACCATTGACCCAATAGAGAGCCGGATTGTCGGACTGATCCGGCCGCACATGCTGGACAGCAGCGGCGGCTACGGCGGGTTCGGCGAGGTGGACATCACCGGCCACGCGAATATTGATTCCGGCTTCTACGGCGCGACGATTATCCTGTCGTCAGGCAATTAGAGCGGTGCGTACTATGGCGAAAGCAAGAGAAAACCGGCGCGGCTTTACGCTGGTGGAACTGATGGTAGTCATCGGCATTATCGCGATGCTGGCGGCTATTGCCGTTCCCAGCTACCACAATGTGCGGCGGAAGGCCCGTGAGACCGAGGTGGCCAAGAACCTCGGCACCATCAACCTGGCGTTGCAGCAGTTTGCCGCGGACAACAACGGAAAATACCCGTACCGGGTCACGGCTTACGATGCGTTGGGCAACAACCGGCTGGGAGACACGGATTCCAGCACGTACTACCCGATGGGCATCTGGGGCGGGGTGCTGACCGTCAACCCGGACGGCACGCCCAGGGTGAGCTACATTGAGCAGACTTTCATTCAGCCCCAGTGGGGGCCGGACGAGTTCAGGCTGTTCAACCAGAAGACCGACCCGCTGGTCGGGGTCGGCTACCTGGTCAGCTATCCGGAGAATCCATTCCTGAAGCGGCCGATGGGCGGAATCCTCTGGGCGTTTTCCGGCCGCGATGTCACTATTCCCCATCCGCAGGTTGTGGTCAGCCCCGGTGACTTTGTCTATACATTCAACATGGGCGATGCGTTTGACCCCAGCGACGAGTACTCGGACCGGGAAGATCCACCCAGCGTGATACCGGCGGCGATGAGCTACGAAATTACCAGCATGCAGGCACTGCCGCGCCTGCGGCTGGAGGTGGATCTGGTGGACAGCTATCAGTTGTGGGCCTACGGCGGGTTGCAGCTCAACGGAGCGCGTTACGCGGTATACCCTAACAACGACGACTCCCCGGTGCCGCGCCCGCTGAAAGCCAAGAAGGACTGGAATGGCAACGGCATCGGCGACATGTTTGAAGCGGGAATAATCATGTATTTCTCGGGCGGCGAGAAGTTCTACCAAAAGGAGACTTCCACGGGCGAGAAAGTTGAATTCTAAGCGGCCCTGTGAGGGGCGAGGTTGTGAGTATGGGAAAAGGAACCAGAACGGGTTTCACCTTGGTGGAAATGCTGGTGGTGGTCGGGATCATCGCGATTCTGATTACCATCATGGTGCCGATCGTCGGCAACGTCCGCGAGAAGGCCAAAGAAAGCGCGGTGAAAGCTTACTGCGGCGCGATTGAGCAGGCGCTGTCCAGCTACGCCGCCAGCCACGACGGCAACTACCCGGGAGTGGCGGTGGACGTGATGGCGCCATACCCGGATCACGCGCTGGGCGACCCCGGGCTTTACGCCGGCCAGTTTCCGCCGCCGGGCGGCTTCGCGCATGGAGTTATCGGCGGCAAGGGCGCCAATATACAGTCCACGCTGCCAACCATGCAGTTGCTGAAGCAGGTGCGGGACACGGTGCTGGACTCGGGAACAATGGACACGGCACGCTGGTTCGACTCCCTGATGATCTCAGGCGCGATTAGCGAGTATCCCCAGAACCCGTTCCGCAAGTCCGGAATCGCCGGCGACAACCGCATGATGAACGTGTTCTGCTTTGAGGGGACCACGCCCACCGGGCCGAACGACCTAACGAACTTCGTCCCGTATATCCTGGCCAACCCCGCCGAAGACAACACCGACACGGTGCCGGACGTGCTGTTCAGCGGCCGCGTACGCATCATCGGCAACTGGGACGATCATTTCGGCAACGACTTGAGGGACACTGGCGATGTGCACAATGCCGCCGGGGACTTCGCTTACGTACCGATTCTGAGTATGTCCACCAATCCGTATGTGGATAATCCCATGACGCCGGAGGACGACCACTTCCGCTGGGGCACTAATGTCAGCGGGTATATGCTGTTCGGTTTCGGCCACCAGTCAACCAGGACCAACATGTTCCAGGAAGAGAAGGACGCCTTCCGCGCCACCGGCCTAGATGGTTTTGGCGGCGCGGGTTGCGACACGCCCTTTGAGCAGGTTGTCCTGGCTCTGTTCGATTCGGCCGTGTATTTTTCGCGCAAACCGTAATCCGGTGATATGACGATGGTAAAGGAAAAGCAAGGCAACCGGGCCGGCTTCACGCTGGTGGAGATGCTGTTGGTGCTCCTGATTTCGTCCATTGTGCTGCTCATTCTCGGCGTGATGGCGAAATCCACCTTTGATGTGCTTCGCACCGGCGAGAGCCGTTCGCAGCTCACCGGCAGCGCACAGCTCACCCTGGACTATATCGCCCGGGACGTCGAGTCCGCGACTTCCATCCCGGCGATGTACGACCGCAATCTGAGCGGTGTGCCCGACGACGACATAGAGGAATTTGACCAGGCGGCTGAGTGGGTTCTGGGCTATGAGCAGGGCACGAATTACATCATCCCGACCAACTACGCCATGTCCGAGGCCTTTTCCGACCATCTCATGCTGATGCACAGCTCGGAGTACCGCATTGGCGCGTACGGCGACGTCATCAGCCAGGCGCTTTCTCCTCCGAAAAGCATGCTCATCCAGGGCAGGCGGGTGGCCAACTGGGCATCCTATTACCGCCTGGCCATCCCCACGGTGGACGCGCCCTACTACCTGTCCACCATCCTGCCGTGGAACCGCACAGCCCTGAACAACTATCCGCAGTCTGTGGCCCTCGGCTACCGCGACGAAACCGCGACGGTTACGCAGGACGTGACTCTCTATTACCGCGCCTTTGAGGATCAGGGCAACTTCAACCCCGGGGTTGAGCGGCCGCCGGGAGACTACTACATTCACCGTTACCTGAACATGCCCATAGGCACTAATGTCACGCGCATCCGCTTTGAATACCTGATGGAGGTTCCCGTGTACAAGGTGGATGGCGACGGCGACGCCGCCTACCGCAACCTGGACACCGGCGAGGTGGTGTTTGAGAGCGCGCCCACGCAGGCCAGCGGCGCCACGGCGGACGTGGTGGACGACTGTGTGCCGATTGTTGACCATTACGAGTTCCGGCATATTGACGTCTGCGACAACAGCGTCACCTATTACTCAATGCAGGACCAGTACGTTGGCGCCGGCACAGGGGATGAGAGCGCCTATGCCAGCTGGAATATTGACTTCTTCTGGAACGACCCTCCGGGCGACCCGGACAATCCCCCGCGGGACCATTACGCTTACACCACCGACGGCGAGTTCCGCTCTGTCCGCTGGGACACGGAGATGTACTGGGGTGACGACAACTCCTCTCCAACCGGCTGGGATGCGGGGAACGCCGACGGCATCCCTGACGGAGATGGAATCCCCGACGACCCCGTGCCCACTTACTGGCTCCCGTTCCTGCGCGCCATCCGCGTGACGGTGGTGGCAACCCCCACCGAGATCATAGAGCAGCGCCGCAACCTATCTGGCACCACCCGCAATGGCACGACCGTCTACTACAACCTGGACAGCCCGGTGCCGTACCGCGATTATTTGCGTACCCAGCCCATGACCAGCGCCCGCGATCTGTACGTGGGTGACGGCAAGGACATAGTCATGTCGCGCACGGTCTACCCGGCGAAGATGTATCAGCTGGAACTCATTACGGACGCGCACGACTCGCGCTTGCGGGGCATGCGCCGCGCGGACTGGAACTTCTTCCGGGGAATGGACTACTCGCTCTTTGACCCCCTCAGCCCGGACGACCGGATCCGGCCGTTTACCCCCTGGGGCAAGTACTTCGAGAAGGAAAACCGCTAGGCTTAGCTTCCCCCCGATTCACCTTAGTTTTTCCCCTAATTGGGTAAAATAGGTAGGCCGATTGCGGCCGCATGGTGCGTAATATATGCGTGGTGAAACAAACAACGTGATGTCGCGCGGGGAGGAACGAGGCTTCGTACTTCTCGCGGTATTAGCTTTCATTGCGTTTATTCTTCCGGTGATCCTGCTGGTGCTGTCCACCGTCTCCACCGAGACGATGTCCGTGGGCGAGTCCATCAAAGGAGCCAAAGCGGAGCGCGCCGCCGAGCAGGCGGTGGAGAGC